>ERZ772855.2297-NODE-2297-length-16426-cov-2.986806_pt1 | contig 16426 bp, 15 predicted proteins | sample MGYA00511900_ERZ772855 | MGnify/ENA primary metagenome ERZ772855 (study PRJEB29015, sample SAMEA2737701) | human gut metagenome | biome: human gut; feature: human-associated habitat; material: faeces | place: China | collected 2012 ...
CAGAGCGAAAAAGATGGTGCGCGGATTAAGCCATTTTAACAAGAATTAGTATTACATGCTGATGAGGCCGAAGGCGTTGGCGACCGAGCTGATGAGGATGATCGCCGCGAACAGCGGGCAGAGATAGCGGATCATCAGCGTGAATACGCGCTTGCGGCGGAAACGCTCCTCACCGTGGCAGACCTCCTGCTCGATGGCCGCGATCCCCGTGACGCGGGAAACCAGCAGGCAGATCGAAATCGCCGCAATCGGCATCATCACGGAATTGGTCAGAAAATCGAAGAAATCCAGAAACTGCATGCCCAGAACCGTGACGTTGGCCAGCGGGCCGTAGCCCAGAGAGGAGAGGCTGCCCAGCGTAATCATCACCACGCCCATCAGCACCGTCGCTTTTTTGCGGCTCCAGCCCAGCTCATCCTGAAAGGTGGAGACGGCGCTTTCCGTCAGCGCGATGGAGCTGGTCATGGCCGCGAAGAGCACCAGCACGAAGAACAGAATACCGACCGCCGTGCCCAGCCCCATGCTGTCAAACACCTTCGGGATGGTGATGAACATCAGCGAGGGGCCGGCCTGCAGGGTGGCCGATTCGCTGCCGGAGAAGGCGAAGATGGCGGGAATAATCATCAGACCGGCCATCACGGCAATCGCGGTATCGAAAATCTCCACCGTTTCCGTCGAGCCTTCGATGGAAACGTCTTTTTTCATATACGAGCCGAAGGTAATCAAAATGCCCATCGCGATGGAAAGCGAATAGAACATCTGCCCCATGGCGGTCACGACCGTCATCCACGAGAAGTTTTCAAAATTCGGCACGAGGAAATATTTGACGCCCGCCAGCGCGCCCGGCCGCGTGACGGAATACCCCGCGATCAGCACGGAGAGCACGACGAGCACCGGCATCATCAGCCGGGAGACGCGCTCAATGCCGTTGCGCACGCCCGCGTAGATGACAAACAGCGTCGCCAGCGCGAAGACGATGAAGCACAGCTCGGCGGACAGGCCGTTGGAGATGAACGCGCCGAAATAGCCGTCGGCCGCCAGCGCGTGGCCGTTGCCGAGCAGGTATTCCATCAGATACTTGATGACCCAGCCGCCGATGACCGAGTAATACGGCACGATGAGAATCGGGATGACGGCGTTGAGCCAGCCGCCCGCCGACAGCCAGCGCGATTTGCCGAAGGACTGAAACGCGCCGACGGGGCTTTTGCCGGTCATGCGGCCGACGGCGGTTTCCGCGACGATCATGGTATAGCCGAACGTCATGGCCAGCAGGATATAGACCAGCAGGAAGATCCCGCCGCCGTATTTCGCGGCCAGATACGGGAAGCGCCAGATGTTCCCAAGGCCAACGGACGCGCCCGCCGCTGACAGAACAAAGCCGAGCTTCCCGGAAAATGTGCTTCTTGTATGCCCTTTTTGACTCATGTCTTTTCTCCAATCTGCTGCGCAGCGCGCAGCTTTTACAGTGTATCACAGAAGTGTGTAAAAAACAATCCCCGTCGAAGAAACGTATCCCCCGGTTTCCAAGCGGAAAACCGGGGGAATTTTGCAGTCTAAACGGCAGATATCAGTTCATTTCCTCGAACTCCGCGTCGACGGCGTTGTCGGTGAAGTCATTGTTCGGGTTTTCATAGCGGGCCGAGCCGTGGTATTCCGCGTTCGGGTCGATGTGCACGCCGGCCTCGTTCAGAAGCGCCTCCAGCTGATCGGCGGCGCCGTTCATCTGCGCGGGATCCTTGGACTTGACGGCGCGGCGGGCAGTCTTGACGGCCTCAGCCAGACGCGTTTTGTCCTCTTTGGAAACATTTTTCGCGTTTCCGGCCTGGAAGATCATCTGCTCACAGCGGTCGCGGGCGGTGGCCTCGGCCTTGAGCTTCGCGTCCTCGGCAGCATAGCGCTGCGCGTCGCGCACGGCGCGGTCAATGTCCTCGCGGCTCATGTTGCTCGAGGCGGTGATGGTGATCTGCTGGGCCTTGCCGGTGTCGAGATCCTTGGCCGAGACGTTCACGATGCCGTTGGCGTCGATGGAGAACGTGACCTCGATCTGCGGAACGCCTCTGGGGGCGCGGCGGATGCCGGTCAGCTGGAAGCGGCCAAGCTCCTTATTCTGGTGCGCCATGGGGCGTTCGCCCTGCAAAACGTGGATATCGACGGACGACTGGAAGCTGGAGGCCGTCGTGAAGATCTGGCTCTTGCGGATGGGGAGCGTCGTGTTGCGCTCAATGATGCGCGTGCACACGCCGCCCAGCGTCTCGATGCCGAGCGACAGCGGCGTCACATCGAGCAGCAGAAGGCCCTTCACGCTGCCGGACAGAACGCCCGCCTGCAAGCACGCGCCCATGGCGACGCACTCGTCGGGGTTGATGCCCTTGAACGGCAGAGAGCCTGTCATCGACTGCACCAGATCCTGCACCGCCGGGATGCGGCTCGAACCGCCGACCATGAGAACCTTGCTGATCTGCGAAATGGATACGCCGGAGTCGTTGATGGCCTGATTGACCGGCTCGCGCGTGGCCTGCACGAGATGGTAGGTCAGATCGTTGAATTTTGCCCGCGTGAGCGGGATCTCCATATGCAGCGGCCCCTGCTTGCCGACGGCGATATACGGCTGCTCCACGGTCGTCTGCGTCATGGACGAAAGCTCGATCTTGGCCTTTTCGGCGGCCTCCCGCACGCGCTGCATGGCGGCGGGGTCGCGCGTCAGGTCGATCTTCGTCTGCTTTTTGAACTCGGAGACGAGATAGTCGACGATGCACTGGTCAAAATCGTCGCCGCCCAGATGGTTGTTGCCCGCCGTGGCCAGCACCTCGATCACGCCGGACGAGATATCGAGAATGGACACGTCGAACGTGCCGCCGCCGAGATCATAGACCATGATCTTCTGCGACTGCTCCTTATCGATGCCGTAGGCAAGGGCGGCTGCTGTCGGCTCGTTGATGATGCGCTGGACGTTCAGCCCCGCGATCTTGCCCGCGTCCTTCGTCGCCTGCCGCTGCGCGTCGGTGAAATAGGCCGGGACAGTGATGACGGCATCGGTGACGGGTTCGCCGAGGAAGGCTTCCGCGTCCGTCTTGAGCTTTTGCAGGATCATCGCGGAAATTTCCTGCGGCGTGTATTTATGGCCGTCGATGGAAACCTTGTAGTTGGTGCCCATCTGGCGCTTGATGGAAGAAATGGTGCGGTCATGGTTCGTGACGGCCTGCCGCTTTGCGATCTGGCCGACCATGCGCTCTCCGGTCTTGGAAAACGCGACGACAGACGGCGTCGTGCGTCCGCCCTCGGCGTTGGGGATGATAACAGGCTCGCCGCCCTCCATCACAGCCACGCAGCTGTTGGTGGTGCCGAGATCAATACCGATCGTTCTGGACATACGGAGTTCCTCCTGTGAGATAGGTGCGCTCAATACCAGCTGCCGGAGCCGGTCTGCGACTGGCTCTGACCGGAATAGGTTCCGGAATCGCTGTAGCTGTAATTGCGGTAGTAGTACGGGTCATAATACGCGCCGCGATAGCCGCAGCTGCCGAACAGCATGGCGACGATCTGGATCAGCAGATAAATGCCGAGCAGCCGCACGAGAAAATTCCCGCGGCGGCGGGTGCGGTGATACGTCCAGCGGTAGCCGCCGGGGCTGTCGTTGTCCTCCTGCTGTTCTTCGCCGGAGGGACGGTAGGTATACCAGGTCTGCCAGCCGTTCCGGCTTTCCTGCTGCCAGTCGTCCGACTGGCTCTGCGCGCCCCAGGAACGGAAGAGATCCTCGAAGGGATTGTACTCCTGATAACCGGACTGGCTGTATTGCTGCCGGGCCTGCTGCTGGGCTTGCTGCTGCGCCTGCTGCTGACGGTAAGCCTGCGGGTTCTTGATCGCGTCATAGGCCGCGTTGATCTCGTTCATTTTCTGCGCAGCCGTCTTGTCGCCGGGATTCAGATCGGGATGGTATTGCTTTGCCAGCCTGCGGTACGCCTGCCGGATCTCGTCCTCCGATGCGTTCGGAGACACGCCCAGCACCTGATACGGATCTGTTCCCATGCAGCTCACTTCCTCTTTGTTTCAATTACGCTGATTATAGCGCCGTTATGCGCAGGATTTGTGAAGCATTTATAAACGATATGCAAAAAAATTGCGGACTTCACAAAAATGCAGGATTTTCGCAGTCTGTCCGCCGCAGAAATCAAAAAAATCCCGGCCGTCCGCACAATGCGGACGCCGGGAAACAAAAGCCGGCAGCTGCTGACGCAAAAAACGGGGCTGTCTCAAAAGAATGTTTGAGACAGCCCCGTGCGCACAATACCTGGGCTTACAAATCGACCTTTTCGAACCGGGCGGCGGATTTCCGGTAGGCGAGCCAGACCTCCAGCGCGTAGACGGCCATGCCGCCGAGCAGAACGGGCAGCTGGCGGACGAGGTCTGCGGAGGCGTAGCTTTCGCAGACGGTTTTCATGTACGGGACGATGTGGCCGAGCGCCTCCAGCAGCACGATGGCGAAGAACAGCACGATGCTGGAAATGACAAACGGCTTGCCGAGATCGTAGCCGTTTTTGTAGTGCATCGGCAGAAACACCAGATCAAACAGACCCATCAGCATGAAGCCGAAGCCGAGGAAGGCCAGATTTGCCTCGATGCCGACCGGGTTATTGATCTCCGCATAGCCCCTGCGGAGGAGCATGAACGGAACGCAGACGAGCGCCTGCAGAAGCTGGAGCGTCACGATGGTCGAAAACCGCGCCCGGACCAGATCGCGCTTCGTGAGCGGCAGCAGCGCCATGTAATACACGTCCCGGTTCTCGCGGGCGGCCTGCAGCATGAGGAAAATGCCGAGGGCATTGTAGAAAAACGTTACGTAATACGGATAGCTCGGCACGAGCACCAGCGCGCTCAGCAGCAAAAACAGCAGCGGCACCGGCGTGACGGTCAGCTTCCATTCCTTTTTGATCAGCAGCTTCATGCTTCCGCCTCCCGTTCCAGATGTACCATGATCTGTTCCAGATTTGCCGGGCTGACCGCAAGCCCGGCGGCAAGTCCTGCATCCTCCGCGCGGATGAGCGCGTCCAGCTCGCCCTTGTGGCTGCGCGCGCCGATGAGCCTTGCGCGCAGTGCCGCGCCGCAGGCGGCGTCCGGCCCCTGTACGGACAGATACGCGCCGGTCAGCGCCTGCTTCTTTCCGCTGACGGCGACACGGCCAGACTGGATGTAGGTGATCGTGTCGGCACAGGCATCGAGGTCGGACGTGATGTGCGTGGAGAAGAGGATCGACACGCCCTCCTGCTCGCAGAGCGTCAGGAACGTGTCCAGCAGCTCGTCGCGCGAGACGGGGTCGAGGCCGGACGTTGGCTCGTCGAGGATCAGCAGCTCTGCCTTGTGCGACATCGCAACAGCCAGCTGGTATTTGACCTTCATGCCCTCGGACAGCTCGCACACGCGCTTGCGCTCGTCCAGCGAAAACTGCCGGACGAGCCGGGCGTAGCGTTCGCCGTCCCAATCGGGATAGAAGTCTTTCGTCACGTCCGTCAGCTCCCGCAGGCGCTTGCGCTGGTAATATGACGCGCCGCCGGAGACGAAGCCGATGCGCGATCGGATGGCGCGCTCGTCCGTGTCCATATCCAGCCCGCAGATCGTGATCTTCCCGGCGTCCGGGTGCACCAGATGGAGCATGGATTTGAGCGTCGTGGTCTTGCCCGCGCCGTTGCGGCCGATCAGGCCCATGATCGTCCCGGCCTCCATGGAGAACGAGACGTTGTCCAGCCGGAAGGCCGGATATTGCTTGCAAAGGCCGTCAAGCCTCAGAATTTCCATCGTCGTCCGCCTCCTTTGCCAGCCGGAACAGCGAATCCGGCACGTGCAGATCGTCCATGCCGACCAGCGCAATGCCGCGCTTTTTGTCGGCCATGAGCAAAAGCTGGTCGCCCGGCTGAATGCCGAACAGTTCGCGCGCCCCCTTGGGAATGACGATCTGTCCCTTTTCGCCGACCTTGACCAGACTGATGAATTTCCCCTTCGGGAACTGCATCGCCATGAAGATCTCTCCTTTTTATAAAAGTTATACTAAGTATGAAATTTCATACCCAGTATAACACAGGGACACAAAAATGCAAGCGTTATTTTCGCAGCTGCCGGTCGGTATGCAGGAGGACGAAGCAGGAAGCGAAAAATGTAAGGATATCTGCCGCGGGCATGGAATACAGAACGCCCATCAGTCCGAACATCCTCGCCAGCAGCGAGACGGTGCATGGCAGGGCAAACTTCAGCATCAGCCTGCCGAGCGGGGCTGTGCCGAGCGCGGCGTTCTGTTTTTCTTTCATTTTGTTTTCCTCCAGACATAAAAAATTGCGCAAGTCCGTTTGGACTTACGCAAGACTGCTACACAACAGGAAAATCATAGCACAGACGGCGAAAAAAATCAAAGGGGAGTCTGCACAAGTTTTTTTTAAACGGGAACTTGCGCGCCATTCCTGCGTCTGATACTATATAGGCAAATGACAGAAAGAGAGGACGCTTTATGTTCGGCTTTGGTTTTTTTGATTCGGTGTTTCCCGTGCTGTTCACGGTGATGTTTGTGCTGATTCTGGGCGTGATCATTGCGACGCTTGTGCGCAATGTCGGCCAGTGGCACAAGAATAATAAGTCCCCGCGCCTGACCGTGCAGGCCACGGTCGTCTCCAAGCGGATGGAGGTCACGCGCCACCACGACGCGAACAGCCACATGAGCCATTCGTCCACGTGGTACTACGCGACGTTCCAGGTCGAAAGCGGCGACCGGATGGAGCTCAGCATCCCCGACCGCGACTACGGCTATCTCGTCGAGGGCGACCGGGGAAGCCTCACCTTCCAGGGCACCAGATTTTTAAGCTTTAACCGGGCGTGACGAAGTAGCAGACAGGCGCAAAGGCTCTTCCCTTTGTTCAAGGGGGGAGCCTTTGCCGCTTTTTTGGTGCTTATACAGGCCGGATGGCCGAGAGGTCGTACGGCGTGGTCTGGTAGACGAAGTAGTTGAGCCAGTTCTGGTACAGGAGGTTTGCGTGACTGCGCCATGTGACCATGGGCGGCTTCGTGTCGTCGTCGTCCGGGTAATAATTCTCCGGCACATGGATGGGAAGCCCGGCGTTTTTATCGCGCAGATATTCCGACTCCAGCGTCCGCGCGTCGTATTCCGAGTGACCGGTGATGAAGATCTGCCGGCCGCCCTCGGTCGCCATGGCGTAGACCCCGGCCTGCTCGGACGAGGCGAGGATTTTCAGTTTGCCGCAGCGCTCGATATCCTCGCGGCGGACGCTCGTGTGCCGCGAGTGGGGCACCATGAACACATCGTCGAATCCGCGCATGAGCATGGACGAGCGCCGCTCGACCCGGTGCGGATAGACGCCGAAGAGCTTTTCGGGCAGATCGACCTTCCCGATGCCGTAGTGATAATAAAGCCCTGCCTGCGCGCCCCAGCAGATGTGGAACGTGCTGTGCACGTGCGTCCGGCTCCATTCCATGATGCGGCACAGCTCCGGCCAGTATTCGACCTGCTCAAACGGCATCTGCTCCACGGGCGCGCCGGTGATGATCAGCCCGTCGAACCAGCGATCCTTTACGTCCTCGAACGTCTGATAGAATTTCAGCAGATGCTCGCGGGACGTGTTTTTGGATTCGTGGCTGTCCGTGTGGATCAGCTCCAGCTCCACCTGCAGCGGCGTGTTGCCGAGCAGCCGCGACAGCTGCGTCTCTGTGGCGATTTTGGTGGGCATGAGATTCAGAACGAGAATTTGCAGCGGGCGGATGTCCTGCGTGACGGCCCGCGTCTCGTTCATGACGAAAATATTCTCGTCCGCCAGCGTTTTCGCCGCCGGCAGACCGTTCGGGATCATAATGGGCATGGTGTAGATTCCTTTCTGAGATTATTGCAGCGCCTGATCGAGATCGGCGATCAGATCCTCCGCGTCCTCCAGGCCGCAGGAATAGCGGATCAGATCCTCGCGGACGCCTGCGGCCAGCAGCTCCTCGGCGTTCATCTGCCGGTGCGTGGTGGAAGCCGGGTGCAGGCAGCAGGCGTGGGAATCGGCCACGTGCGTCTCGATGGACGCAATTTTGAGCCGTCCCATGACGGCCTCGGCTGCGGCCCGTCCGCCCTTTACGCCGAAGCTCACGACGCCGCACGAGCCGTGCGGCAGGTATTTCTGCCCCAGTTCATAATATTTGTCGCCCGGCAGGCCGCAGTACTGCACCCACGAGACGTTTTCATGCTGCTGTAAAAATTCCGCGACCCGCTGCGCGTTTTCGCAGTGCCGTTTCATGCGCACGTGCAGGCTTTCGAGGCCGAGATTCAGATAATACGCGCTCTGCGGGGACTGGATCGCGCCGAGATCGCGCATGAGCTGGACGGTCGCCTTTGTGATATACGCACCCGCAAGGCCGAAGCGCTCGGTATATGTCACGCCATGATAGCTCTCGTCGGGCGTGCACAGGCCGGGGTATTTGTCCGGGTATTTCGTCCAGTCGAAGTTCCCGGAATCGACGATCGCACCGCCGATGGCGCCTGCGTGCCCGTCCATATACTTGGTCGTCGAGTGTACGACGATATCCGCGCCCCATTCAAACGGGCGGCAGTTGATGGGCGTGGCGAACGTGTTGTCCACGATCAGCGGAACGCCGTGCCGGTGCGCGGCAGCCGCGAATTTTTCGATATCCAGAACGGTCAGCGCCGGGTTTGCGACCGTCTCGCCGTACATGGCCTTTGTGTTGGGGCGGAAGGCAGCGTCCAGTTCCTCAGCGGAGCAGTCGGGGTCGACGAACGTGACCTCAACGCCCATGCGCTTCATGGTGACGGCGAAGAGGTTGAAGCTGCCGCCGTAAATGCTCGACGAACTGACCAGATGGTCGCCCGCACCGACGATATTGAACACGGCGAAGAAGATGGCGGCCTGCCCGGAGGCTGTCAGCATGGCGGCTGTGCCGCCCTCAAGCGCGGCGATACGCGCCGAGACGGCGTCGTTCGTCGGGTTTTGCAGGCGGGAATAGAAATAGCCGCTGGCCTCCAGATCGAACAGCCGGCCCATTTCGGCGCTGCTCTCGTATTTGAACGTGGTGCTCTGATAAATCGGCAGCACGCGGGGCTCGCCTTTTTTGGGAGTCCATCCCGCCTGAACGCAAAGGGTCCCCCGATGTAGTTTTTTCTCCATTTAGCTGAATTTTAGATTTGCAAATGTAATCATTTCCGCGAAAAATCGTACGCTTCCGGCCGGATCGGAACTACAAAACCCGCCGTCCGACCGGGTACCCGAAAACGACTCGTACCGCCGGACGAACGCTTCCCGGAAAACGATACCGCATTCGGGTACATTTATGGAATTTCCGGCGGAGAAAGGCGGAAAATTACGATAAATTCCATACCTTCGATTTCCGAACCGTCCCGTCGGGAGAACGATTGAGCATCGGTTCGCACGCGATCGGTTTCGACCGGAACGCAAAAACAGCGGACGAACCGGCAATTCCCGAAAAGGCCGTCCCGTCGTCCGTAAAACGCGGCATATCAAATCGCAAAGGCCATGAATCATTCCGGAATCCGATATTGTTTTCAGCTTTGGAAAGCGAAAGAAAGCATTGTTTTTTTTGTCCTTCTTTCGTATCTTTCGATCCCCGGCGCCCTGTACGCGGCAACCGGGGCAAATGCGCGATCAACCGTTAATCCTAATGATATGAATTTAAACACGCCCCCTGCGATCGCAGGAAACATACCGCAGGACGTAACCGAAAGAGCGGGCGAGAACGCCGTCTTTATCGTGTACGGACTCAAAGAAACGCCCCGGACGGCAGACCGGATAAAAGATTTGTGCGCCAACTTCTCGGCCATGATCCGCAGCATACGCAACCGATTCCCCGACATGCAGTTCAGTTGTACGATGGGATTCGGGGCCGACGCATGGAGCCGTCTTTTCCCGGAACGGCCGAAACCGCGGGAACTCGAAACGTTCCAAGAGATCAAAGGCGCCAGGCATACGGCGGTTTCCACGCCCGGAGACCTGTTTTTCCACATCCGGGGCAGGCAGATGGGCGTTTGTTTCGAATTCGCTTCCATCATCGACGAAAAGCTGAAAGGAACCGTAGACCCCATTGACGAAGTTCACGGCTTCAGGTATCAGGACGGCAAGGCGATCATCGGATTCGTAGACGGCACCGAAAACCCGGCCGTGGACGAAAATCCGTACGAGTTCGCCGTAATCGGGGATGAAGATTCCGGATTTGCGGGAGGCAGCTACATTTTCGTGCAGAAATACCTGCACGACATGAACGCATGGAACGCCCTGCCGGTCGAGGAACAGGAAAAAACGATCGGCCGGAAAAAATTCAACGACGTGGAACTCTCCGACGAGGAGAAACCCGCCAACGCTCACAATGCCGTGACCAACATCCAGGACAGCGCAGGCAACGACCTGAAGATCGTACGGGCGAACATGCCTTTCGCCAACACCCCCAAAGGAGAATACGGCACCTATTTCATCGGTTATGCGGGAACGTTCTCCACCACGCGGCGGATGCTGGAAAACATGTTCGTCGGCGATCCGGCAGGCAATACCGACCGCCTGCTCGATTTCAGTACCGCCGTAACCGGCACGCTGTTTTTCGCACCCTCCTACGACCTGCTCGAAACGCTCGGCGAATAAATGCTACCGGCTCCGAACGGGGACGAACATCCGGAAGACGCGCACGATGCGACGCGTCTTTCGTTTTATAAACGACTCCCCTCACCCGAACAGCAAACGATCCGGCCGAATTTCAGGAGAGAAAACGCACTGTTATAAAACGACGAAGCGATCCCGCCGTCGGCGGGATCGCTTTAAAAACGAAACAGTCCGAAACGGATTATTTGTTTCTTTCCGGACGCAGGCTGCGGACAGTCGCACCGGCCTGCCACATTTCGCTTTCGCGCAGCTCTTTGAGCTCCTGGTTCAGCTTTTCGCGGTAATCCGGCTTGCTGTTCGAGTCGATCGAACGCTGCGCTTCGTTACCGGCAGCCACTTCGGCGTACAGTTTCTTGAACACCGGCAGGGTCGCGTCGCGGAACGGCTTCCACCAGTCCAGGGCGCCGCGCTGTGCGGTCGTCGAGCAGTTGGCGTACATCCAGTCCATTCCGTTTTCGCCTACCAACGGCATCAGGCTCTGGGTCAATTCCTCAACGGTTTCGTTGAAGGCTTCCGACGGCGTGTGGCCGTTTTCGCGCAACACCTGGTACTGCGCGGCGAAAATACCCTGAATAGCGCCCATCAGCGTACCGCGTTCGCCGGTCAGGTCGGAATAAACCTCGCGTTTGAAAGTCGTTTCGAACAGGTAGCCCGAACCCACGCCGATACCCAGCGCGATCACGCGTTCCATAGCGCGGCCGGTAGCATCCTGCAAAACGGCATAGCTTGAGTTCAAACCGCGACCTTCGAGGAACAAACGGCGCAGCGAAGTACCCGAACCTTTCGGAGCGATCATGATCACGTCCACGTCTTTCGGAGGAACGATACCGGTGCGATCCGAATAGGTAGCGCCGAAACCGTGCGAGAAATAGAGCGCCTTGCCGGCCGTCAGGTGCTTTTTCACGGAAGGCCATACGGCGATCTGAGCGGCGTCCGACAGCAAGTACTGAATAATGGTCGCCTTTTCGCAGGCCTCTTCGATTTCGAACAGCGTCTTTCCCGGAACCCAGCCGTCGGCAACGGCTTTGTCCCACGTCTTCGAATTTTTACGCTGGCCGACGATCACGTTGAATCCGTTATCTTTCAGATTCAGAGACTGTCCGGGGCCCTGAACGCCGTATCCGATCACTGCGATGGTTTCGTTCTTCAGCACTTCGAGCGCTTTGCTCAGGGGGAACTCTTCACGTGTGGTCACGTTCTCCACAACTCCCCCGAAATTCATTTTTGCCATGATTTTCTGTTTTTAAAAATCGATTTATAAGTTTGTTATAGTTCGTTCAATCCGTTTCCGTTCGGCTCGCGGTGCAGCACCACGCTGCCCGAACGCGTAAACTCGATCAGGATTCCCCGGCTTTCGAGCTCCGTGCGCATGTTCTCGATCTCCTCGCGCGTGCCGGTCTTCTCGACCACTACGTACGCCGGGTTCATCTCGATGATACGGGCGCTCCACTCGCGGACGATCATGTCCACCGTGCCGCTCTCCTTGAAAATCTTCGACGAAAGTTTATAGAGCGCGATCTCCTGCGTAATCAGCTCGTCATTCGAATAGTATTCCACCTGGATCACCTCGACGATGTTACGCAGTTGCTTGGCCAGTTTGTCGATAACCTCCTGCGTCGTAAAAGCCGAGATCACGAACATACTGATTCCCTTGATCGACGATTCCGATACTTTCAGACTTTCGATGTTGATCTTACGCCGCAGGTAGAGAGCCGTAATCCGGTTCAACACCCCGATCTGGTTCTCCGTAAATGCGATAACGATATATTCCTTAATCATAACTGTCAACTCCGTTAGGTTCTACTTTTTGTCAGGTTCCTTGGCGATCAGATCCGACAGCGATGCGCCGGCCGGCACCATCGGAAAAACGTTCTCCTCGGACAGCACGTCCACTTCGAGGAAATAGGCTCCCGGAGCCTTCACCAGTTCGTCGATCGCCCCTTTCAGTTCCGACAACTGCGTCACGCGACGGTTCGGAATCCCGTACGCCTCGGCAATCATCGTGAACTTCGGGTTTTCGAGGCTCGTGTACGAATAACGCTTTTCGAAGAACAACTGCTGCCATTGGCGCACCATACCGAGGTAATGGTTGTTCAGCACGATCATCTTGACGCCGATCTTGTTCTGCATGATCGTCCCAAGCTCCTGCATCGTCATCTGAAACCCGCCGTCGCCCATCATCACGACCACTTCGCGGTCGGGCACGCCGAGTTTCGCCCCCATCGCGGCGGGCAGCCCGAATCCCATCGTGCCGAGCCCTCCGGACGTAATGAAACTGCGCGTACGATTGAACTTCGAATAGCGGGCGCTGAACATCTGGTGCTGTCCCACGTCGGTTACGATCACCGCATCGGCCTTTTCGGCCTCGGCCAGCGTGCTGACCACGTCGTACATCGAAATACGGACGCCCTGCGGATCGGTGCTCGGCTTCACGACGACTTCGTATTCGCGTCGATGGTAGTCTTCCGCCATCGCAATCCATTCGGCGCGCTCCTTATACCGGATGCCCACTTTCAGCGCGTCGAACGCGTCGCCGGCGTCGGCATGGATCGGCAGTTCGACGGCCACGTTCTTGCCCAGTTCGGCCGGATCGATATCGACGTGGATGATCTTCGCATTCGGCGCATACTGCTTCACGTTACCGGTCACCCGGTCGCTGAAACGCATACCGACGGCCACGATCAGATCGCTCTGCTGCGTCATCCGGTTACCGGCGATATTGCCGTGCATCCCGAGCATACCGATGAACAGCGGATGGCTGTTCGGCACGGTCGAAATACCCATTAGCGTCTGCGCCATCGGGATTCCGGCCGCTTCGGCGAACTCCAGCAACTTGGTCTCCGCGCCGGCGAGCTTTACGCCCTGTCCAACGATCAGCAGCGGACGTTCGGCCGCATTGATCATTTCGACGGCCCGCTGGATCGCTTTCGGATCAACCTCCGGATGCGGCTTGTAGCTGCGCAAATAAATGCACGGTTTATAACTGTAATCGAACTCCTCGACCTGAGCGTTTTTCGAAATATCGATCACCACCGGCCCGGGACGTCCCGTGCGGGCGATGTAATAAGCCTTGGCGATCGCACCCGGAATTTCGGACGCTTTGGTCACTTGGAAATTCCATTTCGAAATCGGCATCGTCATGCTGATCGTATCGGCCTCCTGGAAGGCGTCCGTTCCGAGCAGAGTCGAAGGCACCTGCCCGGTAATGCAGATGATCGGCGTCGAGTCGAGCATCGCGTCGGCGATCCCGGTCACCAGGTTCGTAGCGCCCGGGCCGGACGTAGCCAGGCAAACGCCCACCTTGCCGGTGGCGCGCGCATAACCCTGCGCGGCATGTACGGCGCCCTGTTCGTGGCGCGTGAGAATGTGATTCAACCGATCGGTATGATGGTACAGATGATCGTAAATCGGGATTACCTGACCGCCCGGGTAACCGAATATCGTATCGGTTCCTTCGGCTATAAGCGACAGTAAGAGAGCCTCGGCCCCTTTTATTTTTTGTTTGTTGGACATAATGAACGTATTAAAATTCAACCATCGGAAAACAACCGCAACCGCCCGGAACGTATTCCGAAAACGATTCTGCTATTACAAGGCTGTTTCCCCGAACAACGTGTTGCTAAATGTTTTCGCGTACTCCGCCCTTGTCGGCCGATGTTACCATCGATGCGTAGGCCTTAAGGGCCCGACTGACGACTCGGTTGCGCTCCACGGGTTCGAAGCGGACAATCGCCTGCCTGCGCATATCGAGCTCCTCCGAAGTAAGTTCTACATTGATCGTTCGGTTCGGTATATCGATAAGGATCGTATCGTCGTCCTTTACCAGCGCGATGTCGCCGCCCGCTGCGGCCTCGGGTGAAACGTGCCCGATCGACAGTCCCGACGTACCGCCGGAAAAACGACCGTCCGTAATCAGCGCGCACGCCTTGCCGAGGTTCACCGACTTCAGGTACGAAGTCGGGTACAGCATCTCCTGCATACCGGGGCCCCCTTTCGGTCCTTCGTAACGGATCACCACCACGTCGCCGGCTTTCACCTTACCGCCCAGAATACCGTCGCAGGCCTCTTCCTGCGATTCGAATACGCGGGCTTTGCCCTCGAAACGCAGGATCGACTCGTCGACGCCCGCCGTTTTGACGATGCAGCCGTTGCGGGCGATGTTGCCGAACAGTACGGCCAGTCCGCCGTCCTTCAGGTACGGATGCTCCAGGTCGCGGATACATCCCTTCTCGCGGTCGGTATCGGCCGCCGGGTATCTCGTATCCTGCGAACCCAGCTTCAGGTTGAAACGTTCGCCGGGAGCGGCCAGCGCACGCGTCTTCGCCTCGTCGGCAACGTCCGGACTACGCAGGTCGTTCAGGCGGATCGCCTCGCCGAGCGTCATTCCGTCGACGCGGACGACGGCCGTATCGAGCAGCTTCCCTCGGTTCAATTCGCCGAGAATGCTCAGGATTCCGCCGGCGCGGTTGACGTCCTGAATATGGTACAGCGGCGTGTTCGGCGCAACTTTGCAGATCACCGGCACGCGGCGCGACAGCATGTCGATGTCGCTCATCGTGAAATCCACGCCGGCCTCTTGAGCAACCGCCAGCAGGTGCAGCACGGTATTCGACGACCCCCCCATCGCGATATCCATCGACATCGCGTTCAGGAAGGCCGCGCGCGTAGCGACCGACCGCGGCAATACGGCTTCGTTATCGTTGAAATAATATTCCCTGGCATTCTTGACGATCAATTTGGCCGCCTTGCGAAACAACTCCGTCCGCAGTTTATGCGTGGCTAACACCGTTCCGTTACCGGGCAGCGAGAGTCCCAGCGCCTCGGTCAGACAGTTCATCGAGTTGGCGGTAAACATACCGGAGCACGAACCGCAAGTCGGACAAGCGTTGTTTTCAAATTCTTCTACGTCTTCGAGTGTGAACTTGCCAGCGTCATAAGAGCCGACTGCTTCAAACATGCTGGAAAGACTGGTTTTCTTGCCCTTAACATGACCAGCCAGCATCGGGCCACCGCTGACAAATACGGTCGGAACATTGACACGAGCAGCTGCCATCAGCAAGCCCGGTACGTTCTTGTCGCAGTTTGGAATCATAACCAGTGCATCGAAGTGATGTGCCAGAGCCATACATTCGGTAGAATCGGCAATCAAATCTCTGGTGACTAGAGAATACTTCATGCCAACGTGGCCCATGGCAATGCCATCACAGACTGCGATTGCCGGGAATACGACCGGCGTACCGCCAGCCATGGCAACGCCCATTTTGACAGCTTCTACGATTTTATCAATGTTCATGTGACCCGGAACGATTTCGTTATAAGAGGAAACGATTCCGACCAGTGGCCGTTCCATTTCTTCTTTGGTCATGCCGAGTGCATGGAAAAGGGAACGCTGTGGGGCTTTTCCCACACCGTCACAATAAAAATTACCTGCCATTTTGATTACCTCTTATCCAAATTCAAATGAAAAAACTGCTTTCCCGATTGAACCATCAGGAAAGCAGCTTAAAAAGATTCTATGCTACGCTGTCCCGTTTCCAATAAGGGGATAGGTTGCTTGCTTCTCTTAGTTGTTGATCAGTTTGTCTTCGCCGTTCCAGCTGTACAGCTTCCGGATTTCTTCGCCGACCTTTTCAGACGGATGTTCAGAAGCCAGCTTCCGCATAGCCTTGAAGTGAACCTGTGCACCAGCATCGGACATATCCAGCAAGAATTCCTTTGCGAAAGAACCATCCTGGATGTCCTTCAGGATCTGCTTCATAGCCTTCTTGGTA
>ERZ772855.2301-NODE-2301-length-16392-cov-8.153455_pt1 | contig 16392 bp, 17 predicted proteins | sample MGYA00511900_ERZ772855 | MGnify/ENA primary metagenome ERZ772855 (study PRJEB29015, sample SAMEA2737701) | human gut metagenome | biome: human gut; feature: human-associated habitat; material: faeces | place: China | collected 2012 ...
CCTGCCACCAGTTCGTGGGCGACCCCAAGTACCTGATGGGCGACATCTGGAAGGGCGTCACCAACACCGCCGTGCGGGATGAGTTCAAGCACTGCAACGCCTACGCCCGCCCCGAGTGCAAGGACTGCTGGGCCAAGCTCTACTGCTCCGGCGGCTGTGCAGCCAACGCCTACCACGCCACCGGCAGCATCACCGGCGTCTACGAGTACGGCTGTGAGCTGTTCAAGAAGCGCGTCGAGTGCGCCATCATGATAAAAGTTGCTGAGAACCAGGAGCTGGCAGCTCAGGGCATCGAAGTTCCCATCGAGCTGGGCGGCACCTGCAACGCCTGCGCAGACGGCGAAGCCTGCGAATAAAGCCATGAACACTCCTGTCGTCGATTTTGTCCGTCGCTACGCCCAGCAGCACACTACCCGGATGCATATGCCGGGCCACAAGGGCCGCGGCCCGCTGGGCTGTGAAGAGCTGGACATCACCGAAATTGCGGGCGCAGACGAGCTGTACGAAGCCGAGGGCATCATCGCTCAGAGCGAGGCCAACGCCACGCAGCTCTTCGGCACTGCCCGCACCTATTACAGCACCGAGGGCAGCAGCCAGTGCATCCGGGCCATGCTCCACCTTGCGCTCCAAATGCGGCCCACAAAGGCAGGCCGTCCTGTCCTGCTGGCGGCGCGGAACGCCCACAAGGCCCTGCTCTACGCGGCGGCTCTGCTGGACTTCGACATCCAGTGGCTCTGGCCCGCGCCGGACGCCGCCGGGGCGCTCTGCACCTGCCCTGTGGAGCCGGAAGCTCTTGCCTCTGCGCTGGACGAGCTGTCCGCCGAGGGCCGCACGCCCTTCGGCGTCTACCTCACCAGCCCGGACTATCTGGGCTTCGTGCAGGACATCGCGGGGCTGTCGGCGGTATGCCACGCCCACGGTCTGCCCCTTCTGGTGGACAACGCCCACGGCGCCTATCTCCACTTTTTGAAAGAGGGCAGCCGCCACCCCATCCAGCTGGGCGCGGACCTTTGCTGTGACTCGGCTCACAAGACCCTGCCCGTCCTCACGGGCGGTGCCTATCTGCACCTTGGTTCGTCCGTGCAGGCCGACGAGGCCGCTGTGCGCAATGCGCTGGCTCTCTTCGGCTCCACCAGCCCCTCTTATCTCATTTTGCAGTCGCTGGACGCCGCCAACGCGGTTCTGGCCGACAGCTTCCGGGAGAAGCTGGACGTCTGCCGCTGGCGGCTGGGGATGCTCTGCCGGGAGCTGGATGCCCTCCGGCCCGGGCTGGCACTCCCCCTCACCGGGGCGCACCGCGAACCCCTCAAGCTGCCGCTGGACGCCGCCGTACTGAGCCTTTCCGGCCAGCAGCTGGCGCAGGCTCTGCGGGAGCGGGGTGTGGAGTGCGAGTATGCCGACCCCCGTTACGTCGTGCTGATGCCTTCCGCCGAGAGTTCTGCGGCAGAGTTTGCCTGCCTGCAAACGGCCCTGCACGCCATCTGCGATGAGGCCCCTGCTGCCGATGTCTCCGTTGCGGCTGACGATCCTGCCGCTTTCGCGGCATTGGCCGGGGCGCTCGAGGCACAGCCCCGCCGCTTCACCATCCGGGAAGCTGTCCTTGCACCGCAGGAGATGATCCCTGCCGCCGAGGCCGTGGGCCGCATCTGCGCCGCACCGGCGGTCTCCTGCCCGCCTGCCATCCCCATCGTGGTCAGCGGCGAGACGGTCCCGCCGGAGGCCCTCCCCCTCTTTGCCCGCTATGGCATTGAGAAGGCGGCCGTTGTAAAAGAATAAAGTGCAAAAATCATTTTCGTACTCTTCAGCCTCTTTTTTCACTCTATATTCAGAGTCCCCCTAAGATTCAGCTAAAAGTCCCGCACACTTCTTGACAGGCTTCGCATATTCTGGTTTAATAGAATTGGATAAAAGGGAGTAAAGGGTGCTCCACCTTATGGGAGCGCTGCATGGCAGCGTCAACACGGCAGAAATGCCCGATGTCATGTGTTCGCTTGAGACTTTTGTCACAGTAATTGGTGCTGTGGCGGAAGTCTCTTTTTTCGTCATTGCACCGCAGATTTCAAAGGAGGCAATGACATGGATTTCTGGAACGCATTCGCCAGTCTCTTTTCCAATTTCGGGAACCTGACCTGGCAGATGGTGGTGATGTGGGGCATCGGCGCCCTGCTCATCTACCTCGCCATCGCAAAAAAGATGGAGCCGAGCCTGCTTCTCCCCATGGGCTTCGGAGCCATCCTCGTCAACCTGCCCTTATCGGGCGCTATCACGCAGGGCGACACCGTCGGCCCCATCTCGGCTCTGTTTGAGGCCGGAATGTCCAACGAGCTGTTCCCCCTGCTGCTCTTCATCGGCATCGGTGCGATGATCGACTTCGGCCCGCTGCTCGAGAAGCCGTGGCTGATGCTCTTCGGCGCAGCGGCGCAGTTCGGCATCTTCTTCACCCTCTTCCTCGCGGGCTTCTTCTTCGATTTGAAGGACGCCGCTTCCATCGCCGTCATCGGCGCGGCAGACGGCCCCACGGCCATCTTCGTGGCCAACGTCCTGCACTCCCAGTACCTTGGTGCCATCATGGTGGCGGCCTACAGCTACATGGCGCTGGTCCCCATCGTGCAGCCGCCGGTCATCAAATTGCTGACCACCCAGAAGGAGCGCCGCATCCGGATGCCCTACCAGAAGGGCAGTGTCAGCCAGCTGACCAAGATCTTGTTCCCCATCGTCGTGACCATCATCGCCGGGCTCGTGGCTCCGGCCAGTGTAGCACTGGTGGGCTTTCTGATGTTCGGCAACCTGCTGCGGGAGTGCGGCGTGCTGAACACCCTGAGTGAAACGGCGCAGAACATCCTCGCAAACCTCATCACCATCGTGCTGGGCCTGACCGTGGCCGGCCAGATGACCGCCGACAAGTTCGTGCGGCCCGACACTCTGCTCATCCTTGCACTGGGCCTCGTGGCCTTTGTGTTTGACACCGCCGGCGGTGTGCTGTTCGCAAAGCTGACGAACCTCTTCCTCCCGGAGGGCAAAAAGCTCAACCCCATGATCGGTGCTGCCGGCATCTCTGCCTTCCCTATGAGCGGCCGCGTCGTCAACAAGCTGGGCCTCGAGGAGGACAACCAGAATTTCCTGCTGATGTACTCCATCAGTGTCAACGTCTCGGGCCAGATAGCCTCTGTCATCGCCGGCGGACTGCTGCTGACCCTGCTGAGCTAAAGGAGGGACTGATATGCTGCATCTTACTTCGTGGATGACGACTCTGCCCATCATGGTCATCGGGATGGTGAGCATCGTGCTGGTCATCGGCGTCATCGTGCTGGCTGTGATGCTTTTGAACAAGCTGGCAAGCCGGAAATAACTGCAAAGGGCTGCTGTACGACGCTGTACAGCAGCCCTTGTTTTATTTATCAGCCCGCGCCTTTCAGATGGCCGTTCGGGTCGATAATTTTTTCTACCGTCAGCTTTCCGTCTGCATATGTCATCTCGAGGACGCCGCAGTTGCCGATAAAATCGGTGACCTCGCCCGCCTTTTCCGGGAATTCAGTCAAAAAGCGCCGGATGGCCATGCCGTGGGAGACGATAAGGATGCACTCCCCTGCCGTGTGTTCGGCGATGTCCTTCACGGCCCCGTATACCCGCTCGGTGAAGGCATCCAGGTCTTCGCCGCCGTACTTCACAAAGTAGTCGCCGTAAGGGTACGTCGGGTTTTCACTGATGGGCGAGGCTTCCTTCATACCGAGGAAAATTTCCTTGAGGTCTTTGCTGCGGGTGTAGGGCATCCCGCCTGAGACGATCTCCGCTGTGTCGCAGGCCCGCTCTGACGTGGAGCTGTAGACCTCATCAAAATGGACGTTGTGGGCATCGAACCACGCTTTTGCCGCCTTTGCCTGCCGGATGCCGTTTTCCGTCAGGGGCGAGTCGCACTGGCCCTGATTGACGTCCATGGTGTTGAAAAGCGTTTCACCGTGACGCATGAGGTAGATTTTTTTCATGAAAGAGTCTCCTTCCCGCTTTTTCTACCAGTATAGCACACCGCCTGCATAGACTGCAACAGCCCGCACAAAGCTTCTGTGCGGGCTGTGTTTCGTTATGTTTCCTGTGTATCTGCTTGCCGGTCAGGTGCTCGATGGTGATTTCATAAAACCGGACGGCCTTTGCAATTTCAGCCTCAATCTCCTCTGCACTGGGATAATATTTCGCCGGTGGGGCCGTTTTCTTGTTTTATCTGCTCCAGCAGGTCTTTTTGTCCTCATCGGTGATGGCACGGATGACATGGCAGGGATTGCCGACAGCCACCGAGTTATCGGGGATGTCCCTCACCACGACGCTGCCGCCGCCGATGACCACATTGCTGCCGATGGTCACGCCCGGCATCACCTGCACGCCTGCGCCGATCCAGACATTGTCCCCCACCGTGATAGGGTAGGCATACTCAAACCCGGCGTTGCGGCGCTCGAAGTCGATGGGGTGACCAGCGGTGTGGAAACCGCAGTCCGGCGCAACAAAGACGTTATCGCCGAATTTCACCTTAGCACAATCAAGGATGACCAGGTTGTGGTTGGCGTAGAAATTTTCGCCCAGTTCGATGTTGTAGCCATAATCGCACCAGAACGGCGCAGTGATGTAGAAATTCTCCCCCGTCTTGCCGAGAAGTTTCTTCAAGACCGCTCTCTGGCCCTCTTCGTTCGACGGGCGGAGCTGATTATACTCCCAGCACAACTCCTTGGCTGCGATGCGCTCATCGTGCAGCTCCTTGTTGTAGTTTGCGTCGTACATCTGATGGGCCAGCATCTTCTCTTTTTCGGTCATTTCTGTATCTCCTTCAAAAGCTTGGTATCGGAACACGCCAGACTGCCGCAAAGCACCCCCGTACACCGCAGCGCCTCGTCGTGGCATCAGCCGCCGTCCGACAGGTCGGAGCGGCAGATAATGCAGTTCCTCAGAACAGGTCGAGCATATTGTCCAGATAGATGGCTTCCCGGACATGCAGCTGGTATTCCGGTTTTGTCATGTAGTAGAGCAGAAATTCCAGTACCAGCGCACTGCCCAAGCCCCGGCCCTCGATCTTGAAGTTGGAAAATCCCATCGGCATATAGACATCCCGAATGTCCCTGATGCCGATAAACCCCGGATTTTCCATCGCCTTCGAGAAGCGGTAGCCTTCCTCCGCACCCGGTGCGGTACAGATGTGGTCAGGGCAGACTTCGCCGAGATTTTTTCGGCTGACATTCTCATAGCAGCGCTTTCTGTCCCGGCATCCGACCCAGCAGCACTCGTTGCAGAGAAATTCCACCTTGTCTTTCTGCGCCTGCGGCAGACTGTCCAGCTCTCCAAAGGCTTTGTTCAGCCGGAAGTCCGGCACCACATAGCGGAACTCTTCCCGGGCCGTCTCCGCCCGGAGCTGCTGAAACTCTGTCAGCACTTTCGTCGTGGAGGACACGAAATAAAGCTGCGGATAGTGTGTTTTCAGGTAGTCCAGCAGCAGCTCCGAGTGGACGATGACGCCGCTCTGTACCGGGTTTTCCTGCTCAAACAGGGCGCAGATGGCGTTGCACTTTTTATCCGAAAGGTGTTCCTCCCGGAGGAGCGAGTTGCTGAAGGTCAGCCGCGCCGAGATGCCGTATTCCCGCGTCAGGGCAAGGACTTCTGTGGGGTCATGCTCCCCGAAGCCAGCCCGTCCCCCGCCCCAGACGCAGTCGGCCGGTGCGCCGTAGATGGAGCCGATGTCGCACCAGTCATAAAAGTATTCTCTGTGCGCCCGGAACAGGGGCAGGAACTCCCGGTACAGCTCGTAGAACTCGAACAGTCCGGGCAGATGATAGTAAGCTTTTTCTTGTTTCATTTTTCACTTTTTCTTATGCGTTTTGCGTCCTGACCTCTACGGTCCGGCCGCCGAGGTTCTCATAGATGCGGTGGGAGACGGAGAGCACCGTGCGCCCTTCGGACGCGCGGCGAAGCGCTTCAAGGACACGGGCCTCGGTCTCAGCATCGAGGTTGGCCGTTATCTCGTCCAGCAGCAGCACGGCAGGGTCTGCCGCTGCGGCACGGGCGATGGACAGAAGCTGCCACTCGCCCTGCGAGAACATCCCGTCAGTACACACCGTATCATAGCCGTTCGGCAGGGTCTGGATGGCGGCATCCAGACCGGCAAGCTTCGCGGCGTTCCTTGCCATTTCTTCGGTGATGCCGGGGTCGCCCAGCGTGATCTGTTCCAGCACCGTACCCGGCACACGGGCAAAATGCTGCTCCACACAGCCGGTGCAGGTGCGGCGCCTGGCGTCCGTGATGTCCGCCACGTCCACGCCGCCGATGGTCACCGACCCGGCTTCCGGGTGATAAAGTCCCAGCAGCAGCTTGAAGACTGTGCTCTTTCCGGCACCCGTCCGGCCCACCAGCGTCACCTGCTCGCCCTGCTTGACGGTCATGGAAAAATCGTTCAAGACGTGCTTTTCGCCGTAACCGAAGGTCACGTGAGAGAGCACCACATCACCCCGGGCAGAGGTCTCCCGCTCCTTGGGAATGGTGCGTTCCGGCTGGTCAAGGAAGGCGTCGATGCGTCTGACGCCCGCCATCGCCGACTGGATGGTCTGTATCTCCATGCCAAGGCTCTCGATGGGCGCAAAGATGCGGGAAATGTAGTTGATGACGGCCACCGAGGTGCCGACCGACATCCCGAACAACGTCAGGACAGCCGCATTGCCGGAAGCCGAGAGGAGCATAACGATGCCTACCACGTCGGCATTCAGCACCAGCACGACGGGCGAATAGATCGCGTCGTAAAAATTCGTCCGCTCCATCGCGGCATAGCTTTCGCCGATGCACCGGTCATAGCGGCGCTCCATGTAGTCTTCCAGACCCAGAGCCCGGATGGTGCGGATATTGTGCAGTGTTTCCGGGACCTGGCCGGACACAGCGGCGACCGCCCGGCGGTTATCCAGCTGAGCTGCCAGCATCCGCGTCTGTACCTGGCGGGTGAACGCGGCGAACAGCGGCAGCACCAGCAGCAAAATCAGCGCAAGGCCGGTATTCTTCACGGCGATGACCGCCATGATGGAGAGGATGCGGCAGGCGTCCGCCACCATGCTGATGATGCCGGAGGTGAACAGCGCCTCCACCGTATCCACATCGCCCGAGAAGCGCGCGGCCACCTCGCCGGGGTTCTGCCCTGCCAGTGTGCTGGCGGGAAGCTTGGTCAGCTTCCGGGACATTTCAGAGCGCAGGGCGTGGGTCATTTTCTGGCCGAAGAGCACCAGCAGGCTCTCCTGCGCCGAGGAGAGCATCCCTTCCAGCGCCAGACTGCCGAAATAAAGAAGCACCGCAGGGAATGTCAGCGGAAGCCCGGCCGTCAGCCCGTCGATGATGCGGGCCAGCAGCAGCGGCGGCACCAGAGACGCCGCCACCGATGCCGCCGCACACAGGACGGTCCCCGCTGTGAGAAGGCGGTGGGTCACGGCGGCCATCCGGATGGCCTCAAACACACCATTTTTACGCCTGTTCTTCATGCTGTTTCCCTCCTGTCTGGCTTTCGTACAGCTGACGGTAGACCGGGGCCGATGCCATCAGCTCCTCATGGGTGCCGACAGTGGTCTTTCCTTCGTCCATAAAGACGATCTTCTGCATCTGCGGGAAGTGGTACAGGCGGTGCGAGATGAGAAAGACGACCTTATCCCTGGCATATTCCTGCAGGTCGGCGAAGATCGTATCCTCCGTGTCCCGGTCAAGGGCCGAGAACGGGTCATCGAGGATGAGGACAGGGCGCGGATGGGCCAGCGTCCGGGCCAGTGCCAGACGCTGGGCCTGTCCGCCGGAAAGGCGGGTGCCGCTGCTGCCGATGACGGTATCGAGGCCGTTCTCCATCGCCAGCACCTCGCCTTTCAGCGCAGCAGCGGCGAGATAGGGCATGGCGTCCTGCTTGCTGCCGCAGAGGACATTGTTCTGCACCGTGTCGGCGCTCAGCTCCGGGTCGTGGCCCAGATAGCCGACGGTGGCCGAAATCTGACGCGGAGTCAGAGCGGAGAACTCCTTTCTGCCAAACTGCGCCGAGCCTTCATAGGGGGCCTCGCAGAGGAAGACCCGGCCAAAGGTGGATTTGCCGCAGGCCACCGGGCCGGTGACACCGATGATGTCGCCGGGATGGGCTGTGAGACTCAGCCCCGAGAAGATGGGGGTGTCGCCGTAGGCGAAGGAGAGGTTCCTGAGGGTCACATCTTCTGCCGCCGGGACATCCAGTGCGTCCAGCTGCTCCGGCGACTTCATCAGAGGCTTGATGCGCTTCCAGGAGACTTCGGCCTTCTGCACCGAGTTGAAGAGCTTGGCCACCTTGGAGGATTTGACCACCAGCTTGGTGAAGCAGGAAAGGAAGGTGGTAAAAGCCGCGATGTCCCACACACGCCAGCCGGTGCCGAGGACATTCTTTGCGCCGAACCACAAAATGAACAGTACGCCTGCCTCCGACGCCGCCAGATAGAGCGGCGGCAGAGCCGACTGCCACACATTGTTTTTCACCGTCGTCTTTTCGTAGGTATCCAGCACCTCTTCGTACCGCTCCGCACGGGCGTCTTCACAGCCGTAGATGCGGTAAGTCACGGCGTTCTGGGCGCGGTCGAAGGTGGCGGCACTCAGTGCGCCCGCCGCCTTTTTGTAGGCCGCACCGGCCCGCTGGACCGGCTTTTTCATCCATGCCGCGCAGACGTAGGAGAAGGGCGTGAACAGCAGGCTCAGCAGAGCCAGCCGCCAGTCGTACACCAGCAGCATGACCACATGACCCGCCAGTGCCACGCCGGTATCAAAGACTTCGGTGGTGAACTTGCGCATACCTTCCACGCAGTCGTCCACATCGGAGATGGCCTTGGTCATCAGCTCACCGGCGCCCTCTTTTTCCAGCGAAGCCCGGCTCTGGCGCACCAGATTGGCGTAGAGGATGCCCTTCATCCGGCGGTTGATGTTGTTGGCAAAGCGGCGGACATAAAAGCGCTTGATGAACCGCGACGCCTGCACCAGCAGGGTGACAAGGATATAGGCCAGAACCAGCAGCGCCATTTGGGCCGCTGTTTCGCTGCCGCTCAGGATGTCCGCCAGGCACTGGGCCAGACGGCCCTCGAACCACGGGGTGGCCAGCAGGCCGATGTTATAGATGAGGCCCGACAGGGTCACGAAGGCCAGCGGGAGCCACTCGGCCCGGAAATAAGAGAATATCCGGTCCGGACGGAAGGTCTTCTCATTTTTCATCGGTCGTCTCACCCCCTGCGGCATTTCGGAAGTGCGGGAAGCCCGCACGGCTCTCGGTCTTGGACGCCGTATAAAGTTTGTTCAGCGAAGCGGCAAAGGCGGCGGCTTCTTCCTCCGTCAGTACACTCGTCAGATACTCGTAAAAAGCGGCCTCAATTCCGGCCTTGGAGGATTTCAGGCTCTCGGCCTTTTCTGTGGGGAAAAGCAGCTGGCTCCGCCGGTCGTTCGGGGCGTCCTCGCGGGTCAGATAACCCTTCCCTTCCAGATTTTTGGTCCGCCGGGCGATAGCCGCCTTGTCTGCGTGCAGCAGTTCGGCCAGCTGGGCCTGCGTACAGCCGGGGTGATGGCGCAGCGCGTGGATGAGGTCGATCTCCGCTGTGCCAACGCCCTCTTCCCGCATCGTGAGCAGGACGAGCTTTTCAGTCTCCCGCGCGATTTTTGTGATTTTTCGTTCGGTAATATCCATAGACAGCCTCCGGGTCTTATCTCAAAAAGATGTATCTGCATCGTTGTATGTACAACAATCATAGTACAAAACCACTCTTTGTCAAGAGCGGCAGCAGATTCTTTCGTCTTCTCGCCAAAGTCGGCGACCATGGGATGAAAATGCAGATCGTAAAGATGGAATGGAGGTTTTGATATGAAGTATCTGAGAATACCGTGGGGAACGCGGGCGATGAAGGATCCGGGCCTGACCCCTGCCCTATGCCATCCGGATCGCACCACGCTCTTCCCTGCCGAAAAGATGCCGGAACGCAAAAAGCCCCCGGAGAGCCTTTGGGCAGCTCTCCGGGGGCAAGTCCTATGTACCGGTATTTTACACCGGTACATAACAGTTATTCAATTTCGATCAGGTTCGGGTTCACAGGCAGAGCCTTCTGCTGCTGAGGTGCGGGCAGCGTGATGTGCAGGATGCCATCCTCGAACTTTGCGTGGATGTCCTCCTTCTTCACGGCGTCGCCCACATAGAAGCTGCGGGCGCAGGTGCCGGAGAAGGTCTCGCGGCGCAGGTAGCGGCCCTCTTTATCCTTCTCGTCATTGGAGTGGCTGCGGACGGCCTGAATGGTCAGGTAGCCGTCGTTCAGCTCCATCTGAACGTCTTCCTTCTTGCAGCCGGGCAGGTCAACGGCAACGTCATAGCTACCGTCGGTGGTCTGCTTCACATCGGTCTTCATCATGTTTGCACCGCGCTTGCCGAAGGTCTCACGCTCTTCACGGTTCATCGCACGCTCCAGCGCACCATCGTTCCAGAACGGGTCAAAGAAATCATCGAACAGGTTTTCATGAAAAATAGTCGGCATAAACATAAATCATTCCTCCAATCCCGGCGTTCGGGTCGGGTAAAAAATTTATGAGATGTGCATCAGGAGCGGAGTCTTCCCGGGAGCCTTGCGGCTCCCTCATGCCCCTCTCTCCTGAGCACGGCCTAGTTATAGCACATATTTTTAGCACTGTCAAGTACAGAGTGCTAAAATTCACAGAAGAATAATACTTTGATAAAATTTCATGCAATCTTTTCGGAAATCAGTCGTATCATCGTTTTTATGCGGCAAAGGTGCCGGATACAGCAGTTCTTTGGGCACCATTGGCCTGATGAAAGCCGTGGACACCTTCGACTCCACCCGCCGGGCGCGCTTCTCCACTTATGCCAGCCGGTGCATCGAAAACGAGCTCCGGATGCACTTCCGGCGGGAGCGGAAGAACGCCCCCACCCTCTCGCTCCAGGAGACTCTTGATGCCGGAAAGGAAGACTCTGCCCTCACCCTCGCCGATGTGCTGCAGGACGGCTTCTGCATGGAGGACAGCTGTGAAAAGCAGGACGACGCCCAGCGCCTGCGCCGCCTCATCGAGGGGTTGCCTGCCCGGGAGCGGAAACTCATATTGTTAAGGTACGGTCTGGCGGGCCAGCCGCCGCTGACCCAGCTGGAAACGGCAAAGCTGCTCCAAATAAGCCGGAGTTACGTTTCCCGGCTTGAAACACACGCACTGGAGCTTCTGCGGGCCGGATGGGAGCAGCCTTAGCTTCCTCTTGCATTCCTCACCGAACTGTGGTACAATACTAAAGCACACCAATCGTGTGCCTTGTCGGACAGCGCCTGCTGCGTGGTTCGGCATACGGATGCGGGTCCTGTACGATGGAGCCGCAGTGAACCAGGTCAGGTGGGGAACCAAGCAGCCTTAAGCGGCGCGCCCCGTGCGTTTCAGTCAGCCTGCATCCGTATGCCGAGTTACGCAAGGCGGGGGTCAAACCCCGTCAGCGCTGTCCGATTTTTTATTACTGACGGGAGGGAAGCACCGATGTATCGCGCATTATACCGCAAATGGAGACCCCAGCGGTTTGAGGATGTCGTCGCACAGCGCGGCATCGTCACGGCGCTGCGCAATCAGGTAGCGTCGGGCCGCGTAGGCCACGCCTACCTGTTCACCGGCGTGCGCGGCACAGGCAAGACCACCTGCGCGAAGATTTTCGCCAAGGCGGTCAACTGCCTTCACCCCCATAACGGCGACCCCTGCGGCGAGTGCGAGATCTGCAAGGGCATCGACAACGGCAGCATCCTCGACGTGGTGGAGATGGACGCCGCGTCCAACAACGGTGTGGACGACATCCGTGACCTGCGTGATGAGACAGCCTACACCCCCAGTGCCTGTCATTATAAGGTATACATCATCGACGAGGTACACATGCTGTCCACAGCGGCCTTCAACGCCCTGCTGAAAACGCTGGAAGAGCCGCCCGCCCACGTCATCTTCATCCTCGCCACGACCGAGATCCAGAAAGTCCCGGCCACCATCCTCTCCCGCTGCCAGCGGTACGATTTCACCCGCATCGGGCCGGAAGACATCGCCCAGCGGGTCGAGTATATCGCCGGTCAGGAGGGCTTAGAGTTGACGACCGGTGGTGCAGAGCTCATCTCCCGTCTGGCTGACGGTGCCATGCGCGACGCCCTCTCGATCCTCGACACCTGCGCCGGCGTGACCGCAAAAATCGATGCCGATGTTGTCCGCCGGATGGCGGGCGTCACCGACCGGAGCTACCTGTTCCATATTTCGGATGCTCTGGAAGCGCAGGACGGCGCAGCGGCGCTGGCGCAGCTGGCCGCACTGCGGCAGCAGTCGGTGGATGTGAAGCGTCTGACGGAAGAGCTCATCGCCCACTACCGCGCCCTGATGCTGGCGGCTCTGCCCGGCGGGCAGAGCCTGCTGTCCGGTGTTTCCCCCGAAGAGGAACAGCAGTACCTCGAAAAAGGCCCTCAGCTGGGCCAGCGGGAGGCCATCCGGGCCATCCGTGCGCTGGGCAACGCCCTTGAGCACATGACCCGGGGCAGTGACCAGCGCATCGAGCTGGAACTGGCCCTCTTCACCCTCTCGGAGCCGCCGCAGGCCGCAGCTGTCCCCGTGGCGGCAATGCCTGTGCAGGCTGCTGCTCCTGCTGCACCGGCCGTCCGGCCCTTTGTTTCGGCACCGGTCCAGCCTGCGCCGCAGCCTTTCATGAGTACACCTGCTGCACCCGTGGAACCTATGGCCGCACCGGCAGTGGAAAAGGAGCCTGCTCCCGCGCCCGTTGTAGAGCCGAAGGCCGCTGTCCCGGATATTCCAGAGTCCCCCGCGCCCGCAGACGAAGAGCTTCCACCACCGCCCGACGAGCCGCCGGTGGCGGAGTCGGCCCCCCTGCCCTGGGATGAGCCGACTGCGCCGGTCACTGCGCCTGTACCACCCGTACCGGAAGAGGAATCAGTGGAGCCCGCTGCACCGGCAGCACCTGCCCCGGAGTACACCGCCGACCCGGCTCTCAGCCGACCCCGCAAGGTGGCCGCAGAGGGCGTCAATCCCTTCGAGCAGTGGAGCGAGGTCGTCAAGCTTTTACAGGAGAAGGACCCGATGCTCCACAGCTATCTGCGCAAATCGAAGGCGTACTTCGACGGCACACGGGTGCTCATCGACGGCGGCAAGACCTTCCGGGACTTCATCCGTGTCAACAAGGACAGCCAGCGTCTCATCAAAAAGCTCATCGCGCAGGTGTCAGGCGTCGCGGTGCCGATCGGCCCCTACGAGCCCCGCACCGCCGCAAAGCACACCTCCAATGCCGAACAGTCGCTCCATGCGCTGGAAAAGCTGGGTCTGGACGTGAGCATTGAGGACAGCGCGAAGAAAAAATATAAACAATAACTTTTAAGGAGAACCAATTATGAAAGCAAGAATGCCCGCAGGCTTTGGCCGCCCCGATATGAACGCCCTGATGCGTCAGGCTCAGAAGATGCAGGATGACATGAAGGCCAAGCAGGCCGAGCTGGAAGCCGCCGAGTACACCGGCAGCGCCTCCGGCGAGATGGTCACCGTCCGCATGAACGGCAAGCACGAGATCCTTGGCATCACCATCAAGCCCGAGGCCGTTGACCCCGACGACATCGAGATGCTGGAAGACCTGGTGGCCGCTGCCGTCAACGCCACCGTCAAGCAGGTGGACGAAACTGCCGAGGCCGAGATGGGCAAGCTGACCGGCGGTCTGAACATCCCCGGCCTCTAAGCGGGAGGGATACGCATGGGTTACACCGCAGCGCCGCTGGAAAAGCTTATTGAGCAGTTCAGCCAGTTCCCGGGCATCGGCCGCAAGGGCGCGACCCGGATGGCCTATCAGGTGCTGAGTATGTCGGACGCGGACGCCGCGGCACTGGCCGAGGCCATCCAGAGCGCCCACACCCGGCTCCACCGCTGCCGCGTCTGCCAGAACTACACCGAGGCCGAGCTCTGCCCCATCTGTTCCAGCGCCAAGCGGGACCGCTCCACCATCTGCGTGGTCGAGACGCCCCGCGATGTGCAGGCCTTTGAGCGCACCCGGGAGTACCACGGCCTGTATCATGTCCTCCACGGCCTCATCAGCCCCATGGACGGCATCGGCGCCGAACAGCTCTCGGTGAAGGAGCTGTTGGCCCGGCTGGGCAGCGGCGAGGTAAAAGAGGTCATCATGGCCATGAACCCCACCGTCGAGGGCGAGGCCACGGCCATGTATCTGGCAAAGCTCATCAAGCCCCTGGGCATCAAGACCACCCGTCTGGCCTACGGTCTGCCCGTGGGCGGCAGCCTCGAGTACACCGATGAGACGACGCTTTACCGCGCACTCTCCGGCCGCGACGAGCTGTAAAGAGCAGATTTTATAGAACCTTAACGATTCTTTCAAAAATCGCTCTTGAAAATCCAGCAAAATGTGATATAATGACAAGACAGCAAAGGAAAGGAGGCGCGCTTCATGGCACCTGCCAAGGAACGTCCGGCGACAAAGACCATCGCCACAAACCGCGAGGCGCGTCACGAGTATTTCGTGCTCGAAGCGCTGGAAACGGGCGTCGAGCTGAAAGGCACCGAGGTCAAGAGCCTGCGTGCCGGCGGCGTCAACCTGAAAGACAGCTGGGTCGATATTGAGGACGGCGAGCTGCTGGTCAAGGGAATGCACATCACTCCCTACGACCACGGCAACATCTTCAATCAGGACCCTCTGCGGGTGCGGCGTCTGCTGGCCCACAAGACCGAGATCCGGCGTCTGCACCAGCAGTGCAAGCTGCAGGGCTACACTCTCGTTCCCCTTTCTCTCTACTTCAAGCATGGCCGCGTCAAGATGGAAGTCGGCCTGTGCAAGGGCAAAAAGCTCTACGACAAGCGTGCCGACGCCGCCAAGCGCGACGCCAAGCGCTCCATCGACCGGGCTGTGAAGTCCAACGGCAAAATCTACTAGATCTCTTTCAGGCAGCATTCCTGCCCTGAGAACACCAAGCTTTCTGCGCATGGCAACATGCGCTTTATGGGGGCGTAAAGGTTTCGACGGGGGGAGCGAGGCCTGGGCAGCGGGTAGCAGTGGGGGAACTGCTCTAAACTCCTCCAAAAAATTAACTGACAACAATAATTATCAGTTGCTCGCAGCCTGAGTGCTGCGCGTTCCGCCCACTCTTGTGTCGTGTGGGGCCGGGGCGTCCTTTAGACACAGCACCTGAACGGACCTAAGCTTTGCGGACCGGCAGGAACTCATGAAGCTACTGAAGCGTTAGCCTGACGACCGGCGTGACGCGGAGGGAATGTTGTAGATCGCCTGCACCCGGAGACACCTACGCTGAACTCTTTTCGGACATGGGTTCGACTCCCATCGCCTCCACCACACAAGAAAAATCCGAACCTCTTCCCATCGGGAAAAGGTTCGGATTTTTCATTTGCTGCATTTCTTACAGCGTCATTTTCATTTCCAGTCTCAGCAGCGCGGCTTTTTTATCGATGCCGCCTGCATATCCGGTCAGGCTGCCGTTTGTTCCGACAACGCGGTGGCAGGGAATGATGATAGAGATCACATTGTGACCGACAGCCCCGCCCACAGCCTGCGCAGACATCCGGGAAAGGCCGCGCTCTGCAGCCAGCTGCCTTGCCAGTGCACCATAGGTCGTGGTCTGGCCGCAGGGGATGCGGCGCAGCAGCGCCCACACCTCCTGCTGAAAGGCAGAGCCAGCAGGATGGAGCGGCGGGGTAAAGTCCGGCTCCTGCCCGCCGAAATAAACATCCAGCCAGTGTCTGGCCTCGGAAAGCACGGCGGTCTCCTGCTCCTGATGCACCGCATCCAGGGTGCGGGCAAAGTACTTCTGCCCCTCGAACCAGAGGCCGGTCAGGCCGGTGTCATCAGCGGCCAGCAGGATGCCGCCCAGAGGAGACTCATAGTGCTGTGTATAGATCACCGTTTATCGGATCTCAATGCCCAGCTTGAACTTCAGGTTGCCCAGCACCTTCTTGACGGTGCGCTCGACCTGATCAGCGGAGATCTCCGCACTGGGGTCAGACAGGGTCAGGGAGAAGGCCATGCTCTTCTTGCCCTCGCCCAGGTTTGCGCCGCGGTAGATATCGAACAGCTTGACCTCGGTGATGAGGGAGCTTGCCTTCTTGATGGTGTCCTCGATCTCGCCGCAGGTAACCTTTTCCTCGCAGACAAGGGCCAGGTCACGCTTGACGGCAGCGTAGGGGCTCAGCGGCTTATAGCGCAGCTCACCGTCCACACAGGACATCAGAGCCTCATAGTCCAGCTCACCCAGATAGATGTTCTGGCTGTCCTTCTGATCCTTTGCGATCTCCAGCTCGCCGTTGATCTCATTGGAGAGCTTACCGAACACGCCCAGACGCTTGCCGTTGCAGTAGACAGCGGCG
>ERZ772855.2318-NODE-2318-length-16327-cov-23.484698_pt1 | contig 16327 bp, 10 predicted proteins | sample MGYA00511900_ERZ772855 | MGnify/ENA primary metagenome ERZ772855 (study PRJEB29015, sample SAMEA2737701) | human gut metagenome | biome: human gut; feature: human-associated habitat; material: faeces | place: China | collected 2012 ...
GAACAAACTTACAACTGAATCCTGTTTCCATTTACACAAAATTTTGGACAGTGTCTTTATTTTGTTTTTAATATGTCTAATTTTAATTTGAAAATTCTCTTCTCTAAAATTAAGTATTGACACATCTTCTCGCAATTATTACAAATCCATTTCACCCTCACTCAGCATTCAAATAGCTGACAGAGAAAAAGTTTACCCCATTATAAAAATATTTGAAAGCATCCTTCATTATTTGCGCGTCTTCAGGATGCCGGTCTTTTATATAATTGGCTGCATCAAATCTATTCTTGCTCCGATTACAATGCTCACCAGTTTTCTTGTAATATAAAGAATTCGGAATGAAGATTCAGTTTATATTCAAAAGCATGCATATGCTTGTGACCTACAACGTATGGGGATTTCCTTTTTTATCATTCGGAATAAACTGTTAGGTTATATTCCGTCATGTATTGGGGAAAGCCTTGAAATAAGCCATTTGCTTCTTCTTGCTATCTGGATGTTTCAGTAGTTCACGGTAAGACTGCATTCTGCTGTGAAGTTATGTATAGTTAGTTGTTGCTATCGTGAACAGGATAACAAAAAATAGGCGTTTCATAATGATATATCTATTAGTATTTTCAAATGTGCATTCTCATAATAATCATTTGGGAGTAAATAAGCAATATACTCATAACTTTTCTGTTGTAAAGTTGATTGATAGAGTGCTATTGCTTAGTACTGGTAATCGGATATATTTCTGTATCTTAAGTAGAGCCGTTATTGACAATGATTAACTCTAATTTCGAATAGGTTTGTCTTTGAAAACTGGCAATACTCTATGTATTTTTATGTTTGATAAAGATACGGAAAAGGATATATTTTTCTTGTATAGCTATCAGATAAAATTTTGCAGCCCATTTTCGTTAAATTTTTGTCGCCAAACAATAAAACCTAATGATGAGCAAAGCATACTTTTAGCAGACAAATATTCTATAGTCAGGTCATAAAATTGCTGGATAAGTCATAAAACCTTTAGATAAGCCGTAAATATGGTATTCATCTTCTTTCTGCATTCGATTTGTACTTCTGTAATAGCGGGAGAAATATGTCCATTATTATCATTATCTTGTGAAAATTGGAACATAGGTACGTATTTATAAAAATAGAAAGGAAAGTGGTGAGGTCGTGAACCACAATATTTAATTGACGGGCAAAAATATAAGAGTCTTTCCTTTAGGCATAGAAAAAAGTGATAACTTTGTAATTAAATACACTGACAATCTATTTTATGAACTATGATTGATAAATTCACGATTTTTATAAAGAAGGGAAAGGGTTTATTATTTTTGCTGTCATTTGTTATATTACCAGTTTCGATTCAGGCGCAATCCCAGATAAAATCAATAAACACATTGGAAGATAAAATTTATGGATTGAGTCTTCTTTGGTCAGAACTTAAATATAATTTTGTAAATATAGACCGTCTGGGGTTTGATTTAGATAGCCTTTACCGAGAAACGATGAAACGCGTAATAGACACTAAAGACGACATTTCGTATTATAAAGAGCTTGATTGCTTTTTAAATCGTTTTAATAATGCTCATACCAACTTATTTGATTACCCGGATTCAGGTTATGAAGAAACGGACTATCCTAATTACGGAACGAAATATATTGGCGGGAAATATTATTTCATTAAATATAAAAAGGATTGTCCTTATTCTGATCCAGACTTGCTTGGTGCCGAAATTGTAGAGATTGACGGATTGCCTACAGAGCAATATGTGGAAAAATTTGTGTTGCCATACCTCACAGGTTCGACATTGAAATATAGGTTGAATCAGGCTGGTCGTTTATTGTTAAATGGTTTGGAAGGCAGTTCCATCTGTGGAAAAGCAATATGCAGGGATGGTAAAATGAAGACTTTTAATATCGTACGCAATGGGGAAGCTATTCGCAAAAATGACGATGTATGGTTGCCTGAAGACGAGTATTCTTTTCATACTAGCAAGGCTGTAACATTAAATTGGAAAGATGATATTGCCTTTTTGAATATTCGCCGTTTCATACCCGAGTCTGTATGCAATGACATAGATAAGGCTATGGCCGAAATCAATGCACGTCAATGTCGTGGGGTAATCATTGACTTGAGAGGAAATGGAGGTGGAAGGACTGATGTGGCATGGAGGCTACAGATGTACCTTACACAAGCCGATACAATACGTTCTTTTGGCGCTCAGACAAGAATAAACTCCGGTTATGGCCGCTCACAAGGTAATTATAGAAAAGAATATGAAGATTTTTATTTGTATAAAGCTTATAAGAATGAACCTCCTGAACTAATAACGAAACCACAAGGAATAAAGGTCTTGAGTTGTCCTGTTGCCATATTGATTGATAACAATAGTTTTTCTGCATGTGAAGACTTTCTTATAAATATTTATGAGATGCCCAACAGGCCTGTTCTGATTGGAGAAGAAACTGCCGGCTCCACGGGAGCTCCACTTGTTATCGAGCTACCTCATGGTGCTGTAGCACGTATATGCACACTTAGGCCACTATTCCCATACAGTATGAAACCTTTTGTTGAAAAAGGAATTATTCCAGATATAGAAGTTATACCCACTTTGCAAGAAGTCTTGAAAGGTAAAGATGTTGTGATGGAAAAAGCTTTACATTATATCCAAAATAAGAACTAAGCAAGTCAATAAGTTGGGAGCGTGTCAGGTATCTTACTCCTTTCTGGAAGCGGACTGAACGTCTCTTGTCCCGTTCTATTATCGCTGTACTTGATACTTTGAGAATGATGCTTCTCAGGACATAGAACAATAACCATGCGCTTGTCAGGCATAGCCAAAGATACATGGTAGGTGATCTTTGTTCATATAGGCCAGCCATGCGAGTAGTAGCCCGGTTATGGTATAGAGAACCATGTGCTTTCGTAGCGTTTGTTCCTCTTTCTTGAATTAACCTTTTCTGGATTGCCGTTTGAGGTCATTATTATTTTATCAGGATACAGGTAGCAGTATTCGATCATTGTTTTAAAGCGTATCACTTTCTCCATATTCATATCAATTGTCATTTTTTCATATTGATAGTCATTTTCATTTATCTTTTTGAAATAACAATTTGATTTGAAACTTGTATCTGTAGCAAAATTGTAGCAGAACTTGACCAAGATGTGATTTTCAATTATGCTGGGGATGATTGCAAAATGGCATTATAAAATAAAAGATACGAGATTCGCTATTACTAAATCTAATAGCAGGTTTAGGCTGTCTATTTTTATATTGCTCCAATTCCTGCTTTGATTTCTTTCTCTTCTTTTGATAGTTCTTCTTTAATAAGGTATGTTTCTGGCATCTTTCTATATACCAGACCATTCTCTCTTGCTTTTAATTAATAATAAGTTATTATCAGAACTAATCACTACAATGTTTTGAATGTCATAACCGGATTTCAGTGCTGATAATATAAACCAATCATCATTTATGTCTTTATTAAAATCTCCGCCTTCAAAACACTCTTTTAACGGATCTTTATATGTTTCAATTATGAATTTTGGCTGAAAGCCTTTAATTTTACAACGTAGGGCAGCTCCCTACGTTTTGAATACCCCATACCAAATACGCCCTGAAATACAGGGCATTGGTCTGTACTATATAATTTAAGGCTTTCAGCCAAAATATTTCCGTGCTTGTCAGGATTAAATTCAGTTCATTTTCTAGCCTTTATATCCAGCTTCACCGGCTTAATCATATTCTTAGGATCAAGGATTGTATCCAAATCTTCCTGAGTAAGAATTCCTTCTTCAAGAACAAGGTCGTAAACGCTTCGTCCTGTTTCCATTGCTTTCTTTGCAATATAAGTTGAGTGATCATAACCAATATACGGATTCAGAGCTGTTACAACACCGATACTGCGCTTAACTTCATTGCGGCAAGCCTCTTCGTTTGCAGTGATTCCGTCGATACACAATGTACGCAAAGTATCGAAACCGTTTATCAATAAATCAATAGATTCGAAACAGCATTGTGCCATTATCGGCTCCATAGCGTTGAGCTCCATCTGTGATGCTTCGCCTGCCATAGTTACACAAAGTTCATTTCCCATGACTTTGAAAGCAATCTGGCTCATAACTTCAGGTATTACCGGATTTACTTTTCCCGGCATGATTGATGAACCCGGCTGACGTGCAGGAAGATTTATCTCTCCGAATCCGCAACGCGGACCGCTGGCAAGCAATCTCAAGTCATTACATATCTTATTAATTTTAACAGCTACTCTTTTCAGTGCAGACATATAACCCACCATACATGAAGTATCGGAAGTCGCGCCTACCCAATCATCGGCAAGACTTACTTCCCAACCTGTTATTTCCTTCAATGCTTCGATAGTCTTTTCAGCATAACCCGGTTCGGAACATATTCCTGTACCAATGGCTGTTGAACCCATATTCACAACAAGGAAATCTGCCGCAGCTTCGTTAAGATGTTTTATTTCATTTCTCAGGATACTTGCAAAACCATAGAAAGTTTGTCCAAGTGTCATCGGCACGGCATCTTCCAGCTGCGTGCGTCCCATCTTTATAATGTGAGCAAATTCATCACCTTTTTTCTGTAAAGCTTCAATCAAAGCTTCAAGATGCGGTAAGAATTTAAGATGGCTTGCGTAAAGTCCCATGTGGATAGCTGTTGGATAAGCATCGTTGGTTGACTGCGAGCGGTTTATTGTGTCGTGAGGTGAGCAGAATTCATATTCTCCAGCTTTCTTTCCAAGATGCAATAATGCTATGTTAGCAATTACTTCGTTGGCATTCATATTGGTACTTGTTCCGGCTCCACCTTGAATCATATCCACTTGGAACTGGTCGTGATATTTTCCGTCGAGAATATCTTTACATGCAGCTTCGATGCTTTTCAGTTGTTCGTCGCTAACTAAACCTAAAGTGTTGTTAGCTTTTGCAGCAGCAAGTTTTGTATATGCCAGTCCGTGAATGAAAAGAGGATAATCCTGCAATTTGAACTTACTTATTGAGAAATTTTCAATACCTCTCAGTGTCTGTATTCCATATAGTGCGTCTGCTGGAAGTTCTCTTGTTCCCAGCAAATCATGTTCTGTTCTTGTATTTTTGATATTTTCCATAAGGCATTAATATTTAGTTGTTATTATTATATCGCAAAGATATAAACTAACATTATGTAAGCAAATATTATTGTGTTAAATAGTATTTTTATTTTTTTACATAGTGGAATAGGGTATGGTTAATGTGTTTTGCTTACAAATTGCATGCGTAAATGTAATATCTCTTGGAGCAGAAAAAGCTATATTCCTATATGAATTTTGGCTGAAAGCCTTTAATTTTACAGCGTAGGGCGGATGAGCAATCATCCTAATATTGGCAATCCTTTTAAGAATGCCAATAAAGCGGAATTTAATGCAAGAATGAATTATAATTTCATTTATACAGATGTAATGCTATACCCAAAAGAATAGCATTGTATTTAAGTAATATTTAAATACTATTTAAAAAGTATATATAAAGCTAGGAGGTAAATTAACCTCTTAGCTTCTTGTATTTTTAAGAAGGAAAGTCACAATTCGTTTTGAGGCTTGTAATATTATGGAAAAAGGAATCTATGTGCCTTGGATGAATTTAATTTAATCTTATATTAATATTAGAAGATGTTTGAGTATTATTTAATTACTATTTAAGTGGTAGTAAACATATTGTTTATATAGTGTATAATTTAACTATAAAAATCACATTTCGTTTTTAGTTAATAAAAGTGGTAATCATACAAAACGTTTTGAGATTAAATTACATTTTGTTTTGCGGCTTGTAATCGTTACTATTTTTACAGGCTGATTTTTAGTAACGATTTGGTAACGGAACTTTGTCAGAAGTAGGCATTTTAGTGTCTTTCGATTGTCCGTCGGATAAATAAAAAAAGTCCCGTAAAACATTGATTTTACGGGACTTGTCTATTTTTTTCTCCTAATTTCTTAGGTCGTTGCGGAAGCTGGGGGATTCGAACCCCCGGTACGGTTACCCGTACGGCAGTTTAGCAAACTGCTGGTTTCAGCCACTCACCCAAACTTCCAAATGTAGCGCATACGGGAATCGAACCCGTGTTTCAGCCGTGAGAGGGCTGCGTCCTGGGCCACTAGACGAAAGCGCCATATCTGTAGAAACTAAAAGCGGAAGCTGGGGGATTCGAACCCCCGGTACGGTTACCCGTACGGCAGTTTAGCAAACTGCTGGTTTCAGCCACTCACCCAAACTTCCAAATTTATTGTTTCTGCTTACGTTTTCTCTCAAACGCGGTGCGAAGATAGAGGGATTTTTTGATTTGTGCAAACTTTTGCGATACTTTTTTTATGCCTTCTATGGTATTGTTTCGATAGTTTTCTGATTCTAAACTGATTAAGATTTTTATTTTTTTTCTTTGAGTCGGACTGCTTGTCTGTATTTGTCGGATGTATTTTAATTTTTCAAAGGTTGGGATTTTTATATTCATTTTTGTAACTGTTGCAAATTGATAATATCACTAATTTTAGGTATTGTATAATTAGGCTTTATTGACTATCTTTGCATTCGGTTTTCAAATAGAGTAAAAACTAGATTAAATTATCAATTATGGCAATGAATTTTAAAGAAGGTCGTTGGAACCATGAAATCAACGTTACCGATTTCGTAAAGACTAACATTACCCCTTACGAAGGCGACGCCTCATTTTTGGCTGGTCCTACCGAACGTACAAAGGCTGTATGGAACAAGTGTCTGGAAGCTTTGGCTGAAGAACGTGCAAACAACGGAGTACGCTCGCTCGATCCTTCTACAGTTTCTACTATCACATCTTTTGCAGCTGGATATATTGACAAGGATAACGAAGTGATTGTAGGATTGCAAACTGATGAAGTGTTACGCCGTGCCATCAAACCTTTTGGAGGTATTAAGGTGGTAGAAAAAGCGTGCCGCGAAAACGGAGTAGAGGTTGACCCTAAGGTAAAAGATATTTTTACCCATTATCGCAAAACGCATAACGATGGTGTATTTGATGCATATACTGAAGAGATTCGTTCGTTCCGCTCTTTGGGATTTTTGACTGGATTACCTGATAATTATGCGCGTGGACGTATAATCGGTGATTACCGTCGTTTGGCATTGTATGGTATTGATCGTCTGATTGAGGCAAAACAGGACGATTTACGTCATCTTACAGGCCCTATGACTGATGAGCGAATCAGATTGCGTGAAGAAGTGGCAGAGCAAATTAAGGCTTTGAAGGAAATAAAAGTGATGGGACAGCAGTACGGACTCGATTTAAGTCGTCCGGCTACTACTGCACAGGAAGCTGTTCAGTGGGTATATATGGCTTACCTGGCTGCTGTGAAAGAACAGGATGGTGCTGCAATGTCACTTGGTAATGTTTCGTCATTCCTTGATATTTATATTGAGTATGATATGGCTCACGGAAATCTTGATGAGTTGCATGCTCAGGAGTTGATTGACCAGTTTGTCATTAAGTTGCGTATGGTGCGTCATCTTCGTATGCAGGCTTATACGGATATCTTTGCCGGTGACCCGACTTGGGTAACGGAATCTATTGGTGGACGTTTTAATGATGGCCGTACGAAAGTCACAAAGACTTCATTCCGTTTCCTTCAGACTCTTTATAACCTGGGTCCTTCTCCAGAACCTAACTTGACTGTTCTGTGGAGTCCGCAGTTGCCGGAAGGATTCAAGGATTTCTGTGCTCGTGTGTCGATTGATACATCATCTATCCAGTATGAAAATGATGATTTGATGCGTGAGGTACGTAATTCGGATGACTATGGTATCGCATGCTGTGTGTCTTATCAGGATATAGGTCGTCATATTCAGTTCTTCGGTGCACGTTGTAATCTGGCTAAAGCTTTGTTGCTGGCTATTAATGGTGGACGCTGTGAAAATACAGGAACACTGATGGTGAAGGATATTCCTGTGCTGACGGGAGATGTACTGAACTTCGAAGAGGTGCTGGCTAACTATAAGAAGGTCTTGAAAGAAATGGCTCGTGTGTATAACGAAGCGATGAACATCATTCACTACATGCATGATAAATATTATTATGAAAAAGCTCAGATGGCATTTGTTGATACAAATCCGGTTATCAATCTGGCGTATGGTGTAGCGGGTATGTCTATTGCTGTCGATTCACTTTCGGCTATCAAATATGCTAAAGTTACCGCTAAACGTAATGAAATCGGCTTGACTGAAAGCTTTGATATCGATGGTGAATTCCCATGCTTCGGTAATGATGATGACCGTGTAGACCATTTGGCTGTCGACTTGATTTATTATTTTGATGAGGAATTGAAGAAGCTTCCGGTATACAAGAATGCAAAACCAACATTGTCTATTCTTACTATTACTTCGAATGTGATGTATGGTAAGAAGACTGGTGCAACTCCTGATGGACGTGCAAAAGGTGTTGCTTTTGCTCCAGGTGCTAACCCGATGCACGGACGCGATAAGAATGGTGCTGTCGCTTCTTTGAGCTCGGTTGCTAAATTGCGTTATCGTGACTCACAGGACGGTATCAGTAATACGTTCTCTATTGTTCCGAAATCGCTTGGTGTAGATATGGAGAATCGTGTAGAGAATCTTGTTACAATGATGGATGGCTATTTTATCAAGGGTGCTCATCACCTGAACGTAAATGTGTTGAACCGTGAGATGCTGGAAGATGCTATGGAGCATCCGGAAAAATATCCGCAACTTACGATTCGTGTTTCCGGATATGCTGTCAACTTCATTAAATTGAGCCGCGAGCATCAGTTGGAGGTTATTTCTCGTAGCTTCCACGAACGTATGTGATTTTTGTAATCATTACTTGATATGTAAAACATTTGTCGTTCTCCTCGCTGAGCTGGGCGGCAAATGTTTTTTCTTTAATTAATATTGAACAGATGATTAGAGTACATTCATATGAATCGCTTGGTACGTACGATGGTCCGGGGATTCGCCTTGTTGTCTTTTTGCAGGGCTGTAATTTCCGTTGTTTGTATTGTGCCAACCCTGATACCATTGATGCAAAGGGAGAGAGTAAGGAAACTGCTCCTGAAGATATTTTGAAGATGGCTGTCAGTCAGAAACCTTTTTTCGGAAAGAAAGGGGGAATTACATTTAGTGGAGGTGAACCGACTTTTCAGGCTAAAGCGCTGATTCCATTGTTTCGGATGTTAAAGGAGGAAGGTATTCATATCTGCGTTGATACTAACGGGGGTATCTGGAATGAAGATGTAAAAGAACTCTTTTCACTGGCAGACTTAGTTTTGCTTGATGTGAAAGAATTCAATAATGAACGTCATAAGACTCTTACCTCACGTAGCAATGAGCAAACACTTCGTACGGCGGCATGGCTGGAAGAAAATGGAAAACCATTTTGGCTGCGTTATGTACTGGTGCAGGGCTATAGCTTCTTTCAGGAAGATATTGAGGCGTTAGGAGAGCATTTTAAAGATTATCGCATGATACAACGGGTGGAAATTCTTCCGTATCATACCTTAGGAGTACATAAATATGAAGCAATGAAGCTGGAGTATAAACTGAAAGGTGTGAAACAAAATACGCCCGAGCAACTGGAAGAAGCCCGGACGTTATTTGAAAAGTATTTTGATACAGTTTATGTAAATTGATTTATACGCTCTGAATATAACCTTTCGAGTTATTTGTCAGCCTGATGCATGGTGTTTAACTTTGCATCAGGCTTTTTTTATTTAGCGGTTATTCTTTTGCAAATGGATTGCATAGGCCAAGATGACAATAAAACAAAGCAACGGAACGATAAAGCCTGTAGCTGTGCTTATTGTATCTGCGATGTATCCCATAATTATGGGAGCTATGGCTCCTCCTACAATGCTCATAATAAGATAGGAAGATGCGCGTTTAGTATGTTCACCTACACCTCGTATGGCAAGTGCGAAAATGGTGGGAAACATAATAGATTCGCATAGGAAGCAAAGAAAAAATGCTCCTACCGATATGACTCCCATACCTAACATCACTAAGATCATGGCTAGAATAGCTCCTGCCGCCATATACGTCAATAAACGTTCGGCACGGATGAATCCCATCAGCCAGCTTCCTCCCATTCTGCCGGCCATAAAAAGTCCCATGCCGACAAATGACAACCAGAGGGCTGCCTCACGTGCGGATATACTGATGTGCTCTGTCACATAATTAATGAAGAAACTGTTAATACCTGTTTGAGCTGCAACATAAAAAAACAGAGCTATCAGTCCGAAGGTAAAATTACGATGTTGCCATAAAGAACTTTGCTTATTGGTTGCAGTTTCGACTGGCTCTTCGGCAAGTGTAATTTCAGGCAGATGAATGCGTGAAAAAACAATTGCTACGAGCAGAACTAATATGCCGATGATGGCATAGGGAATAGCAACACTTCCGCTTCCTCCATCTGCGGAAAAGAGGAACAAGCCTCCTACCAGTGGCCCGCAGATCCAGCCCAGTCCATTGAATGATTGTGCCAGATTTATTCGTCTTTCGGCGGAGTCTTTATCGCCTAACACCGTTACGTATGGGTTGGCTGCTGTTTCTAGGCAGGTTAATCCACATCCGATAATAAACAGTGAGAGTAAGAAAAATTCGAAAGACATGATCTGTTCTCCAGGGATAAACATGAGTGCACCGATGCCATAAAGCAATAACCCAGTGACAACTCCTGCCCGATAGCCATGGCGACGGATTATTTCTCCTGCTGGCATGGCCATCAGAAAGTAACCCCCATAAACTACCGCTTGTATAAGTGCTGAATGAGTTTTTGAAATACTTAATGCATCTTGAAAATGTTTGTTTAGCACATCCAGAATGCTATGTGCAAATCCCCATAAAAAGAATAGTGTAGTGATAAGTACAAACGGGACGAGGTAATTTACCCCGTCGGCCGTTTGCACCAGTCTTATTTTTGGTTTCATATGTTTTTGTTTGATAGTTATTAACTACGGCTTACCTCCAGACCTTTATTGGAAAGGCTCATTTCTACAAAACGGGCACGGTCGTTTGGCGGGTTCTGGGTAAGTATTTTACGAATACGCAAGGCGGCTTCAGGGTCTTTGGCAACCATGTATAAATAGCCACCTCCTCCGGCTCCTGGAAGTTTATAACCCAAACAAAGATCATCTATCTGTTGGGTAATGGCCGCTACACTGTTAGGATTGGTTCCTGAATCGAGTGCCTGATTCTGTTGCCATGTTTTGCGTATCAATCTTCCCATTTCCTCGAAACTGTTTCGCTGGATTGCATCGTATAGATCGATGGCATGTTGTTTCATTTGTCCCAGTAAATTCAAGTGCTCTGTAGAATTGAGGAACATGCCACGTACGATTTCTGCCAAAATACCTTTTGCGGTACGTGTGATACCTGTATAGTATAATAGATGACATTTTTGATATTCATCGTGTGTAAACAAGTGTTCTGGCAACCAGCGTACCATTGGCTCCTGGTTCCATCCGGGTTGTGTCTGCAAGAGTTTCACACCTTGAAGCACGCCTCCGTATTGATCTTGCCATCCGCCTCCGGTTGTAAGCAATTGTTCTAATATCAGTGTACGGCTTCCGATTTCGTGTTTGTCCCAGTTTAAGCCACAAAAATCGTTTATTGCTCCTAATACAGTAGAGGCTAGGATAGAGCTTGTTCCTAATCCTGAGCCGGCTGGAATAGCAGACAATAGTGTTACTTCTATACCAGCTCCGAATGAACGTAATTTTTCTTCCAGTGAAGTACATCTTTCTGCCGAGAAGTCAGGGTGAAAACCTGCCAGTACTAACGCTGCCTTAGGAATAGAGAAGGGAGAGCCTACTTTATTGAATGTATGTAGTTCATCGAAAGTGGTGATAACTTCCATTGCACCCAAGTCGATGGAACGAAGAATGATTTTATACTCATTACAGGGTTTGACATAGACTTGTAACGGGGGTTGACCGTTTAGCTCTATTGCAATGTTTACCACGTTTCCTCCTTCCATCAAACTGTATGGAGGGGTATCTGTCCAACCTCCAGCTAAGTCTATACGTACCGGACTGCGTCCCCATACAATCTGGTCCGGATACACCGAAAGACGAGGGTGCTGTTTATGGTCGACTGTTGAAGTAAGCCCTTCACGCATCAGGCTGAAAGCTTTTTCTTCTTCCCGTGCTATTTCTTCTGCCAAATGGCCGTCTGAATCACGCAGTTGTAATGTTCGTGCACGGAACATTGCATCGCTGATACGGGTCATTAACGGTGCAGAGGAGGGAAGGGGAGCGGGTAATTCTAATTGATGATGTGCATATTCTTCGGCTGCTTCTTGCAAATTGAGCTGATAGAATACACTGCGTTCATAATTTTTAGCCAGGGCAGTCCAGCTGTTTTTGCGGAAAGCTTCACGCTGCTCTGTCAGACGGCGCAGATTAGCATAAGCTGAAATCTCATCGGCTGAAACTTTTTGTGCGTGTATCCAGATATCTTTTCCCTCGTTCAACTCTGGCTCGTCTGTCATCCAACGCATGACGATTCCAAGTTCGTCGACAGATGTACATATCGGGAATATGCGTGCAGCCTGAAGATCATGGTTACATGCTATTTCATCAGCTGTCAGGCCACGGTCTGATAACCATTTCTGAACCGGTATTCCTTGATATAAGGTTGAATCATCTTTCAGACTGCCTTTAAAAGCGTCATTAAATCCATAGGGACGGGCCACATAATTACTTTCTCCCATCGGTATGACGTCAATACAGATTCCCTCAGGAATATTGATGTGCCATTGATTGACAGGTACTCCTGTTATGATATTGCGCTTATGGAGTGTCCAGTTTTTACTTATGCAACTGTTTTCTATCCATACCTCTGAGTTTTCGGATGTCAGTGTATAGTCGGTCAGTGCATTTTGCACGAAGATAGCCGGATGAGGCTTTACTTTCTTGTGCATAATTGCTCTCTGGTCGATTACGCAATTTTGTATTGCCAGTGTAGACGAAATCATCTCCCGGCTTGTTCCATAGTGATGAAATTCACCACCCGGCAATGGCAGGATTGCTACTGTAAGTTTGTTTATTTCGGGATCGTTGATACGAGGATGGCTGCCTAGAGCTGGTCCGAAGTCAGAATACATATCGTAGAAGCCGATTGATCCATCCTCTTTGAGTGAACGTTTTACCATTAACTCTACAGCCCGGTCACTCAGCAGCCAGATGCCAATATCCATCAGAAACAGATAGTTTTGCATCAATGCTCCTAATTCATTTACACTCGGCTTTTGAAGCATGAAGTCCAGCTTTTCGGGAGTATTGCGTGATGAAACAAATACACCGTGATTCTTTGCCAGTTCAGGATCTACCCACAGTCCGTAGCATACAACGTCTGCATCGGGGATTTCTTGTAAGGCTTGTTCTGCACGGATATATACATCTCCGCTGGCAATAAGTGTATGCAATTTCTCCGGGGCTTTCTGCATGATTTGCTCATACAGGGGAAGCTGAAGTGACAATAAGTTTTGTGTAAGCTTTTGACCACGTCCCCAGCGGAAAACTGGGATTGGGGTAAGTATTTTACCGGAAGGAGCATATGAGGGCAATCTCCGACTTTGGCCGCCGGCGTGTAGCAGGATACGTTTTTCGTGAGCAAGCCATTCTGTGAGTGGAGTAGTGTCACTTTCGCTGTTTTTGCATGCTTGTAATAGCCATGCAGTTCCACCACCTGAACCTAACTTTGAACCTACCGGATCGGATGTACAGAACCATTCTTGATGGTTGGTATGCTCTATATCGTGAAAACATTCCACCAGATTAGGTGGAAGCGATAAAAGTTTCTTCATATTGGATTATGTCGTTTGATGATTGATGCAAATACCTTTCAGATACCATTCGTAAAGGCGATGTATTCCTTCGTCAATTTCTACTTTGTGATGCCAGCCTAAGGCATGAAGTTTAGAAACGTCGGTAAGCTTACGCATTGTGCCATCAGGTTTTGATGAATCCCATTGCAGCTTGCCCTTAAAGTCTATTTCTTCCATGATTTTTTCTGCAACTTCACGGATTGACAGCTCTTTTCCTGTACCTACGTTGATGTGGCAGTTGCGTACTTCTTTTGCCCCTTCTGCATAGGTATCTTTGAAATCGACATTTAATAATACATGTACGCTGGCGTCTGCCATTTCCTCACTCCATAAAAATTCGCGTAATGGCTTGCCTGTTCCCCATAAAGTAACGGCTTGAGGGGTAATGCCGAATTTAGCCAGTTTATCAAGAATTTCCTGGTCTGTGCAGTTGCCGTCTACACCTTCTACCGGACGCAGGTTGATATCTTTTCGTACAGCTTCCCAGTTATTCGTATTCAAGCATTTAGCAAGATGGATTTTACGGATCATTGCTGGCAATACATGACTGTTTTCCAGGTGAAAATTATCATTAGGACCATACAGGTTGGTTGGCATAACAGCAATGTAGTTCGTGCCATACTGCAAATTGAAACTTTCACACATTTTCAGTCCGGCTATTTTGGCGATGGCGTATGGCTCATTAGTATATTCTAACGGAGAAGTAAGAAGAGCTTCTTCTTTCATTGGCTGCATCGCTTCACGAGGGTAGATGCATGTACTGCCTAAAAACAATAATTTCTTTACCCCGTGACGGAAACTTTCACCTATTACATTCTGCTGAATCTGTAAATTGCGGTAAATGAAATCAGCGCGGTATTGCAGGTTGGCCATAATTCCTCCTACATGTGCAGCAGCTAATACTACGGCATCAGGCTGTTCTTTGTCAAAGAACTCTCGTACTGCTATCGGATCCAACAAATCAAGCTCTTTATGGGTACGTCCTACCAGATTGGTAAAACCGCGTTGCATCAAATTATTCCAGATGGCAGATCCAACCAGACCTCGGTGTCCTGCCACGTATATTTTTGAAGATTTGTCTAGCATTGTGATTCTCTTTTTTAAAGTAGGAACGCGAACTTAATCACTAAGTCCGCGCCCCAAATTCATTTTTAATGAATTTATCGGTAAAAATAAAGTAGTGTCTTTTGCAGGAAATGACACTGCTATATTGATTTATAATGCAATTTTTTTACGAATTTCATATCATGCTCTACCATGATACGGACTAATTCTGCAAAAGGCGTTTTGGTAGGATTCCATCCCAAAAGAGTCTTGGCTTTCGTTGGATCTCCTAAAAGTTGTTCTACTTCACATGGGCGGAAGTATTTGGGATCTACTTCAACTAATACTCGTCCGGTTTCACGGTCAATACCTTTTTCGTCTACTCCACTACCTTGCCATTCAAGTTCAATACCTAAATAGTGGAAAGCTAGTGTACAGAATTCACGTACGGTATGCATTTCTCCTGTAGCAATGACAAAATCTTCAGGGGTATTGTGCTGTAAAATAAGCCACATGCATTCTACATAATCCTTAGCATAACCCCAGTCGCGTTGTGCATCTAGATTACCTAGATATAACTTATCCTGAAATCCTTGTTTAATGCGTGCTGCAGCCAATGTGATCTTTCGCGTAACAAAAGTTTCTCCACGTCGTTCTGATTCATGATTGAACAAGATACCGTTTACAGCAAACATATTATAACTTTCACGATAGTTCTTTGTTATCCAGAAACCATATTGCTTTGCTACACCATAAGGCGAACGGGGATAGAACGGTGTGGTTTCCTTTTGTGGAACTTCCTGCACTTTGCCAAAGAGTTCTGAGGTGGAAGCCTGATAGATGCGACAGGTTTTTTCCAAACCGCAAATACGTACAGCTTCCAATAAGCGTAACGTGCCTATGGCATCGGCTTCGGCTGTGTACTCTGGTACGTCGAATGATACTTTTACATGGCTCTGTGCTGCTAGATTGTAGATTTCTGTAGGATGAATATCACCAATAATTCGGATAAGCGAACTGGAGTCTGTCATATCTCCCCAATGTAGGTTCACCAAACGTGACTGTTTCATGTCGCGCACCCATTCATCCAAGTAAAGGTGTTCGATACGTCCCGTATTGAACGATGAAGAACGGCGTAAAATACCATGCACTTCATATCCTTTTTCTATAAGGAATTCGGCAAGGTATGAACCGTCTTGTCCGGTAATACCGGTTATTAAAGCAACTTTTCTCATAAATAAAACTTTACTGAATAGGTTGGTTTTTTATTTCTCAACACAAAGATATGTCAAAAAAGCTGTATTGCCAAGTGCGGTTTATATTATTTCCATATTATTCACGTCTTCTTGAAATTGGATTTTTCTACATCTGTATTTATAACCATAGAACAACCAAAACTAATCAGAAATATCCGAGTGTAAATC
>ERZ772855.2321-NODE-2321-length-16314-cov-11.024233_pt1 | contig 16314 bp, 19 predicted proteins | sample MGYA00511900_ERZ772855 | MGnify/ENA primary metagenome ERZ772855 (study PRJEB29015, sample SAMEA2737701) | human gut metagenome | biome: human gut; feature: human-associated habitat; material: faeces | place: China | collected 2012 ...
CATGGTCTGTGAAACGCCTGAAAACTTTTTACCCAATGCCCACACACTCCAGACACAATTTGATTGCCTTGCTCAGCACCGTCTCCGCCTCGCCCCGCCATACGCCGAAGCACACCATGGCGATTCCGGCGATCAGCAGCACGGCCTGCGCCGCCGCCTTTTTTCCGTGGCTCATGTTTCATCACCCTTTCTGTTTTCTGCCACTATCATAGCGCAGGAGAGGTAAAGTCCTCGTTAAGAACGAAAAGTTAACACAAACCTTATTTGCTTTTGCTATAATGACACACAACAGGAAATACAAAGGAGGGACTTTCATGCATCTTTTGGTAGTTGAGGACGAACGCGCCCTGTGCGAGACCATCGTCCGCAGCCTGCGGCGTTTGGCATACAGTGTAGACTGCTGCTACGACGGTGAGAAGGCGCTGGAGCTTCTTGGCGTGGAACGCTACGATCTGGTGCTTCTTGATTTGAATCTGCCGGGGAAGGACGGCATGACGGTGCTGCGCACCCTGCGGCAGACCGACCGGGAGACAAAGGTACTGATCCTCTCCGCCCGCAGCGAGGTGGAGGACAAGGTGGAGGGGCTGGACGCGGGCGCCAACGATTATCTGGCAAAGCCTTTTCATTTGGCCGAGCTGGAGGCCCGCATTCGCAGCCTGACCCTGCGGCAGTTCACCCAGCAGGATGTGCTATTGACCTGCGGAGGCCTGGCCTTCGACACCCGCTCCCGTACCGCCTGCGTCAACGGGCAGACCCTGACGCTGACCCGCAAGGAGACGGGGATTCTGGAATATCTGATGGTGCATCAGGGGCGTCCGGTGAGCCAGGAGGAGCTGATAGACCACGTCTGGGACAACAGCGTAGACAGCTTCAGCAACTCCATCCGGGTACATATTTCCGCCCTGCGGAAAAAGCTCCGCGCCGCGCTGGGCTACGATCCCATCCGCAACCGCATCGGCGAGGGCTATCTGATGGGGGGCAACGAAGAATGAAGCGGATCTCTTTACAGTGGCGTATCACGCTGATGACCGTTCTGCTCATCGGCGTCACCTGCGTGGCTATGAATCTGCTGCTCTGTTCCTCCGGCGTGTACTATATGGACACAATCGCGGACACGTTGCAGGGCAGCGGCAATGTGCTTCCGAATGAGGAAAGCATGGCGAGCTTTGATCCGCAGCTCATAGCGCCCGATGGAGATCTGACGATTGTTGTCAATGGCGCGCAGGGACGCTTTCGCACCACCAACTGGTACATCACGGCTGTGGTGACGCTGCTCAGCGGCATTCTTGCCTACTTCATCAGCGGCCACGCCCTCAAGCCCCTGCACAGCTTTGCCTCGCAGGTGGAAAAGGTGCAGCTGAACAACCTGGCGGATATGAAGATCGATGAAGCTGTGCTTCCGGAGTTTGCGCAGCTCAGCCGCTCCTTCAATCAGATGCTGGAGCGGCTGAACAACGCCTTTGCCGCCCAGCGGCAGTTCACCGGCAACGCCGCCCACGAGCTGCGCACGCCGCTGGCGCTGATGCAGGCGCAGCTGGAACTGTTTTCCGCAGAGCATCCCGACGTGCGGCCGGAGACGGCGGAGTTTCTCGCCCTTCTGCGGGAGCAGACGGAGCGGCTGACCCGGATGACCAAGACTCTGCTGGAGATGAGCAATCTGCGGCAGGTGGCGCGGAACGAGCGGATTCAGCTCGCTCCCATGATTGAGGAGATCTTCACGGATCTCGCGCCGCTGGCGGAAAAGCGCGGCGTCACGCTGACGGCGGAGGGCGACGGCGTTATGACCGGCAGCGACGCGCTGATCTACCGCCTGGTCTTCAACCTGGCTGAGAATGCCATCAAGTACAACCATTCCGGCGGCTCGGTGCGGGTTTCTGTCGCGCAGGAGCCGAAAAAGCTCCTTCTCCGCGTCTCCGACACCGGCTGCGGCATCCCGGAGGTGTATCAGCGCAGTATCTTCCAGCCCTTCTTCCGGGTGGACAAGTCTCGCAGCCGGGAATACGGTGGCGCAGGACTGGGGCTCTCACTGGTATGGGAGATCGCCGACCTCCACGGCGGCTCCGTTTGGGTAGAGAAAAGTTCGGAGAAGGGCACTACCATTGCGGTGGGGTTGCCAACGCAACAATCAACGAAGCCCTAAAACCCTTTTATTCGTTTTTCGCCGCTTCGCTTGCCGCCCTGCGGCGTTCCTCTCTGTATGGGGCGGTCAGCCGGAAAGAGAAGCGATTACTTGGTTTCCAAGTTCAAGGACATTTTGTAAGACAAACAAAAAATGCTCTGCCGAGTTCGTTTCAAAAACTCAGCAGAGCATTTTGCTCATTATCGGATTGGAAAGCAACCTGCAAGCCACCTGTCCCTTTTGATGGGAATGAACAATTGGCTGAAAAGAGCTGCTATCATTTTGCTATCAAATCAGCTGTGGCAAATCAAAAAGTTGTGATTTCCCTTGGGCTTTTTTGCCGCAAGTATCACGGATTTTTTATTCCCACTCGCTTCTCTGAAGCGTAACATAAACAATTTTGTTTATGAAGCATTCCGTGGGTTATTCCTATTCTTTTCATTATCCAAAAACCAGAGGCTATCTGATTTTTTGTTGCCATTTTGTTGCCGCGATCTTTGCTGACTACTATATTTGTATACCGCAATATTCAGCAAGCGCTAATAGCCGGTTTTTTCGCTGACTTTCCGAACGAGTTCGACTTGACGATGCTTCCTTATAGGCTTTTAAGCTACCAGTATAATCCGTAGTTTTGGAAAAGTATGCAGTATAGAAATCGTTGATCTTTGCGCCTATATTAGGGTCAAGTTCCCCCTGCTTGTTTAATAGCCACGCAAGTGAAAATAAGCTATAAAGGTGTGTCGTCCAGCAGAGACGCTTATTTGCATCAAAATTAATATTTAGCTTATTAATGGTCGTAAGAATAGATATGAACGCTTTCTGAGCTTTTGATATACCCGTAGTATCATTTCGATATTTCTCATACAGCAAATCTAGTGTTTCCTGCGAAGAATCCAACACTCGGTCCTCCGCTACAAGAAAGAATAATTCTGAGATAAACTCAATATCCTCCATGCGAACACTTTTAAGGCGTGATAATTTATCGTCCCAAAAATCTGTTCTCGTGAGTTCCTTAATTGTCTTAAGCAGTGGGCTATCAGAATACTTTGCGTTTCGTAGTTCTTGCCTAGTAAGAGGTTCTCCGTTACGATTTAACCGGTCAAAAACTGTTGCCACAAGATCTTCTTTCTGTTCGTATAGGTATTCGATATTAAGTGCATAAGTCCAAAACTGTTTAATATAGTCTGGAAAACTCTTATTTCGTTTTTTTATTTCGGCAAATGTCAATCCTGCAATTTCAGATGCGGTTTCGAGATTAGCATCATCTATAAAATCATCTTCGGCAAAGTAAGTGGTTAGCGCAATTCTGTTTTCAATAAAGTCGACAATAGCTTCTAAGCGCTGCTTTCCATCAACAACATCATAAACCGTTTTTCCAGTATCATTATCAACACATGGGCGTAAAAAGATGGCAGGCACAGGATAATTTTTCAAAATGGAGTCAATTAAAAAAGATTTTTTATCCTCTGACCAAACACCACTTTTTCTCTGATAGGTAACATCAAAGCGATATTTGTTGGATGTGTAATTATCATAGAATTCGGAGATCGTGAGTGATGTTGATTTTCGTTCAAACAGTTTTGCCATTTAGAATACCTCCAATCTCTGATGATGAACTTTGCTGAACATAATTCTTGAATATACTAATTAGAACCGCATTTAAATCGCGGGGTGGCGATGGATTTATAAAAGTAAACCCGGAATCTTGATTGAGATTAAGCAATAACTCATCCAGCTCGCGTCGGTCAACATGCCAATAGGATATTCCACACAAGACCACTTCATCATTTTCTGAAATATCCAGCGCGGCGCTTTTGGCTGCGTTTCTTAAATGCTGCGACCAAGGCGCCGTAACGTTTAAACGCATAGAGTCTCCAGCCGGTGGAATAATTGCACCTTTTCCATAATGAGTTAAGTCGTTGTATTTCAGTTCCAGTTGGTCAATTGAGACACCTTCAAAATCCAAACTGTAACTAACAGAATAGGTCGTAGTGTGATTCTTAGGAACGAAGCTAATGGACCCATGAGGCTTAATTATCTCTACGTAAGGTGTCGTTTCTGCTTCAAATCCTTTAATACTGAATGGAATTTTGAGACATGATAAAATTCGTTCTAACCATATATCATAGTTATATGTAACAAAGACAATTTTATCATATTCTTTAGAAGCGGTAAGTCTCTTAAAAAAGGATACCCATCCCCATGTTGTCCCCAAAAGAAATTCTTCAAGTTTATCTGTAGGGATAGAATCGTTATAACATGAAAATAAGTGCCTCAAGTAGACTATGAGTTCAGAGTATGCTTTGAGATAAATCCTATCTTTTCTCGAGTCGACCATCTTTAGTCTTTCTGCTTTCTGTACTGGTTCATTAACAAAATCAAAGAACATGTTGGCACAGGTAATGATTTCCTCAATCAAAGCGGTACTTTCTTGGGCGGTATTACCAGGGCGGGCACCTAATGTCCATAAAGATGGACAGTACCTATAGGAAAGGAATCCAGGTTTATCATCCCAAGGCGTATCAATTTTATCGCCAAGTCGAAACAAGTTTTTTACATCGATTTTATCGTTGATTTTGGAATCAACCTCGGCATAATAATGCAAAAAATCGATAGTAAACCCATTCCCCAAAATAATATACAACTTCTTCATAACGACACCGACTTATTGTTCTAATGTTTCGATTATTAGATTTATTACTTGATCAAAACTTTGCCTAATTTGGCACTCCCAAAGCACTATGACTGTCCAGCCGTCAGCCTCAAGCGCCTGAATGTGCTTTTCATCTCGTTGCTTTGTCCGCTCAATTTTTGTGCCCCAGTACATCTTGTTAGACTGGCTGGAATGTGCGTAGCGGCTTCCGCAATCATGCCCATGCCAATAGCGCCCGTGAATAAAAATGGCTACTTGTTTCTTTGTGAACACAATGTCAGGTTTTCCAGGGAGTGCCTTGTAATTCACACGGTAGCGGTATCCCATTGAGAACAGTTTGCGCCGCACCATAAGCTCGATACTGGTGTCCTTGCTTTTGATGTGGGACATTATTTCGCTTCTCCTTTCGGGAGAAAGTGTATCAGCCATTACACAGACAAATCCAACGGCAAGTCCGAGATGTCTTTGAGGCGCTTGCCCTGAACAAGAGTTTCCAACGTTTCAACTGCATCCTCAGAGCCAACCTCTTTGACAGCCCGGATCAGCTCATAGAGCGCAAAATGATATACGCAGTCTATATCGCCGGTTCCGAGGGCAAGGGATGCAAGCCGGTTGGGCATAGGTTCTGCTGTAACCACAACAATGTGAGGCAGGTGGCCTTTACGATTCCGAATCAAGTTCAGAGCTTCTGTCCGGCTGTTCTGCGCCCGATCACTGCGCATCGTATACTTTGCAGAAACACTTGCATGAAGGATTGGTTTGCCTCCATTGGATTTCCGAATATCGGCCATCTTGCCGATATCATCATCGACTATGCACTGACTTGCATTGATTTCGGTATCTTCATACAAATCCCGGTAAACCACAACATCAGGCGCAACAAGATAATCGTTTCCGAGCGCAGCGGCCAACTGCGCATTCTGCGTAGTGAGCGCGTTCAGGTAAGCAAGGTGCTCATACTGAGCAAAATCGCTGGTTTTCAGCTTGTTATTGTTGCCAAGCTGGAGAATTGTCCACCTTCCAGGCCGCAGATTTTGCAGTTGAGGAAAAGTCTCCCGGAGGAACTCCATTGTTAGCGTTTCAAATTGCTTGCCAAGTGTCTGCCCAGAGATTTTATCGACGGTCGAAACGGCATGATGTTGCTCATCCACCAGAATATCAACAATTCTGCGTGCAATCGCCTTTGAACCGCGGCTGCTGGTATCAGCATTGGAAGCAACGCCAACTGAGGTCAAAGTCAAGGTATTGGTTTCAAACAACTGCTTGTGAAAATGAAATCTCGCATTTGCTATTAATGCATCCATGTTCAAGACACTCCTTTATTTTTTCTCCGACTGCTTGAGCAACCGGGGGAGGAAATGCATTTCCGATCATCCGGCAGGCAACTGTCTTTTTTGATCCAAAAGTCCATGTATCAGGGAACCCCTGAATCCGGGCCATCATTCGGCTGGTTAAGCGGGGCATACCCTCAAAATCAGCGGCAGGAGCTTCATTTGCAATTCCCCGTCCATCTACTCCAAGTTCGGCCCAAGCGTTTCGAGCCCTTGTGGGGCCAAGATCGGGACCACCGTGTTTTTTTGAGCCGCCTACCAATGTAGGAGCAATTCGGTTAGCGTTTGCTGCCCATTGCTTTGCGCCGTTCCAGCCATTCTGAGCCATCAAGTCATAAAGTGTTTCGCCAACAGATGGGGCACTATTTGGCTTTTCATCTGGATAAGCGAATGCACCAAGCTGATCTTTGCGTATACCGATAATAACAACTCTGGGGCGAAGCTGCGGAACACCGTAATCAGAAGCGTTCAGCAGTTTAATATACGTTACATATCCCAATTTTTTAATAGATGTAAAGATGTGATCTCTATATTCATCAAAACCGGGATCAAGAAATCCTCGTACATTCTCAAGCATAACGGCTCTTGGTTGAATTTCCTTAATCAGGCGGATTGCTTCAGGGAAAAGATCTCGCTCGTCTTCCTTTCCAAGCTGCTTGCCTGCGACTGAGAATGGAGGACAAGGAACACCGCCTGCTAACAAATCTACACCTTTATATGGACGGCCATCAAAATCATGGACATCGGTACAAATGACATTCCATTCAGGCCGGTTCTGCTTCAATACTTTACAATAATCTTCTTCATATTCCACAAGTGCTACATGAACAAAACCGGCCATCGCAAGGCCTAAAGCTTGTCCACCAGCACCAGCACATATCTCAACACAAGTCAAAGGCTGCTGCATAAATTACTCTCTCCTAATGTTTGACTGATTTTCTTGATGCTCAACGGATATATCTTCAACAAAATCCACAATCTCGCCAATATTGCAAGAAAGAGACTGACATATTTTCTGGAGGCTTTCCATTGAGACAAATTCATTTCTACCCAGTTTTGCTAAAACATTGAAGCTAATCCCCGCCGCATCTTTTAACTCAGTACGGTTCATCTTTTTATCTATAAGCAGTTTCCAAAGCTTATCGTAACTGACCGACATAGGCATTCTCCAATCAATGTCTAATTTACAATTACTATAGCACATAGAATACGAAGAATCAAGATTTTCTCACAAAAGCATGAGTGCTGTATAGGAAAATAGAAAAGGCTGGCAGAACTACTACCTGGATCTCACTCTACTAGTGAAAAAGCCACCAGTGCAGTCACAAAGAGGTGCCAGCACTGGCGGCGAAATTGTTATTATGCTTTGCGTGTGCAGTAGGAGTAGACAGCGAGACATAGGAACAGGGGAATTTCTACACAATATGCCCCTAGCATCACATAGGGTGTCCAAATTGCGAGATTGCCTATGTTCCAGAAGGCAAAATCAACGAGGGTATAAAGAAAGCTGGTTTGCAAAGCCACGCCTCCTGCGGGGAGAATGGTATAAATCCATTGTCCGATCTCAGAAGGCAGGGCGACATAGAGGATCACAGGAAGAATGCAGCATACCAACGCTACAGCGAGGGAAGCCACCACATTCCGAAGCCTGGAGGAAAGAAACAGAGTAAAGCTTACGGTTGCCAGCAGGCACAGCAAATACCCGCCAGCGCAGACCCATTGCAGCTGGCCGAGATTCAGATTTGGCAGATTGACAATGGAATACAGCATCTGCATGGAGGTTTTCGTACATTCCCAGCCATACAGGCTGTTGGACACCAGAAGAAACACCACAGCGCAAAGGGAAAAAGCAGTGCCGCAGATCAGCAAGGCGGAAACAATTTTTGTTACGGCAAATTTTATCCGACCATATTTGGTGCAACGGTAGATATCATCGGCCCCTGTCTGATAGTCCAAAGTGAAAATGGGTGCGGCGATTACGGTGCAGAACAGGACGATGAGAAAGGACAGAAGCAGCTGGTAGTCCATTGCATCCGTATTATAGCCGGGATAGAGCTGATAGGGCGTTTCCACCCGGCTGTATAGGCGCTTTGCGGCTTCCTGTGCTGCTGGGTGGTCTCTTTGTTCCAGCTTCATCAGAGAATCCAGCCGTGCCTCACAGGCACCGTAAAAGTCCTCAATTTTTTCAGGGTCAATGTCCATCAGAGAAGGGGCGATGCCGCTGTCGGGATCAGCGAAGGCTTCCCGGACGCCGTGAAACAGCGGGGCGTAGGGCAAAATATCCGCTTCATAGACTCCGTCCGGTAGGTCATAGGTATTGTCCACACCGTACTTTGTCAGACAAGTTTGATAATCTTCCACAGCCTGTCTTACCTTTTGCGGCGTTACTTCCCCTGCGGTGTCCGATTGCAGCGTTTTCAGATACTGTACCGCATCCAGGCCAAGGAGCTTTACGGTATCTCTGTTGGAATCCCGATAGGTGACGTAGGAAAAGGTGGTTGGGATATATGCCATCACCAATGACAACACAAGTGAAAAGGTAAGGAGAATCAAAGTCAATCTGGTTTTGAGAACCCGTTTCAGTTCTAATTTCATCAGGCGCATAATTTACCTCCTTTCCGGGGCTTCCTGGGGAAACAGCCACAAATACAGATCTTCCAGACGGGGAGCCACGACGGTGGAATTGGATGCAGAAGATTTCTCCGCTAGATACCGTATGGAGATATCCCCATTTTCCTCATTGCGCAGATTAACGATAGGCAATTTCCGTTCGAATTCTGCCAGAGCGCTTGCCGGGATTGTGGCAGTCCATACCTTGCCCTCCACCAGCTTGACCAGTTCCTCCGTGGTGCCGCAGGCCAGCAGTTTTCCGCCCTTCATCACCGCATTCCGGGTGGCGATGCACTCCACATCGGAGACAATGTGGGTGGAGACCAGCACAATCCTGTCATGGGCAAATTCCGAGAGCAGATTCCGGAAACGCACCCGTTCTCCGGGATCAAGGCCGCTGGTGGGTTCATCCAGAATCAAAACCTCCGGCTCATTCAGGAGAGCCTGAGCAATGCCCACACGGCGCTTCATGCCGCCGGACAGCTTGGCGATCTTCTTGCGCCGAACATGGGTAAGGGTCAGCTGTTCCAGCAGCTCGTTGATTTTCCGCTTGCTGTCCGCCGCCGTCAGCCCTTTCAGCACGGCAACGTATTCCAGATAGTCCTGAACGGTGAACTCTGGATAGAACCCAAATTCCTGGGGCAGATACCCAAAGATATCCCGATATCTTTGCCCCAGGGTAGAAATGGGAATGCCGTCATAGGTGATCTGACCGGAGGTGGGCTGCATGATTCCGGCAAGCATTCGCATCAAGGTGGTTTTTCCCGCGCCGTTGGCACCCAGCAGTCCCCAGACACCAGGGGTAAGGCTCAAGGAAATGTCGTCTACCGCCGTCATGTCTTTGAAGCGTTTTGAAATATGTTCAATACATAAATCCATAATGTGTATCCTTTCAGATTACTTGCATTTCTGCGTAAGCGCAGTTGTGGAGGAGATGGTGAAATTGATGACAGCAAAAGGCAATCAGCAGGGCGCATACCGCAATCCAGCCCGGAGAAAGGCGGAAAAAAAGATGGAAATGCCGTTGTGCCAGAGAAAGCACCATAAGCAGAAAGCTGCACAGCCCCATACTTCCCGCAAGAAACTGCCGGGGGCAGACGTGCCCCAGCAAATAGAGGCACCCGCTGCTTGCCAGCAGAAAAGGGAAAGCAACCGAAACCACCGAACTGCTTGGCAGTAATGCAGTTTTTACCGCAGCTGTCAGCAGAACGCCGCTGAGCAAAGTTGCATCGCCGATTCCGATGATGATGAGCCTTGCCATAAGAAGCCGCACGGAAGAAAACCGGGCTGCTGCTTCCACTTCCTGCATCCGATAACGGATGGAGCGGTAAAGAAACGGCGGTGCTGTCATAAAAGTGAGAAGGGACAGACAGGCCAGCAGCCCTGCCACGGATTGGGGGTCTTTCCAATATCCCTGTCCAAAGAGATGGGAAAGCAGACCGCAGACCGCAAGCAGACAAGTAGCCTGCACAGCCCAGACCTTCCAGCCGATGAAGCGAATCTGCATGGATAGGAATTGCGGGAAGGAAAGCCGCTGCCGCCGGGAGTACGCCTCCTTCCGGGCCAACAATATCGCTTCAGACATGGAAGATGAACGAACCTCAACATCTGCCCCTTGGTAGGCTTGATGCAGTCGGGTTTCTAAGTCGTTATTTGTCACAATGCTCCTCCTTTTCAAGCTGGGATTTGAGTTTTTTCAGAGCTGCCCGAAGCCGGGATTGGACGGTACGCAGAGGCACCCCGGTGACCTGAGCAATCTGCCGCAGGGTCAGCTCCTGACCGAACCGAAGCAGCAGTATCTCCTGCTGTTCCGGGGGCAGGGAGCGGATTTGCTGGTGGAAATTCAGATCAGCGTGAATCCGCTCAAATCCAGATTCCTCGCTGGGAAGCTCCGCCGGGATATCCTCGATGGATAGTTCTCCAATGTCCATCTTTCGGTACATATCCACACAAGTGTTGGCAGCAATTCGGTATAAAAACGCCTTGCATTTCCCTTTATGTACATAGCGGTCATAATAGCGGATGGCTTTCAGGAAAGTTTCCTGGGCAGCATCCTCGGCTAAACCTGGGTTGGGGGCGTGCCACAGACAGTAGCGGAGAATCTCAGGATACAAAAGCCCGATCAGTTCATCCACCGCATCCATGTCACCCTGTCCAATCCGTATCATCAATTTCTCTTCACGCGTCAAGATCATTCCTCCTAAGGGCGTCCCCTTATAGTATACAACGAATTGCACATCGGTAAATGATTGACATCCTAATTTTTTTGAAAGTAATTTTTTCGGACAGAAGAACCTCTCCAGCTGTTGGAACACAATATCAATACATACAGTAACCGATATTGAATCCACAGCTTGCGATTTATCTCTCGATAGCGTCTTAATGTAAATCCCGAAATGTGTTGTTTTCCTTTGCGAGTTTGCTTGCAGCCTCACGGCGTTCCTGGGAATAGGGAGCAGTCAGCCGGATGCTGATTCGCTCTTTTGCAATCTCGAACCACAGCCCACCCTGACCGTCATCGTCGGTCTGCCTGCAAAGTTCCGGGTATTCTTCTGCGAATGCCCTCAGTCGTTTTTTCAGCTTGGCATCGTGGGTGTAGATTTCTGCGGTGGGGTCTTTGGCGTTGTAGAACACCTCTGTGACCTTTTGTTTCTTCGTAAGTCCTGTTTTCATAAAAATCCTCCTGAATTTGAGATTTTTCTCGGCTCTTGAGCCGGGAAAATGGGGTGATTATCCGATGGGATTGCGTCAAACGATGCATAGTTCATTTGAAACACCCCCATCGTATTTTTGCTGATTTTACCGGGTCAAGACAGTTATTTTGTCAGCGTTGTCTCACGTTGCTTTGCGGGTTTGTATTCTGTCCGCTCCGAATGGAGAATCCGGTCAAGGAAAGCTCTGACTTTCTCTGGTGCCCGCTTGACTGCGGCGAGAAAATCCTTTGTCTGCTCCAACAGCTTCTCGTAGCGTTCCTTCCAGATGCGGGCATCCTTCCGAGCGGATGTCAGCTTTTGTTTCAAATCAGAAATCACGGCATCCGAAACAACACCTTTTCGGGCAAGTTGTTTCAAAGTCTCGCCCTCCTGTGGGGTCAGCTCTAATTTTCCGGTGAAGGTCTTTCTGCCCATGCTGTCAATCTCTGCAAGGGAGATAGCTGCTGTTTTCTGAATCCGGGTTTTCTGCTCGATCTTCTGTAGCTGCTGCTCTTTCTTTTCCACCTGCGCTTCCAGCATTTCCAGACGGGCGGATTCCTGCGCAACCTTGAACTGTGTCACGGTCAGATGTTCCTCGGTGCTGCCGCGTTCGCCGCGCTCCACATCGGTGTATCCGGCGGCGCGCATGGCGTTGAAGAAATCATCCTGAAGGACACTGTAGGATTTTTTCAGAATCGGTTTTCCTTTTGCGGTCAGAATGGGATTTCCGTTCTTGTCCAGAGAAGGCTGTGACTGCCACTTCTTACTGCTGCTGACCTGCATGATCGTTTCCTTCACGGTGCCAACCAGTGATTTGTCCTTGCAGCGCTTGCTCCAAAGAATCTGTTTTTCAACAACCGGGATGTACACAACATGGAGATGGTAGTGGTATACATCTTCTCCCAGAGCTTCGGACATAGCCCGGTTACGTTCGTCTGCGTGCATCACAGCGGAGAGGATGTACTGCTCACTACCTACAATATCCACGGTGGCCTTGTAGGCATCGGCATAGAACTGCTTGGCGAATTCGTAGCCGCCGTGATTGTAGAAGTAAGCGGAGTTCACATCAAAGACCAACTCGCCGTAGAGTTTGGCATCGTCTTTCAGACCACGGGTGGAGATCACACCTTCGGATTTCATCTGTTCAAACATGTCTGTGTAGCTGCCGGTGGGCGTTTTAAAATGGACATTGTAGAGAAGACGCTCCGGTACGATATCCGGGTTGGTATAGGATTCCTTTTCACGCTCGTTGTGTCGTTGCGCGTTGGTGATTTTGGAAGCGGTCAGATTTTGGTTTCGTGCTATGGTACGGTCAATCCCGTCGTTTCTTGCCATAGGGCTCCTTTCTGCTGATTTTTCAGCGGTGAGATTAGGAAAACGGAGAGAACGGCACTTTTTCAAAGTGTAATAACCCACTATGATACTTTCATCCGGGGGCTGCAAAGTATCGTGGGCTCTCCGAGGGGGAACGGGGAATGCGGCACTTGCGAGTGCCTCTGGGCGGCTTGCAGGTGGGATACAAACTGCAAATCCGCCCCGGACAGTGACCTTGCTGTTTCAGCAATATCACCGTCCTGTGTCTGAGAGAAGTCCGTTACATTCTCTCAGACAGTCCGCGATGCACTCTGCGGATTTCATCGTGGGGACGGGGGATGCGTGGGATGCGTGACGACTGTGTCGATGGTGACGATATTTTTGACACCGGGGGTGTCCCTAAAATATCGTCACGACCGTCACCATCGTCACGGCGAGGGTTGGATGCGCTTGAGAGAAACGATCCTCCCGGAATGGGTACGGGCATTCTGGTAAACGATTCCATACTCGTTTTCCAGCCTGCCTGTGTTCACATTGAGATACCGGGTCAAGGCGTTGGGCTTCATTTCCAGATTCAGAATCTGAACCAGCTCCGTTGCGGAGCCTGTCCACTCTGCGTCCAACCATTCGTGGAGTTTTTCCAGAATCGGGTCTGGCGGAACCTCACAGACTTCCGCTTCCGCATGGTCGAGTTCCCAGATCAGCCGCTCCCGGTCACGAACCAGATACAGCTTCTGCTCCCCTTGATCGCGCCCCACGATATCCAGCGTTGCGTTAAGGGAAGTTCCTCGTTCCTTTTGCAGCAGGAACGCACCGTCAGCACATCCCAGCAGCCCCGTGGTGCCGGAGATCATTTCAAACTTGTCGCTCGCGGGCTGCTTTCTGGTGTGATGTACCAGCAGCAGGCAGATTCCGTATTTGTCAGCAAACTGTTTCAGCTTGCCGACGATTTCATAATCGCTGGCATAGCTGTAAGACTCGCCGCTGATCTCCCGAACTTTTTGAAGGGTGTCCACGATTACCAATCGGGTGTCAGGATGCTCCTTGAGAAAAAGCTCCAACTGATCTTCCAGACCGTTACCGATCTGCTTTGCACAGGTGGCAAAGTGGAGATCCTCTGTGCAATCCACTCCGAACATCCGGAACATCCGATCTTGTAGCCGCTTGTAATCGTCCTCCAGAGCCAGATAGAGGACTGTGCTTTTGTGAACGGGATAATTCCACAGCGGTCGCCCGGTGCTGATGTGGTAGGCGAGCTGGGCAACCAGAAAAGACTTTCCAACCTTGGGCGCACCTGCAAGAAGATACGTTCCGGGGTAGAGCAGACCGTCGATGATCGGCGGTCTGCTGGGGTAGGCGGTTTCGTACAGTTCGTTTAGGGTCACGGTATGGAGGTAGGCGGGATTGGAAATTCGATCAAGCCTGCGCTGAATTTCCTGAAAATTTTCTTCGGAAATTTCATCCGGGTAATTGATTTCGGGAGTTTCACCTGATATAATGCCAGTAGTGGTATTGAGGATCGGCTGTTCCCCGTCTGCGCCAACAGGCGGAATCGGAACAGTCGTTTTTCTTTTTTCATCGACCATCCGTGTCCTCCTTCATTCCTTCCATGATTTTTGAGAGGAAGCGGATGACATCCAACAACTCGTCATCCGGGGCGGCACCGACTTCGATCCGCTGAAGCTGCGTGAGAATCTCCGCCATCTGATTCCGCAGGGCTTTGAACACCCTGGGGTTGCCCTGAACGACCACCTCCGTGTCCAGCAGACGCCGGGTGATATAGTCCTGCTTGGTCAGCCCGGAGAGTTTTACATAGGTGTCCAGAAGATCGGCTTCCTCCGGGGAGAGCCGGAAGGCGACCTGACGGCTCCTCCAACGGTTGTGCTTGTCCAAATTCTTTGCTGACATAATTATGCTCCTTCCTGTGTTCTTTCCATGTCCAGCTTATCTGCCATCTCCGTTTGACGGGATGGGAACAGATGGGCATAGTTGAAAGTGATGTCGATGCTTTCGTGGCCTACACGATCTGCAATGGCAACCGCCGAGAATCCCATTTCGATTAACAGGGAAACGTGGCTATGCCGAAGATCGTGGATTCTGATACGCTTAACCCCGGCTTGGGCCGATCCCCGATCCATTTCCCGGTGAAGGTAGTTCTTCGTAATGGGGAATATCCGTTCATCCGGTTCAATGCCATACAGGCTTTTGAGATAATCCTGCATTTCTTCACAAAGGAACTTGGGCATCTTAATGATGCGGTTGCTTTTCTCCGTTTTCGGTGGAGTGATGATGTCCCTGCCATTGATCCGCTGGTAAGATTTCGTGATAGACACAGTTCCCTTTGTGAAATCGAAATCAGCGGGCGTCAGTGCCAGCAGTTCGCCTTCACGGATACCACACCAATAGAGAACTTCAAACGCGTAGTAGGCGATGGGCTTGTCCATCATGACCTCTGCGAATTTCAAATACTCTTCCTTTGTCCAGAACAGCATCTCCCGGCTCTTGGATTTGCCCATATTGCCGACCTTGGTAGCGGGGTTTTCACGAAGCCCATAGTATTTGACTGCATGGTTGAAAATGGCACTGAGCTGATTATGAAGGGTTTTCAAATACACAGGGGAGTAAGGTTTTCCCTTGGTATCCCGGTAGTTGATCATCTCGTTTTGCCAGTTAATGATGTCTTTTGGCATTATCTGGCTGATCTTCCGCTTCTTGAAATAGGGTAAGAGCTTGGTGTTGATGATGTTTTCCTTGGTGTGCCAGGTGTTTTCCTTAATGCGGCTTTGCATATCCTGCGTGTAGAGCTTTATGAAACTCTCAAAAGTCATATCCAGATCGGCGGTGGCCTTGTTCATCTGTTCCCGCTCCCATGCCTGCGCCTCCCGCTTTGTTTTGAAGCCGCGCTTCTGGGACTGTTTGCGCTGGCCTGTCCAGTCAGTGTAGCGGTAGATGACCCGCCATGTGTTCGTTTTTTCTTCCTTATAAACTGACATCAGGCGTCCCTCTTTTCTTTTTCGCCATAGCAGAGTTTTTCCAGAAAGAATTTCCGGTTTACTCTGCCGGATATGGTCAGATACCCAAGGCTTTTCAATTCTGCATTGAGCTGCTGTACGATTTTGTAGGCATAGGATTTGGAAACGCCCAACTCCTTGGCTACTTCATCTACTCTCATAAAAGTGTTTTCGTTCAAATAAAGTACCTCCTGGTTTTGCCGTTGATTTTTTGATTGGTTTCTGAAAGAAGCATAGACTGACCCTGCCTACTTCGTAAGATTTTTCTACCCCTCCGAACCACCGGCAGCTTACCGATGCTCATTTCTCAATCTCCGATTGACTTACGAAGCCTCTCACCCTATTGCCTGCGACGGTTGTTATCACGCTCGGACTGTAGCTGGTGGGGAGTATTCTGCTCTCTGCTGTCGTCGCCGCCTCCGGGAGCTTCCCGGATTACTCGGAGCTGATTGTGAATCCTCCGATTTGGCTCATCGCTCATCACGATCATACAGAGAGGTCGTTATTCGGCGGAGCTTTATTCGATTGTCAACGACTCATGAAAGATTTTCACAGCTGTGAATGAAAATAAAGCAGGTGCGTC
>ERZ772855.2323-NODE-2323-length-16301-cov-9.247630_pt1 | contig 16301 bp, 9 predicted proteins | sample MGYA00511900_ERZ772855 | MGnify/ENA primary metagenome ERZ772855 (study PRJEB29015, sample SAMEA2737701) | human gut metagenome | biome: human gut; feature: human-associated habitat; material: faeces | place: China | collected 2012 ...
GAAATGCATTTTTTCCCAGCCTTACCGTATCGGAAGTGTAGATTTCATCTGTAAGTCTTCTATCGAATTTCATTTTCATCCTCGTAGGGTTTTGACCCCGCCGCACGCTTCAATTCTGGTATGTCTTTTATGGTCAACTGGCATACTGATTTTTGATCAAAATTATACAGTATAACTAGTATAGTATACTTGTGCAGCGCTTCAATTTCAAGCGCTAGTTGGCATTGGCTGTGTAAAAAAGTGAGGCCAATCTTCGTGAAAATTTATGCAAGTTGATCCCTGTACTTTTCCACAATCCGACTATCCGTATAGACAGTCGCCCTGCGATGCGGTAAGGCGGGAATTGCGCGGTGTTGCCTTAATGGGCGAAGGCATCCGCGTAGGGCGACCATGCGTAGCTCAGGCAGTAGGAGGTGTAGCTTGCGGCGGGCACGCGGATGCGGCAGAACACGGGCGCACCGTCGAGCAGGGCCTGCCCCACGGAAAGCCGCGCGGGGTCCGGCTGGGTCAGCGTGATTTCCTGCAGCGCGGGGCATTTGGCAAAAAGTCCATCCGGGAGCGCCGTGATATTTTGCTGTATCGTCAGTTTTTCCAGCGCGCTGCATCCCGCAAACGTGTCGGAGGCCAGCGCCGTCACGGGTCGTCCGTCCACCTCGCCCGGAACTGTCAAGGTGCGGTGGCCGCGTCCCGCTGCATTGACGACAAGACGGTCACTTTCCCATGTAAAATATGCAGCATCGCTGTTATTCGCGGCTTCTATGTCGGTCTGTATCCGGCGGGCGGGCATGGCGGGCAGCGCGATTTCGGTAGACGAGGTGTCTCCCAGTACAGCTTTGAGATCGCGGATGAGCTGCCGCGTAAAGACGGTCTTGCCGCTCACGTTCAGATGGAAATTTGTGTCATAGAACCACCCGGCGTCCATCACGCAGGCATGCGGATCACCTGCCAGAGGTGCAGTCAGCTGCGACTGCAGATAGTCGGCATACGTGTCAATATCTTCTGCATTCGCTACGGCAAGCACATTCATCGGCGGGAAATGATACAAGACAACCGCCCCGACAGACTCGGCCTGTGCAGTGTAGGCGTTGAGCGCATCACAGAAGTCGGTGTCCAGCATTGAGGAATCAAAGCGTACCGGCATTGTCGTGTCATAACCATCCGGCAAAATATTGGCGCTGCAGAGCGGATTTACCACATCGCCCACCGCATTGAAGGAGCCGCGGCGATAGACGCCGTCCGGGGTAGGCGCACCGGTGAGAAAATAGCGGAACTTCGCACCCGCAAAGCGCGGAAACGCCCCCAACAAAGGCCCAAAATCCCGCGCGTGCAGGCAGGCAAGTGCCGAAAAGTCTCCGTCAACAGCCTGCCAAAAAGTATCCGCGCCGACGGTATCGGAAAGCGCCTGACGCTGCTGCTCCGGCATGATGACGACAAGATCGCCGGGGCGCAGTTCCTTTATGGACAAATCCAGCATGACCCGTGTGCCGAGTGCTGCGTACAGGCCAAAATTAACGGGCTGATAGTCAGGCAGCTCCCGGGCCAGCAGAGCGCTGTCAACGCCGAAAGCGGCTGCACTGCCGCCCACAAGAATAAGACGCGGTTTATCGCTTTCCGCGGTCAGCAGGGCACGCTTGGCGGGCAGTTCCCCCACAAACGTATTGCCGTACTGCGCGGGCAGGGCAAAGCCCCACACCGTCAGGAGCAACGGTATGGCGATAAAAACGCAGAGCATACTTGTAAACAGTTTTTTCATGGCAGGGTCAGAATTGGAAGTAGATAAAGGCATTGGTCGTGCCCGTGTGCAGTGTGGAAAACCACGCGGCGACCACAGTCAATGCCAAAAGACAGAAAGCCAATACGCTGCGCGGGGACGGTGCTGCGGACGGCGTCTCGGGCAGCAGATGCAGGCAGAGCGCCCCCAAAACAAGCTCTGCCACCGGCTGTATACCGATGCTCAGCAGCGTTGTGTGCAGTGTGCTCAGCGACCAGTCGACAGGCAGGCGGGACAGCAGCAGAAGGGCATCCGAGACAGAGGCTGCCCGGAAAAAGACCCAAGCGATGCAGACCAGAGAAAATGTATAGGCGTGGCGTAAGCACACGGCGATCCGGGTGCGGGCCTTATGATTTCCGCCGCAGGGGGTTAGGGCCTTTTCCAAAAGCAGCAGCGCACCATGCACACCGCCCCACACCACGAAATGTAATGCGGCACCATGCCAGAGACCGCTTAACAGAAACACGACCATGGTATTTACGGCCAGCCGTACCGTGCCGCGGCGCGAGCCGCCGAGTGGGATATAGACGTAGTCCGTAAACCACCGCGTCAGGCTGATGTGCCAGCGGCGCCAGAAATCACGCAGGGAGTCTGCGCGATAGGGGTGGTCAAAATTGCGGCTCAATCGCACACCCAGCAAGGCAGCGGCCCCGACGGCAATGTCGGAATAGCCGGAAAAGTCCCAGTAGATCTGCCCGGCGAAAAGCAGTGTTGCCAACAGAACAGCCGGGCCGGAGGCGTCAGCCGGGGAGGCGTAGACGGAATCCACAAACACGGCAGCAGTGTCTGCCAGCAGCAGCTTCTTTGCAAAGCCGCGCACCATCCAAAGCCAGCCGCTGCTGTCCATACGGCGCTCCTGCGCGCGCAGCTGAGGCAGAAGCGCCGTGCTGCGTTCAATCGGCCCCGCTACCAGCTGCGGGAAAAAGCTGACGAATAAGGCGTAATACCCAGGATGCCTCTCCGGCATGAGCCGCCCGCGGTAAATATCAATGACATAGCTGAGGGTCTGAAATGTGTAAAACGAGATGCCCGCGGGCAGCAGAAGCGGCACATCTGTGCGGAAAATCCCGGCATATTTGAAGAGGCACAGACACCCGATGCACAAAACTGCCGCACAGGTCAGCCAGAGCTTTTTGGCCGTCTGTGTTTTGCTTTTTGCGATGCCCAGTGCCGCCGCATAGGTTCCCAGCGTGATACCCGCCAGCAGCGGAAGTGCCTGCGGACTGCCCACAGCGTAAAATCCGAGGCTGGCGGTCAGCAGCAATACCCAGCGCCGGCTCGGCGGCAGCATCCAATGCAGGGCCAGTACAATAGGAAAAAGCAGCACAAAAGCGGGTGCGGTGAAATTCATAAGTGCCCTCCTATCGGCCACATTGCGGCGGCGCAGGGAATCAACAGACAGAGCAGCATTGTGCGGGTGGACACATCCAGTACCAGCGCTGCCAAAACCACCGCAGCACCCGAAACCATGCCGAGCGCTGCGGCGTCGTTTTCAACCGTGTAGGTGAACTCCGCGGCGTCGTTTTGAGCAGCCCACTGCGCGTAAAGCCGTGCGCCGGGCTCGGTCCGGCTGCCCAGCCCAACGGCCTGACCACTGCCGTCCGGGGCGGTGTTCCACCCCGTCAGCGTGTACCCGGGGCGGGTGAATAGCGCATCGTCGATGGCGGTGTTCAGCCACAGATGGCTGGGGGTGACGGGCACAGTGACCCAGCCGCCGCCGCAGTTGTCATTATAATACAGCACAGTATCGCTCTTTTCTGCGGTCACTGCCACGGCAACGGAGTAGCGGACATCGGGCAGCGTCAGGATGTACGCCGCGCCGGTGCGGGTAAGCGACGCACCGGGATAGTCTGCGCCCGTCAGCGTATAGCCGTCGGCCGGGGTCAGGGTGAAGGTCACACTCTGCCCCGGGGTAACGGCTGCGGTCTGGGTCTGCGCTGTAAACGCAGGCGAGGATTCCAAAACGATGCGGCACTGCACCGCAGGGGCTGCCGGGGCGGCGGCACAGCCTGCCAGCAGAACCAGCATGGCAAGAATAAGCATCAGGCGGCGCAGGTGGACCACATCCTTTCAGAAAAATCTGTTTTTTACATCATAATACAAAATACCCCGGAGAGAAAGCCCCCCGGGGTGTGGATGAGGAAAAAGCTGTCACAATGAAGTGACGCGGGAATGGCGCAAATTACTGCTCGTTCACATTGGTGAACGCGGCAATGATGTTCAGCACCACGGCAATCAGCAGCGCGGCCGTGCCGTAGATGGCGCTGGACAGGTCAGCCATCGTCTGGGCGTTGTTCGTAAAGGTCATGATCGAGGCAATCGTGTTGACGCGGGGGCTGATGAACTGGGCAGCGGCAATCACCAGCGTAACACCGGCGACAACGCTCATAACATCGGCGGCAATGGCCTGCTTGCCGTCCAGCAGGACGCGCAGAACCAGTGCGACAATGGCAATCACAGCGCAGGCAATGACAACCGGGCTGGTGCCGACTGCACGGAAAGAGTCCGTGTTGGCATTGACCATGCAGAACACAAGGCCAACCACACCGGCGATTGCGGTCAAAAGCGACAGGATAAAGCCTGCGCCCTTTTTATTTGTAGAAGTCATGGTGTGCTCTCCTTTACTGCTTCTTGGACTTGCGCTCGTCCAGAACATACATGGCGGCAGCCAGCACGGTCAGGGCGGCAAAGACAATCTGTACAGCGGTCAGGGCGTTGTCGTACCAAGTACGGACGCTGACCAGTTTGGTGTTGCTGGCCATGCCGTCCATAGCGTTGGAGTTGGCCAGTGCGTAGTTCTGGTACTTCATAGCCTGCTTCAGGGCGGTCATCATGGTGGTATCCTGACTTACGGCCTCTACGGTCCAGTAGGGGTATTTCTCGGAAACAGCAGCCATCGTGTTGTCGCCGGTGTTGCAGCTCATGGTAATGCCGTTCAGCACAGCCTCTTTCAGCACAACATAGTTGGCGTCCTGGATGAAGTCCTCGGAAATCAAGCCTTGGAAGCCCCACTCGTTGCGCAGGATGTTCTTCGTCAGGCCGGTGTGGGCGTTGTCCTGCGTGATGCCAACGCGGTTGTAAGCGGTCATAACGCCGAGAACATGAGCGTTCTCCACAATGCCCTGCGTGCCGCGCAGCTCGTTCTCACGGGCCTGCTGCTCAGTCATAAAGACAGAAACGCCGGTACGGTTGATTTCGGTATCGTTGAAGGCGAGGTGCTTGGGTGCGATGATAACGCCGTACTCCATAGCAGCGGCGGCGTAGGCAGTGCCCTGACCGGCGGTCAGAACAGCGTCCTCGGAGTAGTACTCGTGGTTACGGGCGTTGTAGGGCAGGCGATGCAGGTTGGTGCCGATGCCCCAGAAGATAGTGGTGTTGGCCCACAGGCTGTAGTTGCCGATCACGCGGCCATAATCAGCGGCGAGGTCCTTGTTGAAGGTTTGGGCGATGACAGTCTCATTGACCATGGTGCCCATCTTGTAAGTCAGGTTGGGGTCATTGGCATCGACCACGCAGGGATCACCGGTGGAAGCATCGGTGTTGGCATACTGGCCGAGAGGATAGCTGTAGATGCCGTTGGGGCCATCATTCTGGATGGTCTCGGGGCTCATGATGGATTCGATAACCTTGGTGGAGGTACCGCCGAAGCCTGTGCGGATCATGCACTCTTCCAGCGTGATCTCATCCATCAGCATATCCCAGCGCTCATCGTTGATATCGGAAACGCCCTTCAGGTCAGCCAGCGTCAGACCGTTGTCAGCGCCGAAAGCAACCGTGGAGGGATCGCCGTTGGCGTTGATCTCGTAGATGTCGTTGTCAAGGATATCGATCATCTCATCGGTAGCGGTCAGATCCTTATAGGTCTTGGGGAAAGTGCCTTCCCAGTCGGCACGGGTCAGATAGGTAGCAGTGCCGGGCAGCCAGTAGTTGACATCCATGTCAGCCAGCTGGTTCTCCACAGCGGTGCCATTCTTGGTCGTTGCGAAAGTGGTGGTGTCCTGAGAGCCCAGATTCCAGCTCTTGGCCTTGTCTGCGTCACCGCCGACATCCTGACCCTCGGCAGCCAAAACGTTCTGCACAGCCTCATGTGCACCGTTGCCGATGGTGAAGTAGTAGTCACCGGCATCCAGAATGTAGCAGCCCTTGGTGCCTGCGGCGTTGTCAGCCGTGGAATCCCAGCTGGCCATATTCTGCATATCAGCGGTGATGGTCACGGTCTCGGAAGCGCCGGGGGCGAGCTCTGCGGTCTTGCCGTAGTCCAGCAGCTGGACAGCGGCCTTCTCGACGCCGTGTTCCTTGTCGTAGTCGGTGTAGGGCAGGCTGACATACAGCTGCACAACATCCTTGCCGGCCACGCTGCCGGTGTTGGTGACGGTCACTTTGGCGGTGACGGTCTCGTTCTCAAGGTCCACATTCAGATCATCCAAAGTCTGGGTGAAGGTGGTGTAGGACAGGCCGTAGCCGAACGGATAAGTAACCTCATCGTCATAGTTCCAAGCGCTGCCGGTGGAGGAGCCCACGGTGGAGGAAGCGTTGCCTTGGTTCATAACGGTGTCAAAGTAACGGGTCTCATAGTACTTGTAGCCGATGTAGATGTTTTCTGCCTCGACAATGGCATCATTCATCTTAATATCGGGGTTGGCATTGGTCCACTGCAGGTCGCCGAAGTTCTGTGCAGCGGGAGAGTTTGCGTTCTTGACGGCATAGGTATCGGTCAGATGGCCGGAGGGGCTGACCGCACCGGAGAGAATGTCGGCCACACCGTAGAAGCCGTAGCCGCCCGGCAGGCCGACCTGCAGGATGGCGTCAACACCGACGTTGTCCTCAATCTCCTGCACCTCCATGGCGCTGGCATTATTCAAAAGGACGATGACCTTGCCGCCGTTGGCCGCCTTGGCGGTGACGGCTGCATTAATGAGGTCGCGCTCGTCGTCGGACAGGCCCAGCGGGTCAGTCTGGTTCAGGTTCTGGGTGGGATCAACACCGGCGGTGCCGGGGTTGTAGCTGCCGTTTTCAGAGGCGGCGCGGGCAATCGTGACGATCATCACGTTGTTGTCGTTCATGCTGTCTTTCCAAGCGGCGTTCTGGCCGTCCAGCGCAGCCTGACTCGGCTCCTTGCTGGAGAAAACGCCGGTCGTGGAGGGAGCCGTGATGTGGTTGTACTCAATCGTACCGCCCCAGCTCTGGACTTCGGACTTGAAGGTAGGCTGCAGGGCCTCGTACATATCGGCCACAGTCTGGTTCAGACCAAAGCCCTTTGCCTTGAAGGCACCGACCATATCGACTGTATCGGCATCCGTGCCGGTGTTCTCCACAAGACTGGAACCCATGTCGCCGCCCTGAACGGGATAGTAGCTCGAGAAGCCAAGCAGTGTGATTTTCTGGGTCTCATCCTGCGTCAGCGGCAGTGCGCCGTTGTTCTTCAGCAGGACGCTGCCCTCTTCGCTCATCCGCTCACCCACGTCCTGAATGCCGTGCAGCAGCTCGGTAGTGGAGGTGTAGTCGGATTTGAAAGTATACAGGTCAGTGCCGTCGGAGTTCTCGGTCACGAGCTTGGTGCTCTTGGTGCCCAGGAACTTGTCAATGTCAGTGCGGAATCCGTCCACGACGGTCGAGGCGCAGACACTGAGCGCCAGCAGCGACGCCGTGGCCGTGGTCACGCCGCGCCAGACGCGGCGGCCGGATTTTTTCTTACTCATGTTTTTCCTCCTTGTGTATCCTTGTGTATATCGTAATCGCGTGTAGGGCGCGTTACTTCTTGCTGCGTTCCTTGATAGCCTTCTGCTCCTCGGGCAGGTTTTTCTCAACCGTCCAGAACAGGATCAGGATGACGGCGCCGATGATATAGCAGACGGTCTCGACCCAGATATAGCTGACAGAAATCGCGGTCTGCACACTGGCGGTCTGGGCGGCGGTGCCCAGAGCGACGTCGGCGGCTTGGTTATAGCCGCTGCCGTTCAGCATGGCGCTGAAAATGGAGTTGCAGATCGGCGTGGCGGCGACCATAAGGGAGCTGTAGATGCTCATGGTCAGACCGTCGGTGCGGATGCCGGTGCGGTACTCAATGTGGTCGATAACGTCGGCAATCATGGCCAGGATCAGATAGCAGGCCGGGGAAGAACCCAGACACTTGAGGGCCACGCCGATGGCAACCGGCACGATGTTGCCGCCGCCCAGACCTGCGATGATGCCGCCCACGGCACCCAGCAGCATGAAGCCGCCGCAGACCAGACGCTTACCGAACTTGTTGGCCAGAGGTACCACAAAGACCGCAGCCACGGCCATCGGGATAGCGCCCATGATGCTGAGCAGGCCCTGGGAGGCACCCCATGCGTCCGCCGTGCCGAAGAAAGTGTTGTCCAGAACCCATTTGCAGAAGTAGCTCATGGAGCCGTTCTTCATCGCGCCGCTCCACTGGAACAGCATATAGAACGCCATGACGATCCACCACATGCGGTCACCGGTAACGGCCTTGAGCTGCTCGCCCAGCGTGGCGGACTTGGCAGGGGTCTCGGTGTCGGCGCGGCCTTCCTCGGTGACGCGCTCACGGGTGAAGAGGAACTGCAGGTAGATGGTCAGTGCGCTGAAGATGGCGACGGCCAGCATGGTGAGGAACCACAGGTGCTGGTTCTCCTTCAGCGCGAAGGAAACGAGCATCGGGAATACCATCGAGCCGCAGCCCATAACGCCCAGACCCGCCACGTTGGTGAAGGAAGCCAGCGCACCGCGCTGCTTGCTGTCACGGGTGGAAACGGGGATCATGGTGGAGTTGGCGGTGTTGTAGATGGGGTAAGCGACTGCGTAGTACAGGTTGTACGCGATGGCGATCCAGACCATCTTGGCCATGCCCTCAAACGGCACGATAAACATCAGCACACTGGCGACGGAAAGGGTCAGCGCGGAGAGCAGGATCCACGGGCGTGCCTTGCCGGCCAGAGCCTTGGTGTGCTCAATCAGCTGACCGACGATGAGGTTGGACGCCACGATGAGCACCGTGGAGATCAGCTGCAAGGTCGTCAAAAAGCCAAGATCAAGCTTGAGGACATCGGTGAAGTAGTTCTGCAGGATGCTGGTGAAGATGCCCGAGGAAAGCAGTGCGCCGAAGGGGCCGATAAAATAGCCCAGCAGCATTTCCGGCATCTTGACGTCGTCGCTGGTGATACGGGACTTCGTCAGCGGCGAGGACCAGAAGTTGGATTTCGAGATCGACATGATAGAAAGTCACTCCTTCTTTGTATATATAAGCAATTTGTTTACGCTATGCCTTTACGCCTTTGCCGTAACGGTATATTCCCCGCTGCCAAGCACCTTTTTTTCCCCGCTCGGCAGCACGACGGTGCATTCGGTGCCGACGGGCACCGCCACGGTCATCGTCATCTCGCCGTCCGCGATCTTCCATGCAGCCTTGATCACGCCGTAGGGCGTGCCCACCGTGCCTTCAGCCTCGGTGATGCCGCCGCCGACCACCGGCGCAAACTTGAACTTGCGGTACCCGGCCTCGGTGGGCTCCACACCCAGCACGCGGCGGTAGAGGAACGCGCCCACCGCGCCGCTGGCGTAGTGGTTGTACGAGATCATCATGTCGGTCCCGTCGTCGCCGATTGGGCACTCGCCGTTCTCGTCCAGACCGTCCCAACGCTCCCAAACCGTGGTTGCGCCCACGCGGACCTCATACAGCCAGCTGGGACACTGTGTGTTCAGCAGCATCTTGTAGGCAGTGTCGGCGTGACCGTTGTCGGCCAACGCAAACAGGATGTACGGCGTGCCCGGGAAGCCTGTGCCGATCTTGTAGTCGTTCTTCTCAACCAGCTTGACCAGATTCTCGGCTGCCTTCGCCTTGACGTTTTCAGGGAACATATTCAAGTACAAAGGCAGCACATAGGCGGTCTGGAATTCTTCCTTCGTCTTGCCGTTTCCATCGGTCAGCACACTGCAATAGGCATCGGCCACCTTACGGCTCAGCTCCTTGTACTTGGCGGCGTCCTCGGTCTTGCCAAGGATGCGTGCAATTTTCGCCAGTGTGCCGCTGGTGTTGCACAGGGACGCCGTGGCGGTGTACTTGCTGCGGGCCTGCCACTGACTCATCTTCGGCACATCGGGGGCGACCCAGTCGCCAAAATGCAGCGCCGACGGCGTGTGCCAGATATAACGGTGCTTGCCGATGCCAAACCCGGCCCAGAAGCAGCACGCCTTGACGTACTTCTGCATGGTGGGGTACATCATACGCAGCACGTCCAGGCTGCCCGTGGCCTCGTATAGAGCCCATGGCACCAGCACGCAGGCGTCGCCCCACCAGTCCACGGCCATCTCGGGCATTGTGGCGGGGAAACCGTAGCCCTGCACAGGCACGGTGTTGGGGATGCCGCCGGTGGGCAGCTGCTCGGCCTTGACGTCGCGCAGCCACTTCTCCAAAAAGCGGCTCAGTTCAAAGTTGTACAGCGCGGTGGGCGAGAACACGGCAATGTCTCCGGTCCAGCCCATGCGCTCGTCGCGCTGGGGACAGTCCGTCGGTATATCAACGAAATTCGACTTGGCGCCCCATGTAATGTTGGACTGCAGTTTGTTCAGCATCTCATTGGAGCAGCGGAAGGAACCGCTGTGCTCCACATCGGAGTAGAGCGCCACGGCCTCGATTTCCAGATCCTTCGCATCGACGCCCTTGACCCCCGCATAGCGGAAGCCCATGTAGCTGAACCGCGGGCTGTAGGTCTGCTCGCCGTCGCGGCAGGTGTAGGTCGCCGTGGCCTTGGCCGTGCGCAGGAAGGTCGTGTTTAAGCTGCCGTCGGGGTTCAGGATCTCGGCGTGGCGCACGGTCACGACCTGCCCGGCCTTGCCGTTGAATTTGATGCGGACAACACCCGCAAGGTTCTGGCCGAAGTCGTAAATCGTCTCGCCGTCGGGGGCGGTCATCACGGCCACAGGCTTGCGCACCTCGTGGGCCTTGACCGGGGCACCGTAGTCCGCCGTGATGGCGGGGGTTACTTTCAGCGTCTCGGGCGCGGCGTTGTGCCAATCGCTGATTTCCTGCGTGGCATCGTAGGTCTCGCCGTCATACAGATCTGCCATCCGCACGGGGCCGCTCTCGCTGACCTGCCATGTAGCGTCGGTGCCGATGGTCTCCGTCGTGCCGTCCATGTACTCAATGCGCAGCTCGGCCAGCAGAGCCTGACGGTCAGCGGTCACGCGGTTTTTGCGGGTAAACACAAAGCTGCCCACCGCCCAGCCGCCTGCAACCGTGAAGGTCAGCGTGTCGTCGCCTGTCAAAAGTGCCGTTACATCGTATGTCTGATACTGCAAATAGGACTTGTAGCTCGTGAAGCCAGGGGCGAAGTATTGCTCGCCCAGCTTTTGGCCGTTCAACTCGGCCTCGTAGATGCCCATGGCTGTGGCGTAGAGCCGCGCGCGGGCAATGGGTTTGTTCGTTGTGATTTCCTTGCAGAAAACCATCGGCACGGGGCTGACCTTTGCCTCGGTGAAGTGGTAGCTCGGGTCGCTGATCCACCGGCCCTTCCAGGGCGTCTCCATGCGGCCTGTCTCAAAGGCAGTGGTGGCGGTGGCGGTCTCGCCTGCGTCGTCGGTGGCGTTCAGGCGCACGCTGTAGGTGGTGAACGGCAGCAGCGCAGGGCCGACGTAGGCAGCGCTCTGGCCGCTGGTCACATGGGCGGACCAGTCGCCGACGGTCAACTCGGCGTCGGCCAACTGTGCGCCCTGACGGTCACTGCTCAGGGAAAACCTGATGCGGGGTGTGGAGCAGTCGGTCACGCAGCCGGTGGTCAGATGCTCCACCGTCAGGCGTGTGATTTCAAACATGTGTTCTCCTCCTTCGTCGGACGGGCAGCCCGTCCGGAGATTCTTCTTTTTTCTGTAAGCCTACCATACCACAAGAATCGTGCGGCGGCGCATAATTTGCACGAAATGCGCTCTTTTTCGCACAAACGGTTTTTGGTTTCGTCGGATTTCACAAGGTTTTGCGCTTGTATTTTGTACACATTGCTCAATGCAGAATCCAAACATAGACTTTTTCCGCAAAAACAACGCCCCCTGCACGGCGTTTGCCGATGCAGGGGGCGTAAAACTTCATTTTTTATTCTTGCTGCGGCTGCCCCAGCGGAATCAGCACGCGCAGTTCAAACCAACCCTCGCGGGTCGTAATTGTCGCGGTACCGCCGTATTTTGCGGCGGCGTTTTGTATGCTTTTTACACCGAAGCCATGGTACAAGACATCCTTTTTCGTCGTGACGGGCAGGCCCTTCTCAAATTTCAGCTCACCGTCAAAGCAGTTTTCAATGCGGATGGCCGCAAAGCCTTTTTGCCTCGCCACGCTCAGGTGGATGAGCCTGCGCTCCGGGTCTGTGATTTTGTCGGTGCTCTCGATTGCGTTGTCCAGCGCATTGCCGAACAGGTTGCTGATGTCCATCACGTCCATAAAGTCCAGCGCTGTGCCGTCAGCCACGCAGGTCAATTGAATGTTTTTGGTGCGGCAGGTCAAACTTTTGCCTGTCAGCACCGTGTCCAGCACCTTATTGCCGGTGTCGTTCTGCGCCTCGTAGGCTTTGATTTCCTGCTCCATATTGTCCAGCACGGCATTGCGTTTCTCGCCGCTCTCGGCGCGAAGCACCGCGATTTGGTGCTTCAAGTCATGATATTTTTGGTTGATGAGATCAATGCTCTCCTGCCGGATTTTGTAGTTTTCATACTGGATGTGCAGCATGTTCCGCAAGGCATCCGCCTCGCGCTGTGTCAATAAATCTCGCAGCTGCGATTGATATGCAAACAGCAGCGCCACGCCGCCGAAATAGACAACCGTGCGCATTGTGTAAATTTCCATCGTGCCGCGGGCCGAAAACGGCGTGTTCAGCTGCGTATAGCTGATGCTGGACAAAATGTAGATGGCCGCCGCCATGACCGCCGCGATGCAGGTCGTGCGGGGCCGAATGTCAAACTGAATGCTGCCCGTGCTGCCGCCATCCTCCAGAAGCCACATCAGGCCGAAGATGATGCCGAACCCCGCCGCAATAAAGAGCACCAACGCAGGCAGGCTTTGCAATGCTGCGATGTAACGCGCAAAATATACATACATCTGCCATGTCAGCGCCCCGGCAAAACCCGCCAGAATAAACGCCCGCGTGCAGAAATACCCCACCTGCCAGCGGTCTGCACGGGTGGCCGCCGCCATAAAAAGCAGCATAAGTGCGACAGAAACCGCGTACAGCACATTGAATCGCCAGCCGTTAAAGCCGTCGGTGGCCACAAGGTAGAGTGCCAATGCCGCCAATGCACCGCCGTACAGCGCCGCACGCTTGACCCCGCCGTAGCGCGGAGGCAGAAACCGCAGGTACAAAAGGCAGGCCAGCCAGTCTGCCAGCGCCGTGACAAGGCGCGGAATATCCATCTCATAATAAGGAATTTTCAGCGGCATATCGTCACCCTGCCCCGTTGATATAGTCGTTCAGTGCATCCAGAAATGCCTTGCGCCGCGCTCGGGCCAGCGGCACACGGTCTCCGTGGACGATGGCATCCTCACCGTCCATTCGGTCAACGTGTTCCAGATTCACAAGGCAGCCCTTGTTTACGCGGAAATAACTGTCCTGCGCCAATTTTTCCTCTGTCTCCGTCATGGAGCCCGGGGCGGTCAGCTCTCCTTCCGCCGTGTGAAAGACCAAGTCATGCCCGCAGTTCTCAATCCAATAAATGGCCGAGGTGTCCAGCTTATGTGCCGTGCCGTGGGCGTTGATCTGCAAAAAGTGCCGTGCGCGGCGCGCCACGCGCTCCACGGCGCGGCCAAGTCTCTGCGAAAACGCATAGTAGCTGACCGGCTTCAGCACATAGTCCAGCGCATCGACGGCATAGCCCTTGATGGCATACTGCGGCGAATTTGTGATGAAGATAATGATAACCTCGGTGTCGACCTTGCGGATCTCCTCGGCAGCCATCATGCCATCCATAAACTTCATCTCGATGTCCATCAGGATGATGTCATAGACAGCCTTATAGCCAAGTGCGATCTCGTCGCCGTCGGAAAATTCTGTCACGGTAAATTTTTCGCCCGACACCGCGCTGTATTTGTCAATATATTCGCGCAGCTGGCTGCGGTAGAGCTCGTCGTCTTCGACAAGGGCCAAACGAATCATACCCGGCACGCCCCCTTTTGTTTTTTTCCTAAAATGTAACACGTTCGCCGGAAAATTGCAAGGAAAGCCGCGGATTTCCATTCTTATCGGTTTTCCGCTGCCTTCGGCTGACACTTCCTACCGCCGGGCGCACCAATAAAAAAAACGCATTGGTTTTGAATGCCAATGCGGGTTTTTGGTTTACGGGGCGACAGACGGTCTTACGCTCTCATCAGCGTTCCCTGCAGGCTCTCCAATGCAGCCATGCGGGCGCTGACAGCAAAGACGCTGGCAACATGGGTCAGCTCGTCGGACCGGATATCCTCCGGGATCGTGCGCGCCAGCACCGTGCAGTGGTCGATGGCGTCAAAGCGGACACCCGCCTTGCGGCACAGCTCCACCGTGCGGTGGGCACAGCCGGGCATCGTGGCCAGGGCCGCCACGGCGTCCGGTGCTTGGGCGGGGTGGGCTGCGCCGGTATCGCGCAGCTCCTTGCCCAGCACAGTGCCAAAATGCTTCACCGCACGGCGGTTCGCGCAGCCCGGCAGCGAATCCTCCGTTGTCAGGTCCAGCTCCACCGGCTGGCGGATAAAGTCCGTGTACTTCCGTGTCAGGCGGCTGTACTCCCGCTGCAATTCCTTTCTTGTCAGGTCCGTATACTGCATACTTTTCCACTCCTCTTTTACTTGCATCGACTATTATACACGTGGGAGTGGTGTATGTAAAAAGTATTTTCTGTATATCTGGTATACAAAATATACATGACAGACTGTTTTGGCAATTTTTTTGGATATGCAGCAAATGACAGCAGCCCTCTCCCCTGCTCTCACAGCTGCGCCAGCGCATCGCGCTCCTGCAGACGGAGGGCGGCGCGGCGGTAGCTGAACACAAAATAGACGATCTCTGCGGCGGCGGTCAGCGCCCAGGAGCAGGGATACAGCAGGTAGAGCGCCGGGATCGTGTGGAAGTGGGCAAAGATCGTGTAGACCCACGCAACGCGGAATACGCAGGACCCCAGAATTACGATGACCGTCGGCCCTACCGTCTTGCCGAGGCCGCGGGAGGCGGCAATCGTGCAGTCCATGAACGCCGAGGTGCAGTAGGCCCAGCCCATGACCATAATGCGCTTCATGCCCGCGTCGATGACAGCGCTCTCGGTCGTGAACAGCGCCAGGAACTGCCGCCCAAAGACGAGCAGCCCGCCGCCCAGAACCGCGCCCAGGCCAAACGAGTAGGCCAGCGCGATGAAGTAGCTTTTCTTGACGCGGTCCAGCTTGCCCGCGCCGTAGTTCTGGCTCATAAAGCTGGCGCAGGCCATGTAAAACGCCGCCATAGCGTCATAAATCATCGCGTCGGCGTTAGCTGCGGCGGAGTTGCCCTTGACCATCAGCGAGTCGAAGGAGTTGACGCCCGCCTGAATAAAGAGGTTGGCAATCGCAAAGATCGCATTTTGCAGGCCCGCGGGCACGCCCAGCATCAGGATGCGCTTTGTCATGTTGAGGTCCAGCCTTACCTTGCGGAAATCCAGCGCATAGCAGTCGCTGACCTTTGTCAGCGCGTGCAGGATCAGCCCTGCCGAGACGCACTGGGCAATCGTGCTGGCCAGCGCGACACCGGCGACATCGAGCTTGCAGGCGATGACGAAAAACAGGTTGAGCAGGATGTTCAGCACGCCCGCAAACGACAGGTAGGCCAGCGGCTTTTTTGTCTCGCCGATAGCGCTGAACACTGCGTTGCCGAAGTTGTAGAGCGCCAGCGCCGGCATACCGAGAAAGTAGACCCGCAGGTACAAAATCGCACCGGGCAGCAGGTCCTCCTTGGTGTTCAGCAGCTCCAGCAGCGCAGGCGAGCCGAACAGGCCGACGAACAGCAGCAGCACACCGGCGGCCAGGCTGACCAGCAGCGCCGAATGGACGGTCTTGCTGACGTCCTTGGGGTGCCCGGCACCGTAAAAGCGGGCGACCAGCACGTTGACGCCATTGCTCAAGCCGATCAGAAAGCCGGTGAACAGTGTGACAAACGTCGCCGTCGAGCCCACGGAGCCGAGTGCCGTGGAACCGGCGAACCGGCCCACAACGGCAACGTCGGACATGTTGAACAGAATTTGTAAAAGGTTGGATAAGGCCAGCGGCAGGCTGACCAGCAGAATTTGTTTGGCCAGCGGCCCTTCGATCATGGTTTTGGATTTTGAGGTGGTGCTCATGATGGATGGTTTTTGCTCCTGTTTTAATTGTGACTGCACAGTAGGGGCCGGGTATGCCCGGCCCTCGCGCGTAGGGCAGATGGGTTCTTGCGGGAAAGCCGCGGTCCGCGCATCTGCGGACCCTGCAGTTCTGCCTTTCGGTTTGTAGGGGGCGGCGTCCTCGACGCCCCGCGGGCGGATATGCAATCCGCCCTTGCAATTTTCCATTACATCTTGT
>ERZ772855.2347-NODE-2347-length-16161-cov-8.843040_pt1 | contig 16161 bp, 10 predicted proteins | sample MGYA00511900_ERZ772855 | MGnify/ENA primary metagenome ERZ772855 (study PRJEB29015, sample SAMEA2737701) | human gut metagenome | biome: human gut; feature: human-associated habitat; material: faeces | place: China | collected 2012 ...
GCAGCCGCCGGAGCGGTGCTTAAGCCGTCAGGCGGGAATTGTGCGGTATTGCCTTGAATTTTCAGGTACACCCAATAACATTGCCATTCTCTTTTTTATGTTTTCCTATACCGCACCAAAGGGCCAGCACTGCACGCTGGCCCTTTGGTGTTTTTATGTGTAGACTGATGGGAATGAAACCTGGCAGAAAAGTGGAAGAAGCAATGCAGAGTGTGTTATACTGGAAAGGACAAATCGAAAACGGCTGTACAATATGAGCACTGCGATGAGATTTTGAAAGAAAAGACCGCACACCTCGGCATCCATGCTACCCGCGAAGACATCATCCACAGCTTTGACAATGCTAAGAGCACGAATGGCAGCATGCAGTTTCTTCCGCCAGCCTGCCGCTGGTCGTGGTTGCGCTAGTCATTTCGTTCTTTGCCTGATTGGTACATTTATTGAAAAATTCTATTTTATAACCCAAAAGCCCAAAGCGGCACGGTTCACTTAACCGGCGGCTTTGGGCTTTTGCTGTTTTATCAGAGAAAAAATTACGCGCTTACATCTTCAAACTGGCTGTTGTACAAATCGGCATAGAACCCGCCAGCGGCCAACAGGTCGTCGTGGGTGCCCTGCTCCACAATGTCACCATCCCGCATGACTAAAATCAGGTCGGCGTCCTTGATGGTGGAAAGCCGGTGGGCAATCACAAAGCTGGTGCGGCCGCGCATCAGGTTGTCCATGGCGGTCTGGATGCGCTGTTCGGTGCGGGTGTCCACACTGCTGGTGGCTTCGTCCAAAATCAAAATTTTGTTGTCCGCCAGAATGGCGCGGGCAATCGTCAGCAGCTGTTTCTGGCCCTGGCTCACGTTGGAAGCATCCTCGTTCAGCTCCATCTGGTAGCCGCCGGGCAGCGTGCGGATAAAGTGGTCGGCGTTTGCAGCCTTCGCGGCGGCAATGACCTCCTCGTCCGTGGCATCCAGACGGCCATAGCGGATGTTCTCCATGATCGTGCCCTTGAACAGCCAGGTATCCTGCAGCACCATGCCGAAGCCCTCGCGCAGGTCGCTGCGGTCAAAGTCCCTGACGTTATGGCCGTTCAGCAAAATTTCGCCGGAATCCACATCGTAGAACCGCATGAGCAGCTTGACCATTGTGGTCTTGCCCGCGCCGGTGGGGCCGACGATGGCGACCTTCTGGCCGGGCTTGACATTGCAGCTGAAATTATGGATGACGGTCTTTTCCGGCGTGTAGCCGAACTTTACATGGTCAAACGTGACCTGACCGTCGATGCAGGCGGGGTCGGCGCGGCGGGCGGGGTCGGCCAGCTGGTCCTCCTCGGGCTCGTTCAAAAATTCAAAGACGCGCTCGGCGGCGGCGGTCATGCTTTGCAGCATGTTGGACACCTGCGCCAGCTGCTGGATGGGCTGGGTGAAGTTCTTGACGTACTGGATGAACGCCTGAATATCGCCGATGGTGATGGCGCCCGCTGCGGCAAAAATGCTGCCGACGATGGCGACGGCCACATAGCCCAGGTTGCCCACAAAGTTCATGATGGGCTGCATCAGGCCGGACAAAAACTGCGATTTCCACGCGGATTCGTACAGCTTATCGTTCGCGGCGTTGAAGTCGTCCAGCACGGCGGCCTCGCGGTTGAACGCCTTGATGACGTTGTGGCCGGAGTAGACCTCCTCGACCTGACCGTTGACAACGCCCAGTGTCGCCTGCTGCGCCTTGAAATACTTCTGGCTGAACTTGACGACCACCAGCACCAGCGCCAGCGAGACCGGCAGGATCAGCAGGGCGATCAGCGTCATTTTAGGGCTGATGGACAGCATCATGATGAGCACGCCGACCATCGTTGCAACGCTGGTGATCAGCTGGGTCACGCTCTGGTTCAGGCTCTGGCCCAGCGTATCCACGTCGTTTGTAATGCGGGACAGCACCTCGCCGACGGTGCGCTTTTCAAAGTAGGCCAGCGGCAGGCGGTTGATCTTTTTACTGATCCGGTCGCGGAAGTCGTAGCAGACCTTCTGCGACAGGCCGGACATGAGCCAGCCCTGAATGAAGCTGAACGCCGCGGACAGCAGGTACATGCCCAGCAGGAACAGCAGCACCTTGCCGATGTAGGCAAAGTCGATGCCGCCCACGCCGCGCAGCTTGGCGATCCAGCCGGTGGCCAGCGCCGTGGTGGCCTTGGCCAGGATCTTCGGCCCTGCAATGTTGAAAATGGTTGACAGAACAGCAAAAACAATGACGACGACCAGCGACAGCTTATACTTGCTCATGGCGGCCAGCAGCTGGCGCAGCGTGCCCTTGAAGTCCTTGGCGCGCTCCGTCGTCATGCGTCCGTGTCTTGGCATATCACTCACCCTCCTTCTGCAAATTCAGTTCCTTCTGGCTCAGCTGGCTGCGCGCAATTTCCTGATACGCGGGGCAGCTTTCCATCAGCTGGGCATGGGTGCCCTTGCCGACGATGCGGCCCTCATCCAGCACCAGAATCTGGTTCGCGTGCAGCACGGTGGAGATGCGCTGCGCCACAATAATGACCGTGGCGTTGTCGGTTTTAGCCTTCAGCGCACGGCGCAGCGCCACGTCGGTCTTGTAGTCCAGCGCCGAGAAGCTGTCGTCAAACAGATAGATCTGCGGGTGCTTGGCAATGGCGCGGGCAATCGAAAGGCGCTGCTTCTGCCCACCGGAGACGTTGCTGCCGCCCTGGGCAATCGGGCTGTCAAAGCCCTCGGGGTTGGCGGAGATGAACTCCGTGGCCTGGGCGATCTCGGCGGCCTGCTCTGCGTCGGCGTCGGTGATGTGGTCGCCGCCGAACTTCAGGTTGGATGTGATCGTGCCGCTGAACAGCACGCCCTTCTGCGGTACATAGCCCAGCTCGTCGTGCAGCTGTGCCTGGGTCATGTCGCGCACGTCAACGCCGTCAATCGTCACGCTGCCCTCGGTCACATCGTAGAAGCGCGGGATCAGGTTGAGCAGCGTAGATTTGCCGCAGCCCGTGGAGCCGATGATGGCCGTTGTCTCGCCGGGTCTGGCCGTGAAGCTGATGTGCTCGAGCGCGTCCTCGTCGGAGCCGGGATAGCGGAAGCTGACGTCATGGAACGCCACAACGCCGTGGGTGCCGTCCGCGGGCAGTGCCTTGGGCGCAGCGGGGTCATGGATGGTCGAGGGGGTCTTGATGACCTCGTCAATGCGGTCCGCAGCCACACCGGCGCGGGGCAGCATGACGGCGACCATCGAGAGCATGAGGAACGACATGACGATCTGCATCGTGTAGGTGATGAACGCGATCATCTCGCCCACCTGCATGCTGCCCAGATCCATCGCCTTGCCGCCGAACCAGACGATGAGCAGGCTCGTGCCGTTCATGATGAGTGTCATAAACGGCATCATGGCGACCATCGTGCGGTTGGTGAACAGCTGGGTCTTCATCAGGTCGGTGTTGGCCCTGTCAAAGCGCTTTTCCTCAAATTCCTCGCGGCTGAACGCGCGGATGGGCATAATGCCGGTCAGGATTTCGCGGCTGACAAGGTTCAGCCGGTCCACCAGGACTTGCATCTGCTTGAATTTCGGCATGGCTACGTTCATCAAAACGGCGATGAGCGCCAGCAGTGCGGCCACGGCCACAAAGATGATCCATTCCAGCCCCGTGTTGCCGCTGGCAACGTGCATAATGCCGCCGATGCCCAAAATGGGCGCGTAGGCTACCATGCGCAGCAGGATCACACAGACGAACTGCACCTGCTGGATGTCGTTCGTGGTGCGGGTAATCAGCGAAGCAGTGGAAAATTTTTCGATTTCGGCGTTGGAGTAGCCGACGACGGTCCTGAACACGTCGCGGCGCAGGTCACGGCCAATGGCGGCGGAGACGCGGGACGCAATAAAGCCTACGGCGACGGCCACGGCGACCATGAGCAGCGTTAAAGCCAGCATCTGACCGCCCGTGCGCAGCAGATAGGACATTTGCACGTCATGGGCAATGCCCTGAGCGTCATATTCCAGCGCGACGAGCAGCATGGCTTGACTGGACAGGCTGTCGGCGACGGTCTCGTCCAGCTGGGCGAGACCGTCCGTCAGCTGGCTCTGCAGCATTTCCCGTGCGCCGGGGGCCTGGGACGCGGCGGCCAGCTGCGTGGCGACGGCGTCGAGGTCATAGGCTGTGGGGACCACGGTGTCGGTGGTACCGGCGGCAGTGGCGGCATTCTTCGCCGCGGCCATGTACAGCACAACGTCCGGCGTTGTGAACGCATTTTCCAGCGCGGCGGTGTCCGCGTCCGGGTTCAGTGTGCACACACCGTCCGCGTCGGGGTCGGAGTAGGCTTCGTCCGCCAGTGCGGCGTCGTCCTCGGACATGAGCAGCTCGAGCGCCTGCAGCGTTGTGCTGCGGACGGTGTCGGGCACGGGGCTTTCAATGCCGCCCTGCTGGATGCCGGTGTCCACAATTTTGCTTGTGTAGTCGGGCAGGCTTAAATCGCAGTATGCCTGCACGATGAGCAGCGCAACGACGGCCAGGCAGGCCGCCCAGTGCCGCCCCAGCTGCTTAAAAAATTTCGTCATGCGGGGGTTCTCCTTTCAAATCGGTTTTCATAGCGGCGTTCTCGGCCTCGATGGCGGCGAGCAGAGCGTCCTTTACGGCGTTGGCCTGCGCCAGCTGCTCCGGGGTCAGCCGCGCCATGATGCGGGCAAAGTAGTCGTTCATGGCCTGCTCATTGGCTTTGCGGGCGCGCTCCCCTGCCGGGGTGATGCGCACCAGCGTCTTGCGGCGGTCCTTGGGGTCTGTCTCGCGGACGATGTGGCCGTCCTGCTCCATCTGACGCAGCCCGCGGGAAATCGCCGGCATAGGCTGGTGCATCTGCCGCGCAATGTCCGAGACATAGATCGCGCCGTCGCGGCCGTGCTGCTCAATGAGATTGTACAGACTTTGCAGCATGCCATAGCGGCATTTGGGCTGCCCGGCCAGTGCCATGCGCATCCCGCGCTTGGACAGTGTGTGCAGCCGCGCCACAAAGCGGAACATCCCGCTCAGATAAGGGGCTTCAGTGCCCATTGGTGAACACCTCCTGTTAATAGTTGGCTTGTGTTAATTATTAAAGCATGATAATAATACACCCTCCTGCACCGCGGTGCAAGAGGGTGTAAGGAAGTTTTAAGATTTGTTCATAAAGTGGGGAGAAGGGCCTCCCTTGTCAAAGGGAGGCTTTAGGCTTATTCCTTCACACACGCAAGATTGCTCAGCGTCACACCCCTGCACAGCCCCAGCGGCAGGGCGACGGACGGCTTGGTGATGGTAATATCCTTAAAGACAATGTCCTCGACCTCATAGCCCGGCTTGTCAAAGCCCGCGATCTCGATTGGGGCGGCATCGTGTCGGCTGCGGTCATGGTCCAGCACCTCGGCGGTCAGGGTCAGCCGCTCAAAGAAGCAGTGCTCGAGCTTCGGCGGGGCACCGGCGGGCACACCGTCGTCATTGTACGGTACGCTGTGCAGCATGACGCGGGGCGTAATGCAGTCCCGCACGGTCACGCCGCGCACATAGCCGCCGCGCTTGGGCGTGGCCTTGATCTCGATGCCGGACAGCGAATTCGCCAGATCGCAGTCCCAGATCTGCACGTCCTCCACGCCGCCGCTCATCTCGCTGCCGATGCAGATGCCGTGGCCGCAGTCGCTGTGGCAGTCAAACACCCGGATATGCGCGCAGGGACGGTTGATTTCGTTGCCCTCGGGGTTCTTGCCGCTCTTGATGGCGACAGCGTCGTCCCCCGTGGAGAACTCCGACGCAAACAGCGTGCAGTTCGTTGAGGAATCCGGGTCCCAGCCGTCGCCGTTCCAGACGCCCTCGGACACAAAGGTGCAGTGGTCGGTCTGGATGTCGTCGCAGTAGATCATGTGGACGTTCCAGGAAGGGCCGTTTTTCAGCGTGATACCGCTGATCCAGACGTTCTCACAGTTGCTTAAATTGATAAGCCGCGGACGGACGCGGCCCGGGATCGTGTCGCTGTTCTCGCAGCTTTCGACGAGCTCCCGGTTGTCGTCCAGAAAGCTCTTGATGCGGGCACGCTCGTCCTCAATGATCTTGCGGGCCAGCTCCTGCCCGCCGCCGCAGATCGTGCCCCTGCCGCGGATGATGATATTGCGGCAGTTCGGGCCGGTCTTGTGGTTCATGTCGCCCGCGTTCAAAAGGCTTGAGTAGCAGCGCATCTCGGTGCCCTCAAATCGGCTGGGGATGCGGGGCGAATAGTCGTGAATGTTCGTTGTGCCCTGCAGGACCGCGCCCTTGGCCAGATAAATTTCCAGATCGCTGTGCAGCCGCAGTGCGCCGGTCAGGAAATCGCCCGCCGGCACGTACAGAATATCGTCCGCGCCGCAGTCGTTGATGGCCCGCTGTAAATTGTCGGTGTTCAGGATATGGCCGTCGCCCTTGCAGAAGTAGGGCGCGGCGGTAATGTCGATGCGGCGTTTTTCCCTGCCGAACTGCAGCGTGGCCGAGCCGATGCAGTAGCTGCCGCTGACCACGTCCACCCGGAAGGCACTGCCGTAGCTCAGCCCCTCTATCGTAAAATGGGTGCGGTCTGTGCGGCCAATGGCCTCACCGTTCAGGGAGACCGTGTATTCCGCCCCGCTGGGCGCGGCGGCGGGTTTATCCCAGTACAGCACCGCGTAATCTTCGGTGCAGCGTATATTCAAATTGCCTTGTTTCATGGTGACGTCCTTTGGTTATGGGGAGTTTGCTCTTTCTTACATATTGTACCACAGTGTGCGCGTTTATCCAAGACTTGGGGGTGACAAAATACGCGGGCTGAAATGCTGCAGGTTTTTACACTTTGCAAGGTTGACAGACATCGGCACGCTGGACCTGATCGACGATGACAAGGTCTGCCTGACGAACCTGAACCGCCAGGTCCCCGGCAGCAACACCTACGTCCCCGCCGTCGCCGGTCTGATCTGCGCCGGTGAGGTCATCAATGATATTGCGCTGAACCGCGTGTAACAGCTCTGCTCCCCGCTGATCCGGCGGGGAGCTTTGCTTTTGTGCGGGATGTATGGTACAATAGGGAAACACTGTAGGGGCCGGGCATGCCCGGCCCGCGGCCTGCCTATAAGCGGGCGTCCCCCGTGAAGCTGCGGGCCGCACATGTGCGGCCCCTACTGCGCGGCGATTTATACTGCACGAAAGGAGCTGCCATGGACAAGGCTATATTTGAAACGGCCCATCTGGCGGCCCTGAACGACCAGCAGCGCGCGGCGGTGGAGGCGGTCAACGGCCCGGTGCTGCTGCTGGCGGTGCCGGGCAGCGGCAAAACCACCGTGCTCATCACCCGGTTGGGCTATATGACCGAGGTCTGCGGCATTGCGCCGGAAGCCATCCTGACAATGACCTACACCGTCGCCGCCACGCAGGAGATGCGCGCCCGGTTCGCGGCGCGGTTCGGCGGCGAATTGGCCGCACGGCTGGAGTTCCGCACTATCAACGGTGTGGCAGCGCGCATCATCGCACTGTACAGCCGCATGTATGGCCGTACCCCGCCGGAGCTCATCCGCAATGAGAGCGAGACCACGCCGCTGCTCATGCGGCTGTGGCAGGACACAAACCACGAGTACCCCGCCGAGAGCACGGTCAAGGATCTGCGCACGGCCATCACCTACATTAAAAATATGTGCCTGACCGACGCGGAATTGGACGAGCTGGAAACCGACATTGAGAATCTGCCTGATCTGTACCGCGGCTACCAGAAGGCGCTGAAGGCCGCGCACAAAATGGACTACGACGATCAGCTCTGCTTTGCGCTGCAAATCCTGCGCGGTGCGCCCGCGGTTGCGGCGGCGTTCCGCAAGCGGTACAAGTATTTCTGCGTCGATGAGTCGCAGGATACGTCCAAGGTACAGCATGAAATTATCCGCGTGCTGGCGCAGGAAAGCGGCAATATCTTTATGGTCGGCGACGAGGACCAGAGCATTTACGGCTTCCGCGCCGCCTACCCCCAGGCGCTGATGGACTTTGAAAAGACCTATCCCGGCGCACAGATTTTGCTGATGGAGCAGAACTATCGCTCCACAGAGCCGATTCTGGAGGCTGCCAACCGCTTTGTGGCGCGCAACCGCTATCGCCGCCCCAAGACCATCGCACCGACGCAGGGCCCCGGCGCCCCGCTGCAGATCGTCACCGTGCCGCGCCGCGCCGACCAGCTGCCATTCTTGTTCGAGACGGCGCAGCACTGCGATACCGGGACGGCGGTGCTGTTCCGCAACCACGAGAGCGCACTGCCCATCATCGACCTGTGCGAGCGGCGGGGCATCCCCTACGCCTGCAAGGCAGTGGACCAGACCTTTTTTACCAACAAGATCGTCCGCGATGTGACCGATATTTTTACGCTGGCCGCACACCCCGCGGATGGGGAAACTTTTCTGCGCTGCTACTACAAATTCGGTGTGCCCGTCACCCGCGCACAGGCGCTGTTTGCCTGCAATCAGGCACGGCAGTACGGGCAGGGCTGCTGGACGGCCCTGCTGAATGAGGACAGCATCCGTCCGCGCACCCGCGCCGCCATGGCTGACGTGGCGGACGGTCTGGCGCGTCTGCCCAAAATGGCCGCGGACGATGCGGTGCGGTTCCTGGCCGACCAGCTGGGCTACGGCAAATATCTGGACAAAAACGGCATGGACCGCACGAAGCTGGCCGTGCTGGAAATGCTCGGCGCACAGGAGCCGACGCCGCGGCACCTGCTGCGTCGGCTGGAAAAGCTGCGCAGCATCATACAAAACCATGAGAATCCGCCCGGGTGCAGGTTTTTGCTTTCGACGATCCACTCGGCCAAGGGGCTGGAATATGACCGGGTCATTTTGTTGGATGTGCTGGACGGCATCCTGCCCGCCAAACCGGAGCTGTGCTGCCGCACGCCCGGTGAAACACAGCAGTATGAGGAGGACCGGCGGCTGTTTTACGTGGCCATGACCCGCGCACGGCAGCAGTTGGTGCTGTTTGACTGCGCGGCGGAGCACTCGGCCTTTGTGGATGAGGTGCTGTCCGGTCTGCCCGGCCACCGCAAATGCCACGACGCCGAGCCCGCGGGCCGCCGCACACCCCCGCCCGCGGCACGCGCCCCGCTGCCGCCTGTGGATGTGGACAGCATCACCGCCGTCGGTGCCCATGTGCGGCATGCCGTCTTTGGCCCCGGCACTGTGGAAAGCGTTGCGGGCCGCCGCGTGACCGTGCGCTTTACGGCAGGTCCGCGCACACTGGACGCCCAGGTCGTCGCGGAGCGGCATCTGATGTGGGCGGAGTGAAAAGCTCTTGCCTCCCTCTGCGAGACAGACTCCCCCGATACGGGGGAGGTGGCGCTTGCGCCAGAAGGGGAGCGGTGGCCCGTAGGGCCGGAGGGAGAGAACTTTGTCATGACCCGAAATATTTCGGATAACCGCAAAGCTCTCCCCCCCACCGCCTGCGGGCGGAGCCCCCTCGCAGAGGGGGCCAAGGAAGTGAGGTATTTTGATGAAAAAAATTCTGCTTCTCGCCACAGGCGGGACGATTGCGAGCCGCCCTACGGCGGCGGGCGGGCTGGCCCCGGCCATCACGTCAGAGGAGCTGCTGGCCTGCGTGCCCGAGCTGGCTGACCTGTGCGAGGTCAGCGCTGTGCAGGTGTTCAACCTGGATTCGACGAACGTCGGCCCAGCGCAGTGGCAGATCATCGTGCGCTGCATCAAAGAAAATTATGATGCCTGCGACGGCTTTGTCATCGCCCACGGCACAGACACGATGGCCTACACCGCCGCGGCGCTCAGCTACATGGTGCAGAACAGCGCGAAGCCCGTTGTGCTGACCGGCAGCCAGAAGTCCATCTACAACCGCGATACCGACGCGCGCAACAACCTCTACCGCGCGTTCGTCTACGCGGTCAGCGACGGCGCATGGGGCGTGCAGCTGGTGTTTGACAACAAGGTCATTCTGGGCACACGCGCGCGCAAGACGCGGACGCGCAGCTTCAATGCGTTTTCCAGCATCGACTACCCCGAGACCGCGGTGTTCCGCGACACGCGGCTGGTGACGTTTCTGCGCCGCCCCGCGGACCAGCCGCCCGTGCGGTTCTATGAAAGGCTTGAGCCCGCCGTTTTTGTGCTGCGGCTTGTGCCGGGCATGCGGGCGGACATCATCCCGCTGCTGGCCCCGCACTACCGCGCACTGGTGCTGGAGAGCTTCGGCGTCGGCGGCCTGCCGGGCGGGGAGCACGGCGAGATGTTCGCCGCCCTGCGCCGCTGGTGTGAGAGCGGGCGGCTGGCGGTGTTTACCACGCAGGTCCCGCATGAGGGGTGTGACCTTGCCGTCTACGAGGTGGGCCGCGCCGTTGGTGAGCTGCCCGGCGTCCTGGAGGCCCGCGACATGACCCCCGAGGCTGTCGCCGTCAAGCTGATGTGGGCGCTGGGCCAGACCGAGGACCGGGAGAAGGCGGCACGGCTGTTTGAGACGCCGATTGAATACGACATAATGTAAAGATGAGAAGCCTTCTCCCCCGTGAGCAGGCTTTAGAAAGCAAAGGCTGCCCCGGGCATGCCCGGCCCCTACAGGCAAGCCCTGATTGCAACGTGGCTGCGATCTATTTTCAAACTTATTACATATTTTGTGAACAAACATTACATAACATGTAAACATTAGCACTCTACTATTGACAGTGCTAATGTTCGGTGCTATTATAGAGGCGTTCCAAGGGAAAGAGGAACGGAAGAACCGAATCCCCAAAGGGAACGCAACAATGTGTATCAAAAGTCAACCGCTCACAAACAAAACGGGCGGCCGATGAAAATTGGAGGAATGACTTATGATGATGGTTCCGTATATGTTCAATGAGGCTTTGATGGATGATCTGTTCAGCAACGATTGGGAGCACGATTTTGACCGCGCCATGAAGGCCGCTGCCCCCCGCGGTATGTTTGGCAAACGTGCCGCCAATGTGATGAAAACCGATGTCCGCGAGAACAAGGACAGCTACGATGTGTTCGTTGATCTGCCCGGCTTCAAGAAAGAGGATGTCAAGCTGGATCTGGACAACGGCTATCTGACCATCAGCGCCCAGCGCAATGAGGAGCTGGATGACAAGGACAACGAGGGCCGCTATATCCGCCAGGAGCGTGCTACCGGCAGCTGCGCACGCAGCTTCTATGTCGGCAAGGAGCTGGAGCCCAAGGACATCAGTGCTAAGTTTGAGAACGGCATCCTGACCCTGCATCTGCCCAAGGCCGAGGCCAAGAAGCTCGAGCCGAAGCAGACGCTGATCGAGATCGAGTGATTGCAAAAAAAATGTGCAGCCATGCTGCACCGTGGGGGCGCATTCTATATGCGCCCGCTTGGCAGCATCCCGTTGTGAAAAAAGATGAACGCAGGGTAAACGTCCACGGGCGGATATAGAATCCGCCCCTACAGAGTCCCTGCCCTAAAAATCATCAGGCCGCAGCCCAAAATTCCGGGCTGCGGCCTTTTGTTTTGCCGCAAGGTGTGCTATAATTCCATATAGATGAAAGAAAAGTACAGGGAGGTCCTGCCCGTGCAATATTCCGATGAGCATCTGCGCTATCTGCGCCTGCTGTCTCAGAAATACCAGACCGTGGCCGCCGCGGCCAGCGAGATCATCCGCATTGAGGCCCTGCTCCGTCTGCCCAAGGGCACCGAGCACTTCATGAGTGACCTGCACGGCGAGCACGAAGCGTTCGTACATATATTAAACAGCGCATCGGGTGTCATCCGTGAAAAAATCGACACGGTGCTTGGCAACGGTGTCCCCGCCGAGGAGCGTGCCGAGCTGGCGACGCTCATCTATTATCCCAATCAGAAGCTGCCCGAGCTGAAAGCCCGCCAGAGAGACCTGCACGCCTGGTATCGCATGACGTTGCTGCGGCTCATCGACCTGTGCCGGTTCGTGTCCAGCAAGCATACCCGCGACCATGTGCGCCGCTGTCTGCCGCAGAACTGCGGCTACATCCTCGACGAGCTGCTTCACGCCCACTTTGAGGACCACGACAAGGACCAGTATTACGGCGAGATCATTGAGAGCATCATCCGCTATGACCGCGCCGACGCCTATATTATCCGCTTCTGCGAGGTCATCAAGCGGCTGGCTGTGGACCGTCTGCACATTGTGGGCGACCTGTTTGACCGCGGCCCGCGCCCGGACCGCATTCTGGACAGCCTGATGGCGCATCATCAGGTGGACATCCAGTGGGGCAACCACGACGTGGTCTGGATGGGCGCGGCCGCGGGCAGCCCGCTCTGCATTATGACCGTGCTGAAAACAACGCTGGCCTACAACAATCTGGACACGCTGGAGGGCGGCTACGGCATCAGCCTGCGCCGCTTGGAGCGCTTTGCCCAGCATACTTACGCGGATTCCGATGTTTCGCGCTGGCTGCCCCACGCCGACCAGCGCACAGCGGCAGGCGACCTGACCGCCGCCGCGCGGATGCACAAGGCCGTGACCGTTATGATGCTCAAGCTGGAGGCGCAGGTCATTGCCCGCAACCCGGATTTTGATTTGCAGGGCCGCGACTTTTTGAACCACATTGACTTTGCCGCGGGCACGGTGGACTATTTCGGAACGACCTATCCCCTGCTGGACTGCGACTTTCCCACCGTTGACCCGGCCAACCCCGCCGCGCTGACTGCCGACGAGGAAAAGATCGTCGCCGAGCTGGTGCGCAGCTTTGCCGAGAGCGAGCGCCTGCAGCGCCATGTGCAATTTTTGTACGCCCACGGCGCGTTTTATAAAATGTGCAACGGCAATCTGCTTTACCACGGCGCAGTGCCGATGACCGAGGACGGCGCGTTTGCGGCCATTCGGTTTGAGGGCACCGCCCGCAGCGGCAAGCAGCTGTTCGACTACTGTGACCGCCGCGCCCGCCAGGGCTACAGTGCGCCCGCGGGCAGCCCGGCACGGCTGGCCGGACAGGACTTTTTGTGGTACCTGTGGTGCGGGGCAAAATCGCCGCTGTTTGGCCGCAGCGCCATGACGACGTTTGAGCGGCTCTATATTGCCGACCCGGCGGCCCAGGTGGAGATCAAGGACCCCTACTACAGGCACATTGCCGACCCGCGCACCGCCGAGCATATTTTGCGCGAATTTGGCCTGTCCGGCGAGGGCAGCCACATCGTGAACGGCCATGTCCCGGTCCGCGCCATCGAGGGGGAAAGCCCCATCAAGGGCGGCGGACGGCTCATCATTATTGACGGCGGCTTCTGCCGTGCCTACCACCGGCGCACCGGCATAGCCGGCTACACACTGGTCTATAACTCCCGCGGGTTGATCTTGCGCACCCACCAGCCGTTTGAGAGCGTGGACAAGGCCATCCACGAGGACGAGGACATTGCCAGCAAGAGCGAGTATATCTATACTGCGCCCCAGCGCATTCTGGTGCGCGACACCGACGAGGGCGGGCGCAAGCAGGCGCTGATCCGCGACCTGACAGCCCTGGTCGAAGCCTACCAGAGCGGTGTGATCGCGCAGGGCGTGGCGCAGGAAATGTGACGGTTGAAATTTGCACAGATTGTTCTATAATAGGGAAATAGTGGGATGCCCGTAGGGGCCGGACATGTCCGGCCCGGTACCTGTCCATGAGCACACGCTCGCGGGAAACCCGCGGGCCGGGCATGCCCGGCCCCTACCGCGCGGCATTCTTATATAGACTTATAAAAGGAGACGATTTAACCATGCCTTGCACCACCATTCTGGTCGGCAAAAATGCGTCCTACGACGGGTCCACGATGATCGCCCGCAACGACGATTCCGGCTCCGGCCATTTCACTGCCAAAAAGTTTACCGTTTTTCAGCCGCAGGACTACCCCGCAGTCTATAAATCCGTCATTTCGGGCGTCGAGATCCCGCTGCCCGGCAGCGGCCTGCGCATCACCGCGGTGCCCAACGCTGTTGAGGGCAAGGGCCTGTGGGCGGCCAGCGGCGTCAACGCGGCCAACGTCGGCATGACGGCTACCGAGACCATTACCTCCAACCCGCGCGTGCTGGGCGCTGACCCGCTCGTCAAGGGCGGCATCGGCGAGGAGGACATTGTCTATCTGGTCCTGCCCTATGTCCGCTCCGCGCGCGAGGGCGTCCGGCGCCTTGGCAGTCTGCTGGAGCAGTACGGCACCTACGAGATGAACGGCATCGCGTTTCAGGATGTGGACGAGGTCTGGTGGCTCGAGACCATCGGCGGCCACCACTGGATGGCCCGCCGCGTGCCCGATGACGTCTATGTGGTCATGCCGAACCAGCTCGGCCTTGACACGCTCGACCTGGACGACGCACTGGGCGAGCAGAAGGAGTTCATGTGCTCCGCTGACCTGCGCGGCTTTATCGACAAGTACCATCTTGACCTGTCCCTGGACGGTGCGCTGAATCCGCGCGACGCCTTCGGCAGCCACGATGATGCCGACCATGTCTACAACACGCCCCGCGGCTGGTACATGCTGCGCTATTTCAACCCCAATACGTTCGCCTGGGACGGCCCGGACGCCGACTTTACGCCGCGCTCCGACGACCTGCCCTGGTGCATGGTGCCCGAGAAAAAGATCACGCCCGAGGACGTAAAGTACGTGCTGTCGAGCCATTATCAGGGCACGCCGTATGACCCCTATGCGGCCACGGCTTCCGAGAAGGGCATCTACCGTCCCATCGGCGTGAACCGCAACGACTTTATGGCACTGCTGCAAATGCGCCCCGACGTACCGGAGGACTTCCGCGCCGTGGAGTGGCTGGCCTTTGCGTCCAACGCCTTCAACACGATGGTGCCCTTCTACGCCAACGTGGACACGACGCCAGAGTACCTGTCCAACACGACGGGCGATGTCTCCACCGACAACTTCTACTGGGCCAGCCGTCTGCTGGCCGCCATGGCCGATGCGTCCTACGCAAAATCGGTGTTCCACATCGAGCGCTACACGCTGAGCGTCGGCAGCAAAGCCAACGGCATCATCAATACCTATGACGATGCCCAGCGCGGCGAGGCCGACCCCGCCGCCCGTGCCGCCCTGCGCACCAAGGCCAACGAGGAATTGGCCGCCATGGTCAGGGCCGAGACGACGGACGCCCTGAATAAGGTCCTGTTTGAGCTGAGCAGCGGCATGAAGAATGCGTATTCGCGCTCGGATGCGTAAATGATATTGAGAAGGGACGTGCCGGAGGGTGCGTCCTTTTTTGCTGGTACACCTGCAACGCAGGGGCGCATTCTATATGTGCCAGCAGGCCGCGCGGTATGCGGAACGGCACAGGCGGATATAGAATCCGCCCCTGCGGGGATACAATATGTAAAATTCAAACTATTTTACAATAATGTCACAATCTTTGAAAGAATTTGAACTTGCTTTTATGCCGGAATCTTTGTATAATAAATGTCAGGATGGGGCACTAGGAGGCTGACTTAGTCCCCTTGTCCCCCATTCAGCCAAAAGTATAGAGAAAGAGGTATATGTAAACATGGCAAATCTGGATTTGACTAAGTATGGCATTACCGGCACGACCGAGATCGTGCATAACCCCTCTTATGAGATGCTGTTCGAGGAGGAGACCAAACCCGAGCTGACCGGCTATGAGAAGGGCCAGGTCACCGAGCTGGGCGCTGTCAATGTCATGACCGGCGTTTACACCGGCCGTTCCCCCAAGGACAAGTACATCGTCGTGGACGAGAACTCCAAGGACACCGTTTGGTGGACCAGCGACGAGTACAAGAACGACAACCACCCCATGACCGAGCAGACCTGGTCTGCCGTGAAGGACATCGCCAAGAAGGAGCTGTGCAACAAGCGCCTGTTCGTCGTCGATGCCTTCTGCGGCGCCAACAAGGACACCCGCATGGCTATCCGCTTCATCGTGGAGGTGGCCTGGCAGGCACACTTTGTCACCAACATGTTTATCAAGCCCACCGCTGAGGAGCTGGCTAATTTTGAGCCTGACTTCGTTGTTTACAACGCCTCCAAGGCTAAGGTTGAGAACTACAAGGAGCTGGGCCTGAACAGCGAGACCTGCGTTGCCTTCAACATCACCAGCAAGGAGCAGGTCATCATCAACACCTGGTACGGCGGCGAGATGAAGAAGGGCATGTTCTCCATGATGAACTACTTCCTGCCGCTGAAGGGCATGGCCTCCATGCACTGCTCTGCCAACACCGATAAGGAGGGCAAGAACACTGCCATCTTCT
>ERZ772855.2353-NODE-2353-length-16151-cov-7.481672_pt1 | contig 16151 bp, 17 predicted proteins | sample MGYA00511900_ERZ772855 | MGnify/ENA primary metagenome ERZ772855 (study PRJEB29015, sample SAMEA2737701) | human gut metagenome | biome: human gut; feature: human-associated habitat; material: faeces | place: China | collected 2012 ...
CTCCGCTGCTGGAGACCAGCATTGCCGGTGCACACGGCGTGATCATCAACATCACCTCCAGCCCCGATATCGGCCTGGAGGATGTCGAGACCGCTGCCGGCCTCATCACCCAGAGCGCTCACCCCGATGCAAACATCATCTGGGGTACTGCGTTCGATGAGAACCTGTCCGATGAGATGCGCGTTACCGTTGTGGCCACCGGCTTTGACAACAAGGCCGCCGATGGCCTGCGCAGCAGCCTGAACAACGCCGCCGGTGCCGGTGCTTCCACCCCCAGCGCAGTGTTCAGCTCTGATGTGTCCGGCGCGGGTGCCGCAAAGCAGCAGCCTGCTGCCGCCGCAAACAGCGCTGCAAAGCCGGTGGAGGAAGAAAGCAGCGACAACCGTTACTACGACGAGCTGCTGGCGATCCTGAATAAGCGCAAGTAAGTTTGTAAGTTACAGTGTGAACCGCCCGGGAGGGGGCGTGGTCTCTTGCGCGCGTGAGCGGGAGGAGCAGAGATGGTACCAAACGACATCTGGCTGCGCACCGAATGGCTGAGCTGCCGCAGAACCAGTGTGCTGCGCTGTGTGGAGCGTTATTGTGCCGCCGCTGCCCGTGAATACCGCCGCGCTCTGCGCAGGGTGCAGGAAGTGGAGGAAACGATGGCGCAGGTCGAACCGGAAACCGGGAGACGGCTCCCGAGCCAGCCCGCTCAGGCGGAGCTGTTGAACCGCCGTCTTGCCGCTGCCAATGCGGAGATCCGCCGTTACCAGACCCGGCTTTACGCTTGTGAGCGGGAGATGGTGGCACTGCGGCAGGAGAACGCTGAGCTGGAAGCTCTGTGTGAGCAGGCGCGGGCAAACAGCCTGCTGCCGCCCGTGCCCCCGCAGCCCAAGGTGCTGGAACAGCCCGGCCTGCCGGTGATCGTGTTCCACCCGGCGGCGGATGCCCCCAAGGCAGAGCAGCCCCAGCCGGATGCTGTGCCGGAGCAGAGCGCACCGGAGCAGGAGCCTGCCCCGCAGGCCGCACCGCCGGAACCGGAGGAAGAACGCCGCCCCTTTGAGCAGCCGGACTGGAAGCCCACCACGGCGCTCGACCATCAGGCGGTGGATCTGGTACATCAGCTGGAAAACTTAATGACTGTATAATAAAAAGACGATGCACAGCGTTTGTGCATCGTCTTTTTTGCGTCTTGGGGATGTTACCGCACGGCGCTGGTGCGGTGTTCCATGAGGTAGGTGGCCTTCAGGTCGGCAATGTGGAGCTTGACGGCAAGCGGGTATTTGTCGTAAGCCTCCGAGATGGCGAAGCAGCCGCCCTTGGCCGCATCGTCAAAGCCGCCCATGTGCCAGCGGATGGCCACCGCTTCCTCGACCTTCAGCTTCATAAACCGCTCGATCAGGAACACGCTCTTTTCGCCGTGGCCATAGGGGAACAGATCCTCCACGCTGTAGCTGGGCACCTTTTCCCACTGGCCGGTGGCATCGTTCTTCACATTGCGGGTGCCCTTTTTGTAGTAGTTGGCCTTGCACAGATCGTGCAGCAGAGCACAGATGGCATAGCTCTCCTCGCTCTCACCCTCGGTGAAAAAGCCGTCGTGGAGGGCATGGTAGACGTTCAGGCTGTGCATACACAGGCCGCCGTCACAGGCCCCGTGGAACCGGGTGGAGGCCGGAGCCGAGAAGAAATCTGTCTTGTTGTCCAGCCAGTCCAGCAGCTTTTCGCTGCCCGGGCGGGAGACATGCTGGTGCCAGATCTGCAAAAACTCCTCGCGGTAGTCCATCTTACAGCTCCAGATCTTCCAGAATGCCCTTGAGGATGGCCAGCTCTTCGCCGCTCAGGGAAATGCCCTTGCCCATGCGGGTGCCGTCCGGGGACCAATCACGGATGTCGTACTTGGGTTCGCCGTCGTTCCAGCTGATGAGGTTGAGCTGGCGCTCCCAGCCGCGGGGACGCTCTCCGAGGACTGCGATGCGTTCAACGATCTCGTATTTGATTTCTGCCATAGTGCATTACCTGCCTTTGCTTTGTTTGCTACCATAATAAAAGAAGCGCGCGAAGATTTCAACAGGTAATTGGAAAATAATTTCTGAATTTTACATCTCTTTCAACCGTAAGGCGCTTCTTCGCGCCACTCTACCAGCTGTAAAACGCCGCTCTTGTCTTCGTCGGGCGCAGGTTCGCGGCTGTGAAGATGCTGCTCGGCCCCGAAAAGCCCGCCGCCGTACTGGGCCATCACCCCCGGCGACCGGCCCGCCAGAAACTCGGCGGCATTCTTCTGCCGACAGGCCGCAGGGGTGCCGTCGGTCATGGGGATGCCGCAGTCCGGACGGGGCTGCGGGACTTCCGGCGGCGGGAGCTGCACATCCGGGCCGTCCGGCTGCGACGGCGGCTGCTGGGAGCCGCGACCCGGTTTTGGCGGTTCCGTGACGGGCGGCTGACCGGGTCCCGCGCCCAAAGGCGGGCTGACCACGCTGCTCGTCTCCTCCGGCGGGCCGCTCGGCCCGGGCGCATCCTCAAGCTCATGGCGGATGAAGGGCGTCAGAGATTCCATAAAAAACACCTCCACCCCTAGGATGCCCGGCGGCAGGGGCGTTCATGCAGCCGTGGGGCAATAGGGGAGAGGGTTCCTCTGCCAGCGGCACAAAAAAATCCCCCCGGGACTCCGGGGGGAGAGGTGCTGCGCTGTGTTACGAGTTGGGGTTAATCCGACACCACCACGGCAAACCGGACCTTGACCTTTTCGCCGTTGGTGTCCGTAAAGCTGGTGGTGATCAGGCCGATCTGGCGTACAGCGGCCAGAGACGGAGGGCTACTAGTATAGGTGTTGATGCAGGCAGAGTGCGCATTCAGGTTGATGGCCTGCTTTCCGGCATCCTTGTCGTACTTGCCGCAGTAGAAGTAGACGACCTTACCAGAGAGGGTGAGGGAATTGGAGAGGTTGGAGCGAATTCTCGAGAGAATGGCGTCGTCGCTGTTGTAAACCGCCTTGACAACAGTTTCAAATCCGGGCTTCGCTGCCAGCTGTTGCAGCTTGGCGTCCAACTCGGCAGAGGAGGTACAGGTGATATCAAGATTATTCTTAATACCTCTGTCGTGATCTGCCATAGCCTTTGCAATGCTCTTGTGGGAGGCCGAGCCCCCGGTGCCGCAGCCCGTAAGCAGGGCCAGTGCCATCACCCCAGCAAGGGCGAGGGCAAGGATCTTTTTCATTGCTTTCATGGTCATTCCTCCATGTAATAATGTCTGTTACTCAAGAAGCGGTCGGAACTTGAATGAATACCACAAGTCGGTATTGTTTGCCGGCCTTCTTTACCAGTGTGGAAGCACACTTGATGCTGCTAAAAGTGGTGGTGCGATTGGTGTATGCTACGTAAGGACCCGAGTGATTCAGCAGGAGAGTAACCTGAGTCAGCTCACTCATGCCGTCCGGAACCTCCATTGCATAAAGGTAAACATTAGTACAGTTGCTGTAGTTTGCAAGGGCACTCTTGAGCTGGAGCAAACTTTCGGGGAGAGTACTGCCATATATAACACTTGCATTAAAGCCGATACCATTGGAAGCAAGCAAGGAAGGGTCGAATTTTTCGGCAACGGTCTTTATCTCAGGGACATCGTGGGTGATGGGCTTATCCTTATAAGCGTTAAGGTCGTGGTAATACGTAGCCAAATACTCCTCCACCAGCCGGTCGCCGGTTTTTCCACCGCTGCAGCCGGTGAGGATGGTGAGAAGCATCACCCCGGCAAGAGCCATGGCCAGCAGCTTTTTTGTTAATTTCATTGCAGTTCCTCCTTCAAAGCAGATCGGTAGTATTCTCCAGCTCCCGTGGGGAGTTGGTAATACCATAATAAGAGATATTACTAGTTGATGTCAAGAAAAAATGGAAAAAACGTCAAAAAAACGAAGTTTTTCTTTTTTTTTTTTTATGCAAAATATACAAAAACACCCCGGGGCCAGAGGGGCCTCGGGGTGTGGAAAAGGGACTGAGCAGGCAAAAGACTTTCTGAAAGACGCGGCCCTGAGAAGGCAGGCGATGAGGAAGAGAAGGAAAGCGGTCACACAATGACCTCCACCGTGCTCCCCCCGCTGCGGGCCTTTTTTACGACCACCTGTTTGTCGATGCGCTCCTTGAGCGCGGCGACGTGGGAGATGATGCCCACGAGGCGGTCGCCCTCGGTGAGGCCGGCGAGGACCCGGATGGCCTGCTCAAGGCTCTCGTCGTCCAGCGAGCCGAAGCCTTCATCGAGGAAGAGGGTGTCCAGCCGGATGCCGCCCGCCGCGCCCTGGACCTCGTCCGAGAGGCCAAGCGCCAGCGCCAGGGAGGCTTTGAAGCTCTCACCGCCCGAGAGGGTCTTGACGCTGCGGCGGGTGCCGTTGTAGTGGTCGATGACGCCGAGGTCGAGGCCGGACTGGCTGCGCTGGTTCTCGGCACCCACCCGCTCCAGCTCGTACTGCCCGGCGGTCATCTGCATAAGGCGGGTGTTGGCGTGGACGAGGATGGCGTCGAGGTAGTTCATCTGGATGTAAGCCTCGAGGCGTATCTTCTGTTTGCTGCTGAGGGTGCCGCCCGCCGTAGAGGCGAGAGCGTTCACCCACTGCCAGCGGCGTTCCAGCTCTGCCCGGGCGGCGGCGTGCTGACGGTAGAGGTCAGCGGCCTTCCGGTTGGGCAGGAGGCGGGCCGTCAGGGCCTTTTCCTGAGCCGCGAGAGCGGTGCGCCGGGCCGTCAGAGCGTCCCGCTGGGATTCGAGGGCGGGCAGGTCGGCGGCTTCGCCCGCCTCCGTCTGCTGGGCCGTCAGGGCCGTGACTGCGGCCTCGGCAGCGGCGTAGTCCTGCCGGGCCTTGGCCAGAGCCGACGCGGCGGCATCCATCCCGGCCCGGAGGGCGCAGCGCTCGTTTTCCAGCCCAGCCAGCGCCCGGCGGGCTTCCTCCCGGCCGGCGGCGGGCAGAGCGGCCCGGGCCTCGGCACACTGGGACTCCAGAGCCTTGGCAGAGGCAGACTGCCGGGCGGCTTCCTCAGCGGAAGCCCGTGCCTCGGCCTCGAGGGCAGAGCGCTGGGCGGTCTTTTTCTGCCGCTCGTCCTCCTGCCGGGCCTTGGCGGCGAGGGCGGCGGCATTCTGCTTCTGCGCCTTGTCGAGGGCTTCCTGTGCGGCGTGCAGGGCCTCGCTCTCTTCGGCCAGAGCCGTCTTCAGAAGCGAGACGGTCAGCTTCACCGGCCCCTCCGGTGAGGTGAACCGCTCCGGCAGCAGGGCCTCGGCGTCCCGGCGGAGGGTGGCTTTGGCCTCCCGGTCTGCGGCCACGGCCTTGGCGGCGGCCGCACTGGCTTCCTGTGCGGCGCGGTCGGCCTCGTCGGCGGACTGTCTGGCCGCGTCTACCCGGGCCTGCGTGGGGGCTTCGGCGGGCAGAACGGCCCGCTTCGGGTGATGGGTGCTGCCGCAGACGGGGCAGGGGGTGCCGTCCGTCAGCCCTTCGGCCAGCAGGCCCGCCTGCGCGTTGAGAAAGGCCCGCTCGAGGTGGTCGCGGAGGGCGTGGGCGCGCTCCTTTGCGCCGTCGGCGAGAAGATAACGCTCCTGCGCCTGCCGTGCGGCCTGCCCCCGGCGCTGCCCCTCGGCGAGGCTCTGGGCCAGCTGCGCGAGGGCCGTTTCCCGCCGGGCCAGCTGTTCGGCCCGGGCCTCAAGGCTCACGTTCTCGGCCTCCGCGCCCCCAAGGGCGGCGAGGCTCTGCTCCAAAGCGGTTAGTTCTCCGTCCAGCTGCCCGAGGGCGGCGCGGCGCTTTTCGGCTCTGGCGTTCTCGAGGGCGGCGGCGTCCCGGGCGGCAGAAAGCCTCTTTTCGAGGCTGTCCAGCCCGTCGAAGGCCGCGAGGTCAGATTTCGCCCGCTCGAGCTTTCCGGCCAGCGCGTCCAGCGCAGCGGAATCCCCGGCGTGGCGGGCCGCTTCGGCCTCGGCAGCGTCCAGAACGGGCCGCAGAGCGTCCTGCCGGGTCTGCGCGGCGGTCAGCTCGAGGCGGAGCTTCTCGGCCTGTTCGGCCCGGCCCAGCGTCTGCTGGAGCTTGTCCAGCTCTGCCTCGGCCTCAGTCCGGGCGGCGGTGGCGGCGCTCAGCGCCTGCTCCTGCCCGGCCAGCAGGGCGTCCAGAAGGGGAAGCAACGTCTCCGGCGACGCCTGCCCGCCCGCCTCGCAGAGGGGGGCCAGCTCGTCCAGAACGGCTTCGTCGGCATCCCCCTCGGCCCAGCTCAGGCCGGAGAGCAGCTGCCCGATGCGGACGCTCTGCTCCTCCCGCTGGCGGGTGAGGGCGGCGTTCTCGGCCTGCAGCCGCTCCTGGAGACGCTGGTAGGGCTGGGTGCGGAACAGCTTGCGGAAGATCTTGCTCCGCTCCTCGGTGGAAGCGTTGAGCAGCCGGGTGAACTGCCCCTGGGCGATCATGGCGATCTGGGAGAACTGGTTGTAGTCCAGCCCGATGATGTCCACCACGGCGGCGGTGACGTCTTTGGCCCGGGTGACGGGCGGACGGCCGTCGGCGTAGGTGAGGCAGGCGTCGGCCTTTTCGGTGGTAAAGCCCTCGCCCCGGGCTTTCGGGCGGAGGTATTCGGGATTGCGGCGGACGGTGCAGCGCTGCCCCCGCACCTCAAATTCCAGCTCCACGAAGGTGGGGGTGCCGGGCTCGGCGTACTTGCTGCGGAGCATGGCTCCTTCCCGGACGCCGCCGCTGGAATGGTCGTAGAGGGCGTAGGTGATGGCGTCGAAGAGGGTGGTCTTGCCCGCGCCGGTGTCGCCGGTGACGAGGTAGAGCCCGCCTCTGCCCAGCTGGGCGAGGTCGAGAACGGTCTCGGCGGCATAAGGCCCGAAGGCCGACAGGGTCAGTTTCAGGGGCCTCATGCTTCGTCCTCCTTCCAGATGTCCTCGATGAGCGATTGGCAGAACGCCGCCTGTTCGTCGGAGAGGGGCTGGCCGTTCTGGGCTTCGTAAAAGGCCGCAAAGTGCTCGAGGGGCGTTTTGCTCTCGGCCCGGGCAGCGGCGTCGGGCGTCTCGGCGGCCCGGGTGCGGCGGTTGTCGTAGTCCAGCCGCATGAGGTTCGGGTAGATGACCCGCAGCCGGGCCAGCGCGTCGGGAACGTCCTGCTCGTCGGTGAGGGTGATGTGGAGGTAGTCGTCCGTCGGCGTGCCGTCGTAGGCCCGGCGGTCGGTGAGCTCCATGTAACTGCCCCGCAGCTCCCGCAGGTCGTGCCGGGGGGTGAGAGGCGCGGCCTCGAAGCGGACGCTGCCCTTTTCGCCCAGGGTGACGAAGAGGGCGGCTTTGTGCTGATGGGCCTCGGAGAAGGAATATTTGAGGGGACTGCCTGCGTAGCGGACGGTGTCCCGCCCCACCTTCTGGGGACTGTGGAGGTGGCCCAGAGCCACATAGTCGAAGCCCTCGAAGAGGGAGACGTCGATGCTGTCCACCCCGCCCACGCTGGGCTCTTCGCTCTCGCAGACCGCCGCCCCGGCCACGAACTGGTGGGCCACCAGCACGTTCCGGCGGGCGGGGTCGGGTGCGCAGGCGTTCAGCACGCAGCCGATGGCGTCGTTGTAGCTCTCGATCTTCTCGTCCGGGAAGACGTGCCGCACGGCGGCAGGCTTCAAAAAGGGAAGGAGCCAGACGTCCACCGGGCCGTATTCGTCCGTCAGGGTGATGGGCGCGGGCGGTGCGGCAAAGACCGGGCTGACGTACACCCGGCTCCCTGCCAGAAGCTGTGCGCCGAAGGCGATGCGGTCTGCCGAGTCGTGGTTGCCGCTGACGGCAAAAACGGGCAGGCCCCGCGCCGCAAGCTCGGTGAGGAACCAGTCCAGCAGCCGTACCGCCTCGGCGGGCGGCACGGGCTTGTCGTAGAGGTCGCCTGCCAGCAGAACGCCGTCTACGGGCCGGGCGTCCAGCAGGGAGAGGACCTGCTCTAAAATGTAGCGCTGGTCGTCCAGCATGGAGAACTCGCAGACCCGCTTGCCCAGATGCAGGTCGGAGAGGTGTAGGAAACGCATGGGGACACCGCCTTTCGTTGGGATGATTTTATTATAGGAGAGTTGGGGGCGTTTGTCGAGGGGGCAACGGCGACGACCGCCGCCAGCGGCGGAAACAGGGAGGAGCTGTTGGGGCCGCGGCCAGCAGGATGCGAGGCCCGCACCAAGGGCCGAAGCAGACGCTGGGAGCCGCAACCCGGGCTCCTTATTATTTTTTTTTTTTCGACAAAAAGATATGTCAAATCGAAAAGAGCCTCCCCTTTCGGGAGGCTCTTCCGTCTTCACGTCACGCGGCAGGGAACATCTTTTCCCAGGTGTCTTTGCCCACGGAGCCGTCGGAGGTCAGGCTGTGGCGGGTCTGGTAGCGCTTGACGGCGGCGACGGTGCTGGCACCGAACTTGCCGTCGGTGGTGAGCCGCTCGCCCTCGGTGTTGAGCTTCTGCTGCACCAGCCGGACGCAGCCGCCCGCGCTGCCGCTCCGCAGCACGATGCCGGGGTAGGGAACGGTGAGGCCGTGCCTGGCCGTGTAGCGGGCGTAGAGCACGTTCCAGGTGTTCGCGCCCACTTTGCCGTCCTCTTTGAGGCCGTACCGGAGCTGGAACTCCCGGACAGCCTTCTCGGCGTTTGCGCCGAACTTTCCGTCCACGGTGAGGGCGGCGTACCAGGTGCAGCTGTCCCGGATGCCGTTGAGCCAGGTCTGCACGAGGGCCACGTCCGGGCCGGAGCTGCCGCGCTGGATGAGCGAGTAGTAAGCAGGAATTGCCATAGTGTTGTCACACTCCTTCCGCGCTCATCCTATGCGGCGGGCCGACGGCCTGTTCACCCGGCCAGCACCACGTCCTCCCGGGGTGCGGTGAGGCCGTCCCACCACTCCACGAACCGGAACCGGACGATATACTCCCCGCAGACAAGGTCATTTTCGGCAGGCGTGTCGTACCCGCCGCAGGCTGACCGGCAGAGACCCGGGTAGAGCACGCACCACCAGTTCCGGCCTGCCCGCCGCGTCCCGATGTCCAGCCGCACCGCGTCGTACCGCCCGGCGGGCAGAGCCCCGCCGTCATAGCGCCGGGTGGGAAAGTACATATTCACGAGGCAGGCTTTCACCGGTGCGCGGATGCCGAGAGAGGCCAGTGTCCGGCGGGCCGTCAGCTCGAAGAGGACGAGGTTTTCCGCCGCCCACGCCCGGGCATCGGCCCGGCTGTCCGCCGGGCAGGCTTCGTCGGTGAGGGCCAGCACGGCGTCCCGGACAGCCAGCTTCGCGCTCTGGTCGCGCACGGAGTCGGTGTCGGCCCGGATGTGGAGCCGCAGGGTGTCGGCGGCAAGCTGGTCGGCGGTGATGAGCTGGCTCTGCGCCCAGCCTGCCCCCAGCGACAGCAGAAGGCAGAACAGCAGCGAGGTACACAGCGCCCCCATTTCGCGGCGGGATAACATAAAAAACAGGCCCCCTCTTGGAAAGTTTATCCAGAGGATGGGCCTGTTTTTAGAAAATTATTCAGTCTTTTTCGGAGCGATTTGCGGTATCTTTTTGTCAGAATTTGTGCTATACTTGCTTTGCGGTTCACCCCGTAATCCACGGGAGAGGGGGTGAAACAATGGAGTATATATTCACATTCTTGGTGTCTGTCGCAGCAGATGTAACGTCGCGGTTTATCTGCAAATGGCTTGACAGATACGATGAGAACCGCAAAGCCTAATTAAAAGGAAAGCCCCCTGGGAGTTCGCGGCTCCTTGGGGGCTTTTCCATTGGGGTGAAACCAATGGAGTATTCACATTCCTGAGTTTATTATATGCCATTCCGCGCAAAAGTCAAGCGGTGCGCAGAAAGTTTATAAAGAGCGCTCAGTTCTTCAGCGACTGCATCGGGGCGGGGAGTCTGCCGCCGCGGTTGATGAAGACGGAGGGGTCATGCTGGTTGACCGGCATGATGGGGCCGTAGCCCAGCAGGCCGCCGAAGTCCAGCACTTCGCCCGCCTTGCGGCCGATGGCCGGGATGACGCGGACGGCGGTGGTCTTGCTGTTGACCATGCCGATGGCGGCTTCGTCGGCGATGAGGGCGCTGATGACGGCAGGGGTGGTGTCGCCGGGGATGATGACCATGTCGATGCCCACAGAGCAGACAGCCGTCATGGCCTCCAGTTTTTCAATGGTGAGGCAGCCGCACTCGGCGGCGTGGATCATGCCGTCGTCCTCGCTGACGGGGATGAAAGCGCCCGACAGGCCGCCGACATGGTTGGAGGCCATGACGCCGCCCTTCTTGACGGCGTCGTTGAGCAGGGCGAGGCAGGCGGTGGTGCCGCAGCAGCCGCAGGTCTCAAGGCCCATCTCTTCGAGGATGTTGGCCACGCTGTCGCCCACGGCGGGGGTGGGGGCCAGCGACAGGTCGATGATGCCGGCGGGTACGCCCAGCTCTTTGGAGGCGAGGTTTGCCACCAGCTGGCCCACGCGGGTGATCTTGAAGGCGGTGCGCTTCACCAGCTCGGCCACCTGGTCGATGGGGGCGTCCTTGGGCAGCCGGGCCAGCGCGGCGCGGACCGCGCCGGGGCCGGAGACGCCGACGTGGATCTCGCAGTCGGGCTCACCGGGGCCGTGGAAGGCACCCGCCATAAAGGGATTGTCCTCAGGTGCGTTGCAGAAGACCACCAGCTTTGCTGCGCCGATGCACTGACGGTCGGCGGTGAGCTCGCTGGCCTTCTTGACGGCCTCGCCCATCAGCTTGATGGCGTCCATGTTCAGGCCCGCCTTGGTGGCACCGATGTTCACCGAGCTGCAGACGATGTCCGTCTCGGCCAGTGCGCGGGGGATGGACTCGATGAGGCGCAGGTCGCCCGCCGAGAAGCCCTTGTGGACGAGGGCGGTGTAGCCGCCCACGAAGTTGACGCCCACCTTCTTGCCGGCGGCGTCGAGGGTCTTGGCAAAGTCCACCGGGTCGGCGTCCGGGCAGGCGCCCAGCAGCATGGCGATGGGGGTGACGCTGATGCGCTTGTTGATGATGGGGATGCCGTACTCGGCGCTGATGTGCTCCACAGCCGGAACGAGCCGGGCGGCGCGGGTGGTGATCTTGTTATAAATTTTTTCGCAGGCTTTCCTGGGGTCCGGGTCGATGCAGTCCAGCAGGCTGATGCCCATGGTGACGGTGCGCACGTCCAGATTGTCCTGCGTGAACATCTCGATGGTCTCGAGGATGTCGCCGGTGTTCATCATGCTCATAGCAGTCTCTCCTTAAATGGTGTGCATCGCGTCGAAAACTTCCTGGCGGGTGAGGTTGATCTGCATCCCCATCTCAGCGGCCAGAGCGTCCATCTTCTGGTGCAGCTCCTCGTGGGAGACGCTGCACTTGGAGATGTCCACCAGCATGATCATGGCGAACATGCCCTGCAGGATGCTCTGGGTGACGTCCTCGATGTTGATGTTCAGCTCACTGCAAAGGCCCGAGACGCGGGCGACGACGCCCACGGTGTCGTGGCCGATGACGGTAATGAATGCTTTCATAATTCCTACCCCTTCTATATAAATGTTGACAGAACGAAAGGCTCTCCCCCTGGGAGAGGCTTACTCATCTCAAGTATAGCAGATTTCACGAAAAATGAACACTCTTTTTGGAAAAAAGAGCAGGGGAAAAGGGCAAAAGAATGTCTATCACCCGCAGAACTTGCAAAAACCAGATGCAAACTGCCGGGCAGTGTGCTATACTTATCTATAAATATCGCCACAGGCTGAACAAAGGAGAGACAACGATGGAACAGCTTCTGAAGATCCTTGAAGACAATGCCCGGATGTCGGTGGAGGACATCGCGGCCATGCTGAATAAATCCCCCGCCGAGGTGGCGGCTATGATAGACCTGGCCCGGGCGCAGGGCATCATCAAGGGCTACAAGACCCTCGTGGACTGGGAGAAGGCCGGCGTGAACCGGGTGGAAGCCGTCATCGAGCTGAACGTCAGCCCCAAGAAGAGCCGCGGCTTTGACGAGATCGCAGCCACCATTGCCGCCTTTGACGAGGTGGAGAGCGTGCTGCTGATGAGCGGCGGCTACGACCTGCAGCTGGTCATCAAGGGCCAGACCTTCCAGGAGATCGCCCTCTTTGTGGCAAAGCGGCTGTCGCCGCTGGACGACGTGCTGTCCACGGCCACCCATTTCGTGCTCCGCACCTACAAAAAGGAGGGCCGTCTGTATCAGGACGAAGAAATCGATGAAAGAGAGTGCACCGTGCTGTGATGGATTACGATAAACTGATCGCGCCTGCCGCTGCGGCCATGCGCCCCTCCGGCATCCGCAAATTCTTCGACCTCGCCGCCGAGATGCCCGAGTGCATCAGCCTCGGCGTCGGCGAGCCCGACTTCAAGACCCCCTGGGCCGTCCGTGAGGCGGGCATCGAAAGCCTCGAGCATGGCCGCACCCGCTATACTTCCAACGCGGGCCTGAAAGAGCTGCGGGCCGAGATCGCCCGCTACCTCGACCGCCGGATGGGCCTGAAATACGATCCGGCAAAGGAAATCCTCGTCACCGTCGGCGGCAGCGAGGCCATCGACATGTGCATCCGCACTCTGGTGCAGCCCGGCGATGAGGTCATCATCCCGGAGCCGTGCTTCGTCTGCTACGAGCCCATCACCACCCTGTCCGGCGGCGTGCCGGTCCATGTGGCCTGCCGTCAGGAGGATGAGTTCCGCCTCCGGGCCGACGCCCTGAAAGCCGCGATCACCCCGAAGACCAAGCTCCTCATCATGCCCTTCCCCAATAACCCTACCGGCGCGGTGATGGAGCAGGAAGATCTGGAGGCCATCGCGGAAGTCCTGCGCGGCACCAACATCATGGTGCTGTCGGATGAGATCTACGCCGAGCTGAACTACGGCCTGCAGAACCACGTTTCCATCGCCACGCTGCCCGGCATGGCCGAGCGGACGGTGGTGGTCAACGGCTTCTCCAAGACCTACGCCATGACGGGCTGGCGGCTGGGCTATGCCTGCGGCCCCGCGCCCATCATCAAGATCATGACCAAGATCCACCAGAGCGCTATCATGAGCGCCCCCACCACCAGCCAGTACGCCGCCATCACGGCCCTCAAGGACTGCGACGGCGAGATCGAGCGGATGCGCAACGAGTATAATATGCGCCGCCGCCTCGTGGTGAAGAGCTTCAACGATATGGGCCTGAGCTGTTTTGAGCCGCGGGGCGCGTTCTATGCTTTCCCCTGCATCAAGTCCAGCGGCATGAGCAGCGAGGAGTTCTGCACAAAGCTTTTGGAGCAGAAGCATGTCGCCATCATCCCGGGCAACGCCTTTGGCGCGTCCGGCGAGGGATACGCCCGTGTGTCCTACGCCTACAGCGTGGAGCACCTGATGGAGGCTATCCGCCGCATCCGGGAGTTTTTGAACGAGAACTGCAAGTGAGGAGGAAAAACGATGCGCGATCGTGTGACGGTCCTGGCCCCGGCCAAGCTGAATCTGGCGCTGGACGTGGTGGGCATCCTGCCCGGCGGCTACCATGCGCTGGATATGACCATGCAGGCCATCTCGCTCTACGAGCGGGTGGTCATCCGCCGCAGTCCCTACCTCGATCTGGCCCTGCCCGGCAGCAAGGTCAAGCCCGGCCCGGGCAACACCGCCATCAAGGCGGCGCTGGCTTTCTTCCACTATACGGGCCTGCTGGCGGGTGCAGACATCACCATCTATAAGAGCGTCCCCGTCCGGGCCGGTATGGCTGGCGGCAGCGCCGACGCTGCGGCTGTTCTGGTGGGTCTGAACGAGCTGTACGGCGCCCGTCTGTCCATGAGCGAGCTCTGCGCTTTGGGTGTCGGCATCGGCGCAGACGTACCCTTCGCCCTCATGGGCGGCACCTGCCGGGTGCAGGGCCTCGGCGACCTTATCAAGGCGCTGCCGCCCCTGCCCGAGTGCTGGTTCACGGTGGTGATGCCCGGCTACGGCATCTCGACGCCGGAGGCTTTTGCGGCCTACGACAAAGTCGGCAGCAGCGTCCACCCCGACTGCGCCGCTCAGGAAGCCGCCATCCGGGCGGGCGACCTGGACGCTGTCTGTGCCGCTGCCGGAAACGCCCTCGAGGAGTGCAGCGGGGCTAAGGACAACGAGGCCATCAAGGCCGCCCTCCGGGAGAACGGAGCCGTCACTGCCCTCATGACCGGCAGCGGCGCGGCGGTCTTCGGCGTGTTCCGCACCGAAGCCGAAGCCAAAGCCGCCGCCGACGCCCTCCGCGCCCGCTGGCCGCAGGTCTATACGGCCCAGCCCGTCAGGGGAGGGGCGGAGGTGCAGATACTGCGGAAGAGATGAAGCCTCGCCTTCGTACAACCTCTCAGTCGGGCTTGCGCCCGCCAGCTCCCCTTGTAGGGGAGCCTCTGGCGAAGAGATAAAGTTTCCCGCTATGCCAAGGCCTCCCCTCGATAGGGGAGGTGGCATTGCGAAGCAATGACGGAGAGGTTATTCCTATAAAATGCATAACCCTCCTTCCCGTCGGGCATACTGCCCAAAGGAAGGAGGGTCTTTTTGTGCAGACCTTTTATAAAATCTGTCTCATCCTCATGATCGTCGGCGGCATCAACTGGGGCCTTGTGGGCCTGTTCCAGTTCGACTTCGTCGGCTGGCTGCTGGGCGGCAGCGCGTCCATCTGGTCACGTATCGTGTTCACGCTGGTAGGTCTGGCGGCCCTGTGCGGCATCCCGGGGCTGTTCACCGAGGAAACCGAGGAATAACAGAACGGCTGCTGCACAATAGCGTACAGCAGCCGTTTTATAGCGTACAGATGTGTAAATCTTAAAAAAACAGCCTTGACAAGCATTTTTCACTATGCTATATTACTGGCAGTAAGCAGGGCATCCGGCTCTGCAAGGCTTTGGAACAAAAGGAGTATGCTGAATGAAGTGTTCTCGTGAATTGAAGATTGTGCGCTGAACCGGGAGGTTTGCGCTACATCTTTCGTTCGCACCTCCCGCATGATCGCACATACGCATCATTCTGGAGGAAAATCAATCATGAATCGTGAAAATAAACGCAAGACATTTGAAAAGGGTTATTATAAAACACACGCCTGCAACGAGGTGTTCACCTGCAGGAACTGCGGACGCATTGTGGTTCCCGAGGGGGCAGGCAGTGCCCACCGCAACCATTGCCCGAATTGCCTGTGCAGCCTGCACGTTGACGAGGAGCCCGGCGACAGGGCATCGGACTGCGGCGGACTGATGGAGCCCGTTGCGGTCTGGGTGCGGAAGGGCGGCGAGTGGGCCATTGTCCATCGCTGCCGCCGCTGCGGGAAGCTGGATTCCAACCGGGTCGCAGCCGATGATAACCCGATGAAGCTGATGTCCATTGCAATGAAGCCTCTTTGTGAACCGCCGTTCCCTCTTGACCGTATCCGTGAGATGACGGCACTGATGGGCGGGGACGGAACGATGGAGGAATAAGGCACACGAACAACTGAAAAAGCAGGGCACTCCCGCGGTGGGGGTGTCCTGCTTTTGTGTAAGCATCGGTCTGTTTTACCGGTCGTTATCCACATCGTCCCACCCCACCAGGTCCGGCAGGGTGAGGGTCTCGTCCGAGCAGCGGGTCCGGGGGCCATCCGGCCCGGCGGCCAGGGTGGAGGTGACCTCCCGGGCAATCTCCCGGATGGCGGTGCAGTCCTCCGGCAGGTCGGTCTGGCTGCGGCCGGAGTGGGTGAACAAGATCTTGCCCAGGTGCCCCACCACCAGCGTCAGCGGTAAAATCTGCGGGGCAGAGCTGTCATAGCGGTAGCCCTGCTCCTTTGCAGTCTTGTAGATGCGCTGGGCGGCAAAACTCCAGCTCCGCAGGCCGCGGGCCTGCTCCACGCCCAGATAGCTGTACAGCACCCCCGGTGCGTCGCAGATGATGGGAAACGGAAATTCAGCCCCCTGGGTGGCCTGCGCCACCGTCCGGGCCGAGGAGCGCACCACGCAGGCCAGCCGGACGCCCCGCAGGCGGGCGTAGGTCTTGAGGTAATGGGTCAGATATTCCCGCGTGACCGGGTGGTCAAAAGCGGGCAGAAAGATCATGACCAGAGGCTGTTCCCCCTCACACAGGGCGTAGAAATCGTTGCCGGGTCTCGTAGGGGTGTCAAAGGTAAAACGGGGGATCGAAGTGCCCACCAAGTGCTCAGAACTCATACCGCAATTGCACATCCTTTCCGGCTTGCCGCGCACCGGGGCGCACAGTGCCCGGTG
>ERZ772855.2378-NODE-2378-length-15969-cov-2.822483_pt1 | contig 15969 bp, 12 predicted proteins | sample MGYA00511900_ERZ772855 | MGnify/ENA primary metagenome ERZ772855 (study PRJEB29015, sample SAMEA2737701) | human gut metagenome | biome: human gut; feature: human-associated habitat; material: faeces | place: China | collected 2012 ...
TTGCGACGATGCTTTTGAGACCTGCAAAACACCGTCGCGACCGTCGCTATCGTCGCGTCACTTATGATTCATGATTTATTTTTCGATTCACCCGTAGGCGTGAAGGTCAGAACAACCTGACGCCCAGCGTGCTTGGCCTTGTTTTCATATACTGTTTTTGCAAACTTTTTGCGATGGCTGCCTTTCATCTGCGCCAACAGATGGAACAAGGGCAGTCATTTCTTTTTTATCCAACATCTCGTTCACCTCCCGGAATCTGGAAACCATAAAACTTCTGTTTGAAATACTGAATGGGGCATTTTCCAGCAACCGTGAGATACCCCTGCGCTTTCAGCTCCTTGTTGAGCTGCCGGACGATCTGATAGGACTTGCTGCGGCTGATGCCCATGATTTCAGCGACTTCTGTTGCGGTGATGTACTGAGCTTTCATAAAAAACCCCCTGCCGTTTCTGACGGCTGTTCGTGAAATGTGCACTTTTCATACTTCCGTTTTCGCCTTAATCATCGAAATGCGAATCAAAAGTGCATATTCATTATACGAATACGAAGTGCATTTGTCAAGACATAAAAGAATAGAAATATGAACTTGAAATTCACATTCGTTTGTGCTATGATGAAGACGAGGTGAATCAGCTATGGACAATCTTGACCATGCCGCTATCGGACAGCGGATCAAAATGCTCCGAAAGAAAAAAGGTCTCAGCCAGACTGAACTGGCGCAGATGTTGGGAAAATCCCTGCGCACCGTGCAGAAGTATGAAACGGGCGAAATCGAAGTTTCCATTTCTGTCATCAATCAGATTGCGGAAATTCTGGAAACCTCTTCGACGTATCTTTTTGGCTATGAATCCGGCACGACGCAGATCAAAAGCCTTTCCGATGTGATGGACTTTCTGTTTAAGCTGGAAAATGTCGCGGGGATTGATTTTCATATCGACGTAAAGAAGCCGCCGCGCAGCAAGGAGTGGTCGTGCTCGATCTCCTTTGATGGAAAAAGCGCAGCGGAATTTAATGCGGATATGTGCCTGTTTCTTGAACAGTGGCAGCAGGAGCGGGAAGATGTGCAGTCCTTCGCATCCACGCTTGAGGCGTACAAGAAGTGGAAGGATACCACGCTGGCGTACTATGCAGCCAACACGGTTGAGACCGTAGAACCGCAGGAGCTTGATCCCGACGAACGGATCAGGAAGAGAAACGAATTTCTTGAAAATGCGTACAAGAAAACGGAATAATCCGATGAGGTCCAATGCTTGAAGAAAGGAGTTTAATGTCTGTAACCAAGTACGGAACGAACAACCGCTGGATGTCCCAGATCCGTGTGACGGATTGGAAGGGGAATACCATCCATAAAAAGAAAAGAGGCTTCCTCACGAAGAAGGAAGCCCTGCAATGGGAACGCGAGACGATGAACCAAGCGTCCGGCAGTCTCGGCATGATGTTTCATGATTTTGTGGCGCTGTATTTTGCCGACATGGAGAATCGCCTGAAACCTTCGACGATTTCTAGCAAGCGTTTTCTGGTCGAGCTGAAGATTATGCCGTTCTTTGGCCGGATGGCACTGAATGACATCAAACCTACGGACGTGCGGAGGTGGCAGAATCAGCTTGCAACGTACAGGAACGAGAAGGACGAGCCGTATGCGCCGACGTATCTGCGTGAGATCCAGAACCAACTGACGGCGATTTTCAACTATGCGGTCAAGTATTACGGTCTGAAAGAAAATCCGTGTCACAAGGCTGGCAGCATGGGAAAGAAAAATGCGGACGAAATGCAGTTCTGGACAAAGGCAGAGTTCGACAGCTTTATTGAAGCCGTTGCGGATAAGCCTGCATCCTATGCGATCTTCATGACGCTGTACTATACGGGCATGCGAGAAGGCGAGCTGCTGGCGCTGACGCTTGCGGATATCGACTTTGAAAAATCGACAATCACGATCAACAAGTCGTATCAGCGGATCAATCGGGAGGACGTGATTACCACACCTAAAACGCCGAAAAGCAATCGTGTGGTGACAATGCCGAACGTGTTGGCTGAATGCCTCAAAGCGTATATTAGCCAGTGCTATGATCTTGATGAAGAAAATCGGATATTCCCATATACGAAGTATTTTCTGACGCACGAAATGCAGCGCGGCTGCAAGAAATCCGGCGTCAAGAAAATTCGCATACACGATATTCGGCACAGTCACGCCAGTCTGCTGGTGGAGATGGGCTTCTCGCCGCTGCTAATTGCAGAGCGCCTCGGTCACGAGCGCGTGCAGACCACGATGGAGACGTACAGCCATCTGTACCCGAACAAGCAGGTTGAAGTAGCCAATCGTCTGGACAGCCTGTGAGGTTTCTGGCTACATTTTCTCGGCGACGAAAACGCGAAATGTAGCCAATTTGTAGCCACCAAGCAACAAAAAATCCCAGAAATTCAGCAATAACTGGAATTTCCGGGATGAATTGACGGGGATTTGATTATTCCCACTCGGCAAAGGGAACCGTTTTCTAAACATATTTGCTTAGAAAATCAGTGGATTTCGACCGATTTTTGTGGAAAATCGGCTCGTTTATCCTGAAAATGAAATTGTTTTGGTAGCGGAAAAGTAGCGTGTCAAATTGACCTCGAAAATGGGGGCAATTTGAGGGGGTCTCTATGCGTCCATTGTACCGGGAGACAGCGCGAATGTCAAGCCAAAAGATGAAGGACGAGCGAAAAAGTTGTTACCGCGTATGACGAGTCACAAAAGAAACGAAAGTTTCTATACGGACATTTATGCGGACGTTTATCGGGACTTTTTGGACACGACCCAGCGTCCGGTCTTGTTGGAACCCTCGCGATGAAGCCTGTTTTGCGCTTTCAAAGATGCAATCAGACGGCGAATTTGACGATCACTCAGACCGAGATGCTCCGCCATGACGGGAATGGTCATGCGCGGATCGGACTTGAGCAGAACGAGCAGTTGATCTTCCGGCGACTTGATATGCTGCTTCACATAGACGTTTTTCAGCGCTTCAAGAATCATTTCGAGCATGAACTCGATGAATACGGTTGCGCTACCCTGTGTGTTGGCGGCGTTCAAGGCGGCATAATAGTCGGCTTGATGCTCCAGAATCATGGATTCAATCGGCAGATAGGTGAAGATAGGCTCCCATTTGCGCAGAATCAGCGTTTGCCAAAGCCGCCCTGTTCTGCCGTTTCCATCTGCAAAAGGATGGATGAACTCAAACTCATAATGAAAGACGCAGGAAGCGACGAGCGGATGCGCAGTCGTGTTTTGCAGCCATTCAAAGAGCTGCTGCATGGCTTCAGGGACATATTGGGCGGGCGTGCCGGCATGAATGAGCTGATCCCCTGCATAAACGCCGACACCTGTATTGCGGAATGTACCTGCGCCCATGACAAGCCCATCCATCATAACGCGATGGACTTTGAGCAGATCGTCGATGGAGTACGGATCGAGCGACGGAAGCAAATCATAGGCTCGAAAAGCATTTTGCACTTCCCACACTTCCTGCTGCGGGGCGAGAACGCGCTTACCGTTCAGCAGCGCCGTCACCTGATCGAGCGTCAGGCTGTTATGCTCAATTGCCAGCGAAGAATGAACGGAACGGATGCGGTTGGCGCGATGCAGCTGCGGTTGAGCAGACAGATTGCCGCGTACCGTGATTTCTTTGACCGTCGCTGCAATTTCGGTGGAAAGGCGGAGGATTGCGTCCGTCAGTTGATAGGGCGGGGTATAGGTGCTCATGGGGCTCACCTCGATGGATTCAGAATTTCAGATTCGACTTCGTCCAACGTGTAAGTGCTGGGCAAGGCTTTGTAGGCTTCCAGATTTTTTCGATAGGTTTCAAGATCAAATTCATCTTCGATCCGTTCAAGTACACAACGACGAATCAATTCGGAAACGGAGAGACCTTTTTCAGTGGCGTATTGGCGGATTAAAGCGGCATCGGCAGCGGGAAGATGAAGGGTGAGGGTGGTCATGGAATCGACCTCCTAAGAGCGCTGGCATAGTGTGTATCAGAACTTCGCCCGCCCGATACCGAAAAACTTCTCAAAGAAAGCCTTGAGCTTATCAATAACGCCTTGCTTTTTCTGCGCACGTCCGCCGCCAAAGCGGGAAACGGGCGGCATCAAGCTATCAATATCCGTGCCGGTGGTCTTGATTTCACCGTCGCGGAAAGCATTTTCAAGGAATTTGCGCGTTTCCGGCTCTTTGAGGTGTTCCTCTTGAATAAGCGCGATCAATTCTTTCTCGCGTTCGGTGGACACGAAGTCATTCCATTCATTCAGAACATCGTCAACGTCGTTGATTCCGGCGATAAACGAATTGATGAGCTGCTTTTTGCTGCGCAGTTCGGGGCTGGAATCGACGGCTTTTTGAATGGAAACCAGAATCTCCGCATCGCTGCAATGAGAATCATGGTATTTTTTGACCAGCATCAGAATGTAGTCAATGTTGATTTCGATTTGACGGATCAGTTCGATTTCAAAGACAATGTCGTTTGTAATATCTTCTTTGCCGACTTTAGGCTGATGAATCCATTCATCGCGCAGATCCTGATAGCGACCGAGATAATCCTGCATATCGCGTTCGGAAAGAATTTCCCTGCCAGAAAATTCATCGAAGGAGGAAAGCAGGTTGCGCATACGCAGAATGGAGCCAAAGAGAAGGATGAAATCCTTCTGGCGTTTTTCACCGATGATTTGCGGCTCGGCGAGCGGGAACTTGGTTTCTAAATCTTCGATCATCGCGGCATAACCCGGATGGTCTTTGCCGTCTTTATCGACATAGCCGTTATAATAATCGTCGAAGCGGTGCATCAACACAACGCCGCCTGCTTCTTTGTCGCCAAAGAGCGAAATGGCGGAATCCACGCGCTTTTGCAGATTGCGGAAACAGACGATATTGCCGAATGTCTTAATGCTGTTGAGGATACGGTTTGTGCGGCTGAACGCCTGAATCAGCCCGTGCATTTTGAGGTTTTTATCAACCCAAAGCGTATTGAGCGTGGTTGCGTCAAAGCCTGTCAGGAACATGTTGACGACAATCAGCAGATCCAGCTCCTTGTTTTTCATGCGCAGGGAAACGTCTTTGTAATAATTCTGGAATTTGTCGGCATCCGTACTGTAATTGGTGTGGAACATGGCGTTGTAATCCCGAATGGCTTCATCCAGAAAATCGCGGCTGCTCTGATCCAGACCATTGGTATCTTCGGAATTTTCTTCGCCCAATATACCGTCGGATTCCACGGCTTCATTGGCGGCGTAACTGAAAATCGTCGCGATGCGGAGCTTTTTCGTTGGATCGGCTGCCATCTGACGCTTGAATTCATTGTAATACAGACGCGCCATCGGAACGGATGCGACGGCAAAGATGGAGTTAAAGCCGCTCAGCCGCTGCGCTTGCTTTACCTCCTCGACTTTGCCGCGCGCGGAGGAAGCGACGTCGCTGATGTTGGTCAGGGTGTTGAACACATAGGTTTTATTGCCGCGATAGGTCTTTTGATCGAAGTGATCGAGGATATACTGCGTGACCTGCGAGATGCGCTGCGGCGCCATATAAGCGCGTTCACGGTCGATATCCCAAACCTCTTCGTCCGTCATGTTGTCATCCTTGTCCATCGTCTTGATGTAATCCACGCGGAACGGCAAAACGTTTTTGTCGTTGATTGCGTCTACGATGGTATAGGTGTGCAGCCGGTCGCCAAACGCCTGCTCAGTCGTAACGAGGGGCGTTTCACCTCTGCCGGGGAGGATAGGCGTGCCGTCTGCGCGGCGAATGATGCGTTTGCTTTGCGGCTTTCCGGCGTTGGCGGGGAAAATCGGCGTACCCGTGAAGCCGAAAAGGTGATAATGCTTGAAGCAGCGTTTGATGGCTCGATGCATATCGCCAAACTGACTGCGGTGGCACTCGTCGAAGATCATCACGATATGCTGATTGTAGATCGGATGTTCGGCTGTACGGCGGATGAACGTTGACAGCTTTTGAATCGTCGTGATGATGATGTGCGCGTTCGGGTCACCGAGCTGACGACGGAGAACGGCGGTCGAAGTGTTGCTGTTCGCCGCGCCCTTTTCAAAGCGATCGTATTCCTTCATGGTCTGATAATCCAGATCCTTGCGGTCTACGACAAAAAGCACCTTGTCGATATACGGCAGCATGGACGCCTGACGCGCCGTCTTGAAGGAGGTCAGCGTTTTGCCGGAACCGGTCGTATGCCAGATATAGCCGCCGCCCGCAATCGTGCCGGATTTCTTATAATTATGGGCGATTTCGATGCGGTTCAAAATGCGCTCGGTTGCCGTGATCTGATACGGACGCATGACGAGCAGCAGCTTTTCCGATGTAAATACGCAGTATTTGGTCAGAATATTCAGCAGCGTGTGCCGGGCGAAAAACGTCCGCGTGAAGTCCACCAGATCGGGAATGGGACGGTTTTGCGCGTCCGCCCAGAAGGACGTGAACTCAAAGCTGTTGCTGGTTTTTCCCTTGCGGGTCGAAGCGGATTTTGCGCCTTTGATGGCGTTGCTGCGGGTACTGTTGGAATAATACTTGGTATTCGTTCCGTTGGAAATGACGAAGATTTGCACATACTCAAACAGTCCGCATCCCGACCAGAAGGAATCGCGCTGATAGCGGTCGATCTGGTTGAAGGCTTCCCGAATGGGAACGCCGCGGCGCTTGAGCTCGATGTGTACCAGCGGCAGACCATTGACCAGAATCGTCACATCATAGCGGTTATCATGCCGCGCATCGTCGCCCTGCTTGACCGTATACTGGTTGATGACCTGCAAACGGTTGTTGTGGATGTTTCGTTTGTCAATCAGCGTCACGTTTTTCGTTGTGCCATCGTCGCGTGTCAGCACCTGCACGTTGTCTTCCTGAATCTTGCGCGTTTTTTCAACAATATGCTCGTTCGGATTGGCGACCGATTCCGCCAGAAATCGCGACCATTCCGCATCCGTGAAGGTAAAGCCGTTCAGCGTTTCAAGCTGTGTGCGCAGGTTGGCGAGCAAATCCGCTTCTTTGTGGATGGGCAGATAGGTATAGCCCTGCTCGCAAAGCTGACGGATAAACTCCGCTTCCAGCTCGGCTTCGCTCTGATAAGCGTCGGAACGCTTTTGCGCGGGTTCGTAGGTCGTGACGACGGTGTTTTCTGTGGTTTCGGCGACGATGTTGAAGTACGGCATGATGAAGAACTCCTTTTGTTCAGGTTAGTTCCTTGAAGGTCAGCAGTTTATCGCGGTAGTATTCATATTGCTGTTGACGGGCTGCGATTTCGGCAGGCAATCCGGCAGAAAGATCGTTGCAAAGGGTATCGAAGCGGTCGAGAATGGAAACGATGCGCTTTTGTTCTTCGAGTGAAGGAATTGCTATTTTTACTTTGGCAAGGTCAGAGGTATTAAGCGAAGGTGTACCACCTTCATTCTTGTATTGAAGAATGAGATCTTTGTGGGCAGAAAGATAATGGTATATGTAACGTGTAAGAATTATGCTAGAATCGGTGCTTTTTATTTGATAACATAAAGGACCAAGCCAGAAAGGATGAGATTGATATCCTATAAATCCAATGCCACCTTGTCCACGAGATGGAGTCGTAACAGTATCACCGCTACAGTTATAATAGGTTGTATATCCTGACAAGGAAGTTCCGGCGTTTATATATTCATATTTTAATGGAGAACTAGAAATTTCAGGAGGTTTGTTTCCTACGTGGATTGAAGAGATTTCGGACAGAGGTAAATACACGAAACCATTGACATACAGCAGCAGTTTAATTATGCTCTGTCTGTCTGTCTGTCTGTCTGTCTGTCTGTTATATTATCTACATTCTTGAAGGACAGAAGCAAATCTCGATAATACTCATACTGCTTTTGACGGGCAGAAATTTCGGCGGGTAAACCGATGTTCAGGTCGGAACAGATCGCGTCAAAGTTGTCCAAGACATTGACGATGCGTTGTTGAACGTCGAGAGGGGGAACGTCAACTTCAATTTGTTCGAGAACGCGCATGCTTAAATTAGGTTGAGAACCATGACTTGATTTTGCCTTAATCTGATTTTGAATAAAATCGGTTTGAAGAAGATGAAATAAATATCGGGATAGATAATTACTGTTGACTCGCATAGCTGCTAAGGGAGACCAGATATTAAAATCCCTATCCGTATCAACATAGGCTACTTTTCCTGTTGTCGATCCAGATTTGACCATATAAACATCATTCTTTTTAGGTTTGTATTTTTTTGAACATTCTTTATCGAATTCAGGAGTGATATACCCTCTCATTTTTTCAAAGTGAATTTTTCCATCCCAAATAGCATCAACAGATATAAAAGGAATTCCATCAGAAACAAATGTGGGTGTTGTGTGCGGTCCGTCGGTAATGGGTTGGGAGAGCATATCAAGAATTTTAACGTGTTTTGAAGAGGAATGCTTTAATAAGAGTTTTTCCCGATAAAAACTATACTGCTTTTGGCGAGCTGAAAGCTCCGCTGAAAGCTCCGCTGAAAGCTCCGCGGTCAGGCTTGTGAAGCTGTCCAAGATGCGGACGATTTCACGCTGGACTTCGAGAGGGGGAAGGGGTATGATGATACCATTAAGTTTATCAGGAGTTACTTCGATTACTTTTGTTCCATGCGCAATCTTTCTTTTTTGAGCAAAGAACATTTCGGAATGTAGATAGTAGACTAAATATTTTGCGTCTTGATTATGATGGATGATTGCGGTATGTCCACTTACGGCGGCGGGTTCAGAACCTAACCAAGCAATACATTTGCATACATCTTCGATATTTTCGCTGGTGACTGCCATAACAATATCGTTGGTGACAGCCGTTTTTTGCTTTTTGGCGCAATCAGGCGAAATAAAGGTAAAGGTTTTATCTGCAAAAAGTCCGTAGCGGGTATAGATTTGACCGTAATGGATACAGGGAATACCTGAATCTATAAAGTCTTTTTTCTGGAAATTGCCGCCACGTGAAATGGTTGCGAAATCACCAAGTTTTTTATATTCAACGCCGTTTGGACAATAAGTTTGAAGAAGTTGATTCAATTCACTCATTACGTTTGTTCTCCTATGTTCCATTTCCTATCAAATAGTTTAGAACGATTTTCCAATTCATTAATATAAAATGGTGTAAAAACAGGATGTATTCTCCAAGAGTTTTGAGCATCTATTTTCTCCCAACCACAAATGTGATCGCTGAAACATTCCAGCAAGCATTGAACACTCAGTGTTGTAACAAAATTTATGTTTTTCTTTTTGCATATCAAGGCTTGGTGACAGGCGGAAAATTGAAGCTCCATTCGAGATTCAGGAGAAATTGAATCGCAAGAATATGAATAACTGACAGTGCATCTATCGTCCTTAAAATCATATACAGGACAGAGCTTAGTATTTTTTTGAATTGGATTGAATTTGTTGATTAAATAATCTTCGCCAAGATATTCATAAGTGCGAATTGATTGCCTTTTTAAGTCGTAATTTATACTGTTTGTTTTGAAAACATAAACTTTAGATCTGCTTCGATTTGTGTCATTATATAAGAATAGAATGACGTGCTTCACAGGAGTATTATAAATCGATGAATTTATAACTCTTATATAGTCGGAAAATAAAGGCGAAATATCATCAGCTAATTTTGAAAAACCACGTTCATCGGACAAAAAGAGCAAGCCAAATTTACAATGAATTTCAATAAGAAAACATAACTCTGATGAAAAATAAGGTTGAGAAAGAGATGAAAGGTTTTGAACATATGTTTTAATATGAGTAGCATGTTTTTGGAGGTTTTCAGTAAAAGATTCAATTAAATTAGCATATAAAGATTCTGAATAGTAAGAAAAAGATTTTTGAAGAAGTTTGCCGATATCACGCATGGCTGATTCGAAATCTAATGAGGAATTAACAGCATCCTCGTGGTATTTATCATATAGTTTTTGAAGACAATTTTCATAAATCATTTGCGCAGAAGCAATCTCGCCATTGTTTCGCCTATAACAAAAATGGTCAACACGAAAATGTTCAATCCCAATGAGATGGGGTTTACTTCCATGTGATGAAGCAAGGCGAATAAAATCGGGACGTTCATTAGGACAACCATGTCGGTCGAATTCGGCACAATTTATAGATTGTAGGAATGATTTGGATTCGTTTGATGAGTCAGGGTCAGATAAACCGATTTGAATTGCATCTTCCAAAATTGAAAGCTCTTTTTCTTTTTTAGAATCCATATTTACCTCTTGATCGGAATTGAATTATCCTTCAATCTCCGCAATAATCTTCGCAATTTCCTTCCGCAAAATGTCTTCCCGATTGACGATTTCCTCAATCTCCGCATTGAGCTTCACAATATCAATCTTTTCCCGCGTGTCCTCCGCTTCAACATAGGTGGACACCGAGAGATTGTAGTCATTTCCAATGATTTCGCTCTGCTGCGCCAGATGGGAGAAATGCGCAATTTCCTTGCGTTCGGCGAATGTGGAAACGATGCGGTCAATGTTTTCGCTCGTGAGCTTGTTGTTGTTTGTGACCTTGATGCACTCGGCGGATGCGTCGATGAAAAGCACCTGATTATCCGGTTTGCCCTTCTTCATCACCATGATGCAGGTTGCGATGCTTGTGCCGAAAAAGAGGTTGCTGGGCAGTTGGATGATGCAGTCGATGTAGTTGTTGTCAATCAAGTATTTGCGGATTTTTTGCTCTGCGCCGCCGCGATACATGATGCCGGGGAAACAGACGATAGCCGCCGTTCCGTTGGCGGCTAACCAACTGAGGCTGTGCATGATGAACGCCATGTCCGCCTTGCTCTTCGGCGCAAGCACACCGGCAGGGGAGAAGCGCGGGTCGTTGATGAGCAGCGGATTGTCATCGCCCGCCCACTTGATTGAATACGGCGGATTGGAGACGATCAGCTCAAACGGTTCGTCGTCCCAGTGCTGCGGCGCGGTCAGCGTGTCTTCGCAGGCGATGTTGAACTTGTCAAAGCCGACGTCATGCAAATGCATGTTGATGCGGCAAAGGTTGTAGGTCGTGATGTTGATCTCCTGCCCAAAGAAGCCGTTGCGGATAGCGTCGCGCCCCAACACTTTTTCGGCTTTGAGCAGCAACGAGCCGGAACCGCAGGCAGGGTCGTAAACCTTGTTGATTTCGGTTTTGCCGACTGTACCGAGACGGGTGAGCAGCTCGGAAACATCTGCTGGAGTGAAAAATTCGCCGCCGGATTTGCCCGCGTTGCTGGCGTACATGGTCATCAGGTATTCGTAAGCGTCGCCGAAAGCGTCGATGTCGTGATCCTGCACATCGCCCAGATTCATCGCCGCTACGCCGCGCAGCAGCTTGACCAGCTTTTCGTTGCGCTTGGCGACAGTTGCGCCGAGTTTGTTGCTGTTCACATCGTAATCATCGAACAAGCCGACAACATTGGCTTCGGATGGCGTGCCCTTTGCAGATGCTTCGATGTGGCGGAAGATGCCTTCCAGCGTTTCGTTCAGGTTTTCGTCATCCGCTGCGCGATCCAGCACATTCCAAAACAATTCGCTCGGCAGGATAAAGAAGCCCTTTTCCTGTACAAGCCCATCCCGTGCACCTTCGGCTTCTTCGTCGCTTAATTTGGCATAGTCAAAATCTGGATTGCCTGCTTCGATTTCGCCTTGATTGATATAGTTCGCCAGATTCTCGGAAATATAGCGATAGAACATGGTGCCAAGCACATAGTTCTTGAAATCCCATCCGTCTACCGCGCCGCGCAGCTCGTCGGCAATCGCCCAGATCGCACGATGCAGCTCGTCGCGTTCCTGTTCCTTCTTGGTGTCCACCATGTCCGCTTCCTCCATTGCCGTCGCTTGGGACGGACTTATATATGTTGTTTTTAGTATATCACAGCTGGTTCGGGGTTTCAATTTGGGAAGGAAATATGGGATAAAGAAAAATGCACGCTCACGGGAGCGTGCGGGGAAAGATGATTATTCTGCAAAGAAAATAGCAGGTTGTTTTTTCCCGAGCATGATGACTTCACCTCGTATACGGCAATTTAAATCTTCAGTTAAGGGAATAGGACGGTAGCTAGAGTTAAGGGATCGTAGAACTTTTTCGCCTGTTTTCATTTCGATGTATCGTTTACACACCATTTCGCCATCAGCCATACAGAAAATGGCGATTGTGCCGGGGCGAGGCCACTCTTCTGTGCGTTTAACTGCAACATAACATCCATCTGGAATTTCTTTTTCCATGCTATCACCTTGAATATGAACAAGGAACGATGTAGAGGGTGGAAAAGAGCCAATGGCAAAGTTATTGGGTGTATCAGTATCTGCAAAGGTGTTACGTCCAGCGGCTGAAGAATAGACAGGAATTGAATCATCCGTTTCTTCTGTGGATAATGTAATTATATTGGTATGAACAGGAGAATCGATAAGAGGAAGGCAGGAAACACTATTTATCTTTTCAATGAGTTTAGTGAGTAATGAGCGTATTTCGGGAGGAAAGTCAGAGAGTGTGCTTTTTTGTGCCAAATGATAAGCGACAAGGGGTTTGCTATCGGAAGGAACTCCATCTGTTCGGATGATATAACTTTTGAGAGTTTCATAATTTCGGAGCTGCATTTGAATAGCATGTTCAAAGTCGTGCTCCCAAATGGTATAATATTTTTCGACTGTCGTATCAGGAAAATCTTGAGGAATTCCATGCAACATAGTTAAAAGATTTCGATTTAGTTTGATGTGTTGTCTTAGCTTCTCATTTTTTTCTTGAGATTCTTCATTTGATGGTAATGGCTTATCACCGTCAAAAATGCAATAGCATGGGATTTCGCAGGAAGAAAATATTGTACATAGGAGTTGTAGAAGCGTTTTAGATTTAGCACAAAGAATGACCGTATTATGTTCATCAAGATCATATCCTAATTTAGAGAAATAGATCGGAAGGGCATAACTTTCAGTTGAACCTTCTACTAAAATGATTCGGTCGGCAAAAAAACCTTCATTCTGCTCACCACGGCATTTGTGTTCTAGTTCATTACGAACAGATGCTTCAGTTTTTGAGTGACAACATTTTTTGAAGACCTCTTTTTGCATTAATTCAACAAGGGAACTGCTATGGACAGAAGAATACTGAGACTCAGAGTGCACCATTGTAACAGTATGGATATCATCGAATCTGCTTACAGAAACAAAAGCTGGATCATGGGTAGTGTATATGACTTGACATCCGGTGCTGCAAAGCGATAAAAAAGATTTAAATAAGCTACGTTTGTATGTAGGATGCATGAAAGCTTCAGGTTCATCTACTGCTAAGATAAAGTGTTTTTGTTTTTTCTTGTTTAGACTGGAAAATACATTTAATAGTCGAAAAATTGCATCTCTTTGAATACCTTGTCCTTTTCCCTGAATATCACAGTCATATCCATCATCGACACGCAGTGTGGGAATGGGGCGAAGCAGCGAACTGTAATCAGGTTCACCAAGTTCAATATGCATTGTCACAGTTGAATCTGCACCGTTGGTTTTAGATAGAAGTGAGTTAATGTCGTTACAACGTCTTTTCATACCAGATGAACGATAAAGAGAAGAAATGCGTTGTTTAAGGCTTTCTGCTTTAGGACTGGAAAGTAGTTGATTGACATCGCCAAGAATTTGTTGATAAATCTGTTGAAAGTAAGAATGCTTATCTTGTGTGAGCTTTGATGTGGTATAACTGACTGGAAGGTAATAATAGGAGGGAAGAATGGAAAAAATATTTTTTTGTTGTGAACTTGGAATATCAGCTACAGCAGTAGTCCAATGGACGGAGTATTCAGTAAAGTGAGCGCACCAGTATGATTCTAGAATTTGATAAAAGTTTTGCTCTGTAATTGTCTGTCCGAGATTTTCAGCATAGGCAAGCAAGTCTGAAGAGTTTGGAGAGCTTAAAAAAGAGCTGATTTTGGAAGAAGAGATTTTTTTAGAAGGAAAAGGGTTCATTTCATCGATTCCATTATAGCCGTTTTTTCCAAGCGAAATTAGGATTCCCTTTTGATTGGAAAAAGTAAAATCGCGACGTAGATGCAGCCTTCTGTTAGGAGAAATATAATTTAAAAGAGAGGGAATTATTTCGTCAGATGACACAAGAAATTCTGCGGAAATACTTATGGTACGTTCTGTTTCGCGATAGTAAAAATCATCCTCTGTAAGTATAGACTGACCCCAGAAAAGTTGAAGTGCTTGTAGAATATTGCTTTTTCCTGAACTGTTTTTTCCAACAAATGCAGCTAAATTCCCAATTTTGATTGTTTCGCCATGGTCGTTAAAAGAACGAAAGTTTTTGATGGAAATGGTGGTCAGCTTCATAAAGAACCTCCTTTGCACAATAACCTTAAAAACAAGAATAAAACATTGAATATGCAAAGCACGCCGTTCTCTCTTATAGAGAATATGATGTCAAAAAAATAAGATGGTATCTTTTGAACGTATGACGAGCTCAAACATATTATGACACTAAAATAATATGTTTTGCGTTGCTGATTTATGCACAAAAAATCCGTTCCGACGTTTTTTAACGAAAACGGATCCTTTATGAATTTTTCAGCTTATTCTTTGTTTTCCAGCAACCTCATCGCCCTCTTCCGAACCTGTTCCTCCATGAGCTTGAGTCTCTTGGGCGGCAGATTATACCGTACATGCCGCTTAAACCGAAATCCCAGCAGCTTTCGGAGCTGTTCCCGGTTTTCGTCGGTCATAAAGCGTTTGGCGGTGGCGAAAAAGTCGTCGTATACGCACGGAACGAGGGTGTCAATGTATTGTTGAAATGCTTCGGGGCTTTCGTAATCCTCCGGCCCTGCCTGATTGAACAGAGAATTTCCGTGGTCAAAGAGCGGGGCGGGCGCGGCGATGGTGTTAGTTTTGTTGTCGATCATAAAGCCGAAGTTGCCGTAGTGCCTGTCTGTGTTGCAGATCACCGCATCAAACACCAGCATATCGCGGAAAGCCTTCTGGAACGGTTCACCGAGTTTTTCATAATAGGCGGCAACCGCATCGAAACCGCCTCTTTGCACCAGATTGCCGATGGGCATATAGGCGTGGTCGATGTCGGTGAACAGCTCGCAGGTGGAACAGAGCCGACCTTTCCATTGCGACAGTCCGTATGGAATTGCGTCAATCCCCATGGCGGCGGCAACCTGCGCGGCGTAGTATTCGCAATACGGCTCTGCGCCCGTGTTGTAGCCGCCGTCTGTCCCGCCCTTGTACAGCGTGACTTTTCCGCTGATTCTGCGCCAGCACTTAGGCAGCATGCCGTTTGTCGTAAATTCGGGGCTGGAAGCCAGCGACGAGCGGTTGCTGCTTCCGTAGCCGGTGAAGGCGATGAGCGCCAGTACTTCGCTGAGGCGGTTTTCAAAGAGGTTGTACCTTTCAAAGGTGCCTTCAAAGCCTTCTTCGATGACCCAATAGCTGTCATCCACGGAAAGCCCTTTGCAGAGCGCGAGAATCCCCATTGGGCGGTTGGCGTTCAATCCGCATTTTGCCAAAAGCCGGTTGACATAGGCGCGGTTGCGGGGGATGGTGCGGCGGCGCATCCAACGGCTAATCCCTTCTGGCGACAGCTCCATATCCAGCGGCAGAAGATGCTTTTGGTCTTCGTTGATCCAATGCACTTCGATTTCGGGCGTGCTGGAATCGTTGGTCGCGGAAAAACGCAGAAGCGGGATGTCATACTGCTTCAAAATAAGTTCCATATTGCCGCCTCCCTGTCCTTGTTTTTCTGATTCCTACTCTACCACGAATGGCGCGAACGTTCAAGATTTTTCAGAGTATAGATTACACAGGATGCAAAAAGAAAATCCGTCCCCGCCGACCACCCGACGGGAACGGATTTCCTTCTATTCAATTACCGCGTAACCGCTTTCAGATATTCCTCGCTTTTCCCGCTCATAACCAGTCCGACATACGCTGTTTTTATCATATCACAGCTGATTTTGAATTTCAATTTGGGAAAGAAAGATGGGAT
>ERZ772855.2409-NODE-2409-length-15841-cov-10.694096_pt1 | contig 15841 bp, 15 predicted proteins | sample MGYA00511900_ERZ772855 | MGnify/ENA primary metagenome ERZ772855 (study PRJEB29015, sample SAMEA2737701) | human gut metagenome | biome: human gut; feature: human-associated habitat; material: faeces | place: China | collected 2012 ...
AGGTACTCCACATCTCCATGGAACACGCCGTCAATGCCCAGTGAGGAAAACAGCACGCTGGATTCATAGGATTGACAGCCAACATCCGGCGACAGCAGCTTCAGATCGTATTTTTGAACGATCTCGTCCAGCTTGTTCACCATTTCCCAGCTGTAGCATCCATAAGGGATATAATATCGGTTGGGGATTCCCAGCTCATTGTTGTCGTTGGCCGTCACAATGGCGCCATCCGGGTCATAGTCCTGGCAAAAGCTGTTCCATTCCGCCAGCGCCTCCTGATTGGCGCCTTGCAGCGTGATCTGGGTTCGCGGGGCGAGGGTCGGCAAGGAAATGACGTCCCCGTTTTCGTCGTAGACGGTGGGCGTGGTGGGGCGGTACTCGGCCACCTTCAAGTCCTGAAGCCGCAGCACATACGCCACCGTGCAGCCCACAAGCAGCAGCATCAGCCCGATCACGGCGGCCACCAGCCAGAGCCGGGGCAGGGGCTTCGCGCCCGCCGTGCCGTCTCTGTATTTCTGGGTTTCCCAGAGGTATGTACCCTTGGCGTCGCCGATCATATCCAGTATTTCGTTGGCGTTCACAGCAATTCCTCCTTTTCCAGCGCCTGTCTGAGCCTACCTCGGGTGCGGCGGAGCATGGAGGTGACCTTGCTGACGGAGAAGCCGAAATGCCCGGCGATGTCCGCAATGGGGTCTAAGTACCAGTACCGGCTCAGGAACACCAGCCGTTCCGTTTCCGGCAGGGATTCCAGGAAGCTGTTGAAGGCCACGGCAAGCTCCTTGCGATCCATGGCCTTTTCCAGACTGTCCTGAGACGCGCAGTCCTCCAGCTCGTCCAGCGCCAGCGTCACCTCTCCGCCGCCCCGCTTGCAGGCGTTCCGGTAGCGCCAGCGGTCGATGGCGAGACGGCGGGTGATCTTGCCGAGAAAGGTTGCGAGAATGGAAGGACGGCGGGGCGGCATGGCGTTCCATGCCGTGAGATAGGTGTCATTCACGCTTTCCTCGGCGTCTTCGTGGTTTGTCAGGATGTTTTTGGCAATCGAAAAGCAGTAGCCGCCGTATTTCTGCGCGGTTTCGGAAATGGCGGTTTCCGACCGCGCCCAATACAGCGCGATGATGTTCTGATCGTCCAAAGCAAGCACCTCCTTGTGTCTGTTTGAAGCGCCCTTCACTTATCATCACGGAAAAAGAAGGAAAATCTTGCGCGCCGGGAAGAAATTTTTTTGAAAAATCGCAAGGAGCATTTCCGCTGGCTTTCATTCGCCGTTTTTCGGAGGCTGAATTACGGCGAATGTATCCACGAAATTTTCTGCCGTCTTTTGGATATTGTACCACAGGGGGAATTCAAAGACAAGCTTCCCCCCGCAGCGCCCCGCAATACTTTTCCAGCGCGGCTGCCGCGACCGCGCCGTCCGACGCAGCGGTTATGACCTGCCGCAGGGGCTTGACGCAGATGTCGCCCGCCGCGTAAAGTCCCTCAACGGAGGTTTTCTGGTTTTCGTCGGTGATAATATATCCCCGCGCGTCCCGCTCGGCAATGCCGGAAACCAGAGCTGTGTCCGGGGCGTACCCGGCAAAGACAAACACGCCGATGGTCTCGCCGTCCGGACTCTGGTAGTCGTTGATCTCGCCGGTGGCGGTATTCTGGTATTGGATACGCCGCAGGCCGTCATCGCCGGAAACCTCCTGCACGACGGTGTTGAAAAGAACGGTGATTTTCTCGTGGTTTCTGGCTTTGTCCGCCACGGAGGCGGGGCAGGCAAAGTCATTTTTCCGTATCAGCATGGTCACATGACGGGCAAATTTCGTCAGAAAAATGCTTTCCTCCGCCGCTGTAAAGCCCCCGCCGATCACGAAAACGTCCTTATTCCGGAAAAACGCGCCGTCGCAGGTGGCGCAGTAGGAAACGCCGCGTCCCCTGAATTCCTCCTCGCCCCGGAAGCCCGCCATTTTTGGCTGCGCCCCGGTGGCAAGAAGTACGCCTAAGCAGCGAAAATCCCCCGCAGAGGTTTTCACGGTCTTCTCTGCATCGAAAAGGGACAGCTCCTGTGCCTCCGCGATCAGAAATTCCGCGCCGAAGTCCTCCGCCTGACGGCGCATGGTATCGGTAAGCTCCATGCCGCTGGTCTTCGGCACGCCGGGGTAGTTTACCACCTCATTGGTAATGGCGATCTGCCCGCCGTATCCGCGTTTTTCCAGCACAAGCGTCCGACAGCCCGCCCGGGCGAGGTACAGCGCCGCCGTCAACCCCGCCGGGCCGCCGCCTATGACGATGACATCGTAAAGCTTTTCATTCATCATGGGAAATTTCCCTCTTTCGTAGATATTCAGAACTTCCATAGTGTCAGTGTGCGCTATCCGGCCAAAATCATACAAAGCAGAAAGGGGAACGGCAAGCGCCGCTCCCCAAGTATTTACATATCCAGTGCCGGGTTCATAAAGTACACATTCTTCTGATCCAGCTTTTCCCGAAGCAGCTGCACCGCCTCACCAATACAGGCAACATGAAGTACCGTAAAAGAGCCACCAACACATATTACAGGGTTACGGTATCATATCGTCAAAGCCCAAGTATTGTAGTGAAATTATGAGAAAAAGGGGAATGCGCGATGTTTCAGAAGAAATATTATCTCTATTTGTCGCAATCAGATTTCAGGGTTCTTCTACAAAGCCTTGTCCATATGAGAAACCGATTGATCAGAGAGGGACGCTTTACAGACTGTGTGGACGAGCTGATTCAGAAAGTAATTTCCGCACCCGTGAAAAAAGTCTAATACATATCTCAGCCGCCTGCTTGTTTACAAGTAGGCGTTTCCTGTTTCCGGTACATAGCCGTCTGCTTTACCGCAGGCGGCTAAATCTATTTAAGGAGGAAACCCAAATGGCAAAAACGAAGGTCATTGCCGTTGCCAATCAGAAGGGCGGCGTCGGGAAAAGCACTACGGTGTATAACCTGGGCGCTGGACTGGCAATGCAAGGCAAAAAAGTTCTTCTGCTGGATGTTGACCCGCAGGGGGACTTAACCAAAATGCTGGGATTGCGAAAACCGAATGATTTGCCGCTGACACTGGGCAATGCCATGAACGACATCGTGGCGGGTGTCAGCGGCGGAGACCATCCCGAAATCTGCCATCATCATGAGGGCTTTGATTTCGTCCCCGGCAACCGTACCCTGTCCGCCGTTGAGGTGGGACTGGTGAATGTCATGAGCCGGGAGACGGTGCTGCGGCAGTATGTGGATCAGATCAAAAAGAATTACGACTATGTGCTGCTGGATTGCCGCCCGTCCCTTGGTATGCTGGTCATCAATGCTCTGTCTACATCGGATTATGTTCTGATCCCGGTTCAGGCAGAGTATTTTGCTGCTGAAAACATGACAGAGCTGGTCAGCACCGTGCAGAGCATCAAGCGGCAGATCAATCCCAAGCTGAAAATCGGCGGTGTGTTTATGACCATGGCAAACGAGACGAACTTCCGTAAGGATATTGTGGCGTCCGTCAAAGACGCCTATGGCAAGCACCTGCCCATTATGCAGACAGTGATTCCGGCAACGGTTCGGCTGGCGGAAATCAGCACCGCAGACCACAGCATTTTCAAGCATGAGCCGAAAGGCCGCGCGGCGGAAGCCTACCGCACTCTGGTGAAGGAGGTAATGGACATTGGAGAAAAACAGCGCAGCAAGCCTTCTGACATCAGTCGATAGTCTGTTTACCACCCAAGAGGAACGGGACATTGCCACTCAGCCCAGAGTGCAGGAAATCCCCATTGACCAGATTGACGATTTTCCTAATCACCCCTTCAAAGTCCGCATGGATGACAGCATGATGGAAATGGCGGAAAGTGTGAAACAGCACGGCATTCTGGTTCCTGCCATTGTGCGCCCCAAGGAAAACGGACATTACGAAATGGTTGCCGGTCACCGCCGCAAGCTGGCGTGTACCCTGATTGCGAAGCTGCAACTGCCCTGTATTGTCCGAGAGTTGACAGATGAGGAAGCGACCATCATTATGGTGGATTCCAATTTGCAGAGGGAACAGCTTTTGCCGTCGGAGAAAGCCTTTGCCTATCAAATGAAGCTGGATGCCATAAGAAAACAGCAAGGAACACGGACGGACTTAACCTCTGTCCCACTGGGACAGAAGTTGGGGCAAACCTCCAGAGAAGCACTCGCTGAGAAATCACCTGACAGTAACACCCAAATTCAACGCTACATCCGTTTAACTTCCCTGATCCCTGAAATATTGGAAATGGTAGACAACTCTGTTGCCAAAGAAAAGGACAAGCTGCAAATTGCCCTTCGCCCTGCGGTGGAGCTGTCCTATCTGACCCAGCAGGAGCAGCACGACCTCTATGAAACCATGTCAACGGAGGACTGCACCCCTTCCCATGGTCAGGCTATGAAAATGCGGAAATTTTCAGAGGAAGGGCGGTTGAACATGGATGTGATTTTCTCCATCATGCAGGAGGAAAAGCCAAATCAGAAGGAGCAGTTCAAGATTCCAAAGGAGCGTATCAGCAAGTATTTTGCGCCGGGGACGCCTGCGCAGAAAATTGAGGATACCATCGTAAAGGCTTTGGAGTTTTACCGAAAACGCCAGCGAGAGCAGGAACGATAACCACTCACAAGGGGGCAGTCTGCCCATTTCACAGGGCTGAGGGAACGGGATTTGCACGGTTCCCCCTCTCCACACCTCACCCCCTCCAAACTACCTGTACATTCCGAAAAGGAGAACCAGGTTTGTACCGATTTTAACAACAAACCAACAATTGCAGTCCTTGCTGTACTTCGGCAAGGGCTATTTTTTGAAAGGAAAAATTATGCCAACTGTAATCAAACGATGTATTTCACTCCTTTTGATCCTGATGCTGATGGTTAGTTTGATTCCCAGCGTATATGCTGCGGAAACAGCCGATGAAGCTGATCCTGCTGCTTCCACGGAGACAATGGAAGAAACCACGAACACAGAACCGGAAGAAAACCTGATTCCACCGCCGGATGAAACAGAATCGCCTGTTACGGAGGAATCCGTTACTGAACCATCAGAACTTGACATTATCGATGATTCTGAGCCGCCTGTCATGCTTCTGATTGACGGGGAGGTTGCTCTGGCATCCATTTCCAACTGTCAGGCAACCACATGGGCTACCATCTGGGTTAACACAGATGAATACAGTCCCATTGCCGGAAAGACCAACCGATTTATCTACTATGAATTTGCGGGCAAGTCAAGAAACCGAAATAATGTCGGTTTGAAAGCCATTAAGGTCAATGGCACATGGCAGGCGGCTTACTGCCTGGAACCCGGCATTGCGGAAGGCTCCACCTATACAGAAGAAGATTTGACTATGGATGAATTTGTCAGCAGTTCAGCAGCCCCGTCCACGCTGACTGTACAGCAAATGAAAGCCATGTGCGTTGCGGTTATGTACGGACAGAGGACGCTTCCGCAATCCGCCAGCTATGAGCTGCTGTCCAATATGGTGGCAACACAGATTATAGTCTGGGAAATTGCGATTGGCTGGCGAAATGCCACACCGCCGTATGCACAGACCAATGATGCGTTCATTCGCCGTTTCGAGAATGCCTATGGGAAAGGTCCTGAAGCCACTTCCATGTATATCTCCATCGGAGGTCGGCTGAAGAATGTCATTTCGGCATACAACCAGATTTCTGCAAACATGGCGGCGCACAGCGATGCCATCCCCAGTTTTACCAGTGCGGCCCAAAATGCTGCTCCGACCATAGATTTGAAACCGAATGGCAACGGTCAGTATAGTGCAGCCGTAACGGACAGTAATCGGGTAATATCTGGGTATTCCTTTCCGAGGGTGGATGGCTTGACCTTTTCCACGAACGGAAATGTGCTGACGATTACCTCTGACCGCCCACTGGACAATGTGCTGGTAGCTCCCACACGAAATCGGGTGAACACCCAGGGGCACCCCTTCTTTGTGTGGTATAACGGCAGTTATCAGGTGATGCTGGGCAGTCAGGCAGACCCATCTTATGAGGATTTGCCGGTATACTTTCGGGTAAGGGCCGTCAATCCCACAGGCTCTTTGAAATTGGTCAAGACCACAGAGGACGGGAAAAATCTGTCTGGCTGGAAGTTTGGCATCTATTCCGATTCAGGCTGCACGAACCTGGTTTCCGGTCCGCAAACCACAGATTCCACAGGTACGCTTTCTGTCTCCAATCTGACCGCAGGAACCGTGTATGTAAAAGAATTAGGCCACACGGACGCGAGTGTTGCTGCTCTATATACCTGCGACAGCGCCAATCCTCAGAAAGTAACCATCACTGCAGGAGCTACAGCAACGGTTAATTTCCACAACAGGCTTAACACCGGCGGCGTTAAGTTGGTCAAGGAAACAAACACAGGCAAGAATTTGGATGGTTGGCAGATCGGTCTTTACACCGATGCCGCCTGCACAAAGCCTGTTTCTGGTTCTCCCTTTACCACCGGGGCCGACGGAAGTGTAACGGTTTCCGATTTGTCTGTTGGGACGCTGTACGCAAAGGAAATTGAAGTGGATGACCCTTACTGGGTCTGTGACACCTCTGTGAAAACGGTCAATATCACTGCGGGACAGACTGCAACTGTGAGCTTTTGCAATATGCAATATGGCAAAATCCAAATTCAGAAAGCCATGGAAACGGTAGGCAGTCTGACAGGCTGGCAGTTCCGCATCACAGATTCTTCTGACACGGAAATCCCCGGTTCGCCCTTTACCACGGATGAAACAGGTTTGATTCTCACTGGAAAGATACAGCCCGGAGAATACAAGATTGAGGAGTTGTTTCCGGAGAATAGCCTGTATTCCTGCACCAGTGAGAATCCACAGACTGTGACCGTGAAAGCCGGAGAAACAGCCGGGGTTTCTTTCACCAACGCTCTGCGCCCTGGCAGGATTCTCATTGAGAAAGTGGACATCCGTGGAGAACCCTTGGCAGATGCGAAGTTCCTGTTGGAATGGAGCAAGGATGGTTCTCTTTGGTGGCCGGTGGAATACACCGATGCAGAAACGGTCAGAGAGGGATTCTGTTTCAATGCCGAATGCGTAAATGGTACTTTGACTTCCGGAAAGGATGGGCTTTTGGAATGGACTGGATTGCATCCGGGACTGATGTACCGCGTGACAGAACTGGAAGCGCCCAAAGGGTATTCGCTTTTGACGGAGCCTGCCTTTGAGGGAATACTACCGGCGGATAATCTGACGGTTTCTTTTCGTGTAGTGAATTGCGAAATATTTAAGCTGCCTGATACCGGCGTGACCTCCGGGGCATGGCTTCGGGTATCTCAATTCGCGTGTATATTCCTCTGTACTGCACTTCTCGTCTACTCCTATCGTAGAGAACGGAGACAATAAAATGACTGCCTACTACTGTGCCAGGGATCAGCCCTGGCTTTTCTGCTTTTCGGTGATTTCTAAAAGTTATGTAAACTAATATCATCATTTATCTATGAAAGGAAAAATCAATATGAAAAAACTGACGAAGATTCTCTCCCTGCTGATGGCTCTGACTTTGCTGCTGAGTTTTCCTGTTGCCGTTTCCGCCGCCGAACTGGAGGACGCTCCTATTGACGAATCCAGAACCGGCTCCCTGACCATCTACAAGAACGACATGACCAACGCCGAAAAGGACGGCGTTTGGGATTCCTCCTATGTGTCCACCGGCGTGTTTGACCAGACCGGCGTCAACGATGTGCTGGGCGGCGGCGAATCCGCTCTGGGCAACGGTGAAGCCGGCTACGGCTACGCCATAAAGGGTGTGGAGTTCAGCTTTGTCCAGGTTGCGGATATTGTCCAGTTCTCCAAGTCCGAAAATGACAGCCGCACCGACAGCCATGTAGAGATTCTGTACGCCATTGACAAGACCAAGGGCGCGGACTTCCTGAAGGCCCTGGGGCTGGAAAATGGCCTGAATCGCTATACCAACGCTGACCAGTTGGATTCCACCAAGTATTACTATCAGTCCGATGTGCTGATCGACGCTCTGGCTGCGGCACTGGAATCCAATTCCACCGTAGTGAAAAATGCGCTGGAAGCCTACATCTCCGCAAACGGCGGCGCTGCCATGCCGCTGACCGATGCCTACGGCAAGACCAAGGCAGAAAACCTGAATCTGGGCCTATATCTGGTCGTGGAAACCAAGGTTCCCGAAATGGTCGTGTCCACCACCGATCCCTTCCTGGTATCCGTCCCCATGACCTCCGTGAACGGCACCAACGCCACCGACGGCGGCACCCGCTGGATTTACGACATTACCCTGTATCCCAAGAACCTGACCGGCATTCCCTCTCTGGAAAAGACCCTGCGGGAGAATCAGAACGACACCGGCAAGACCGATGCCTATGCCCACACCGGCACTGCTTCCGCTGGTGATACCATCGACTACCAGATTATTTCCACCCTGCCCTCCATCACCTCCGAAAGCACCTACCTGTCCTGCTACACCTTTGTGGATACCCTGTCCAAGGGGCTGACCTACAACAAGGGCGATGTGGTTTTGGAGTTCTTCACCGATGCCGCCTGCACGGATTCCGTTGCCAAGTGGACGGAGGCTGACGGCAAGTTCGCTGTTGCCTACAACACCACCGATGCCGGGGAATCCGTTATGACCATCGAGATGACTGCTGCCGGTCTGACCGAGATCAACACCTCCAAGGCTGTGTACTCCGGCGCTTCCATGGTCAACTCCGGCTACTCCGACTGCACCGTGAGAATCACCTATGCCGCCAAGATGGACAGCAGCAGCGATCTGGTGTTCGGTGACAAGGGCAATGATAACAAGGTTGTCCTGACCTGGAAACGCAGCTCCCAGAACTACTACGATACTCTGGTGGATGACTGCCATGTGTTCACCTACGGCATTGACCTGACCAAACTGTTCAGCGACGGCAAGGGCGATTTCTCCAAGGTGGAGTTTCTGATCCAGAATAAAACTGATAACTACTTTGTGAAAGCCGAGCTGAACAAGGACGAAGGCGTTTATTATGTGGTGGATCATGTGACCGACAAGGCGGAAGCCACCCACTTTGTCCCCGTCAAGACCGCTGATTCCAAGGGCAAGATCATTGTCAAGGGTCTGGAAGATGACGCCTACACCCTGACTGAGATTCGCACCGACAGCGGCTATGTGCTGCTGAAACAGGGCATCGATGTGGTCATTTCCCAGAAGAATACCGACGCTTCCTGCGCCATCTACGGCACGGATGTTCTGGGTCTGATTCAGAATGATCCCCGGTATGCCACCATTATCCACGATAACGGTGATCTCCACAATATGCCCCAGAAGCATCTGGAACACAAGCTGCTGACTGCTTCCGCTACCGTGGACGGTAAGAAGGTCACTATGCTGGAGGATAACGGCAGCGCCAACGCAGAGGCACCCCTGACTGTGGTGAACACCAGCGGTTTTGATCTTCCCCAGACAGGTGATCATGGCACTTGGATGTTCACCGTGGGTGGTATTGTCCTGATGGCCAGTGCCATGGTGATGATCTTCATTGCCTGCCGCAAGAAGTCTAATCGGTAACGAAATGCAGCCCCGGAGGAGAGAAAACCTCTGGGGCTGCTTCAGCGAGGAGGGCATTATGAGTACAAAAGCAATGACCATTTCAGCGGCTATTTTGGTTTTCCTGCTGGCCTTGGGTCTGACACTGTATCCGCTGATTTTCAATCAATATAACCAACAGCATCAATCCCAGATTCACACCGCTTATCAGGAACAGGTAGAGCAAATGGAAGATGAAGATATTCTCGTCGCCAGAACGATGGCAGCTGCCTACAACGAAGCCTTGAAGCCCGGAGTTCAAGATAGAGATGCGTATAGTCGGAATGCACTTCTGGCAGCAGCGCAGGACTACGACAGTCAGCTTGATATTACCGGAAGTGGTATCATGGGCTATGTTCGCATTCCCAAAATATCCGTAACGCTGCCCATCTATCATGGAACGGGTTCCAATACGCTTTCAGCCGGGATCGGACACCTGCTGGGCAGTTCCCTCCCGATTGGCGGGGAAAGCACACACACGGTTCTGACTGCCCATTCCGGCATGGCAAGTCAGAAAATGTTTTCTGACTTGGATCAACTGGGGGAGGGAGATGTTTTCTATCTGGAGGTACTGGACGAAGTCCTTGCCTATCAGGTGGATGCCATCAATACTGTGCTGCCCCATGATACCACCAATCTGGGCATCACCACGGGAGAGGATTACTGTACACTGGTCACTTGCACCCCCTTTGGCGTAAATACCCATCGGCTGCTTGTCCGTGGGAGCCGCATCTTATATGAGGAAGCAGAAGAGATGGTTTCTTCGGTTTCTTCTGAGGAGGCAGCGGCTTCTACTTGGGAGGAGAAATATATAAATGGTATTCTGACAGGGCTGTGCATCGTGGGTATCATCGGCGTTATCGCCGTTACTGTATGGTACATCAGGAGGCGGTAGGATGGGAAAGAAGCTCATTCTTGTGATAATGCTTTGTGTATTCCAGATGGGGGTGAGTTTACTATTGTTTCCCATATGGAATCGGCTTTTTACAGAAAGAGAAGTGATGCATTCAGCAGAGCGGTTTCTATCCGAAGCGGCTGCTCCCGTCTCAGAACCAGATACAGAGAATACCGATCCAACGGAACCGCAGAAACCCTATGCAGAGCTTTGGGAAGAAATGTGTGCCTATAACGATAATCTCTATGCTCAAAAACAGGCTGATTTGAACAGCACGGATGACTTCAAGGAATCCGGCTTCCGGCTGCGGGACTATGGGCGAAAGGATGAAGTGTTTGCCGTGCTTACCATTCCGAAAATCAATTTGGATATGCCGGTTTATCTTGGTGCCACAGATCTGAACTTAGCAAGCGGAGCAGCACATCTTTCCCAAACCAGCCTGCCTATTGGCGGGGAGAATACCAACTGCGTCATAGCCGGTCATAGGGGATGGAATGGGGCGCTGTATTTTCGCTATGTCCCGGATTTGGCGAAAGGCGATATTGTCACCATACGAAATATTTGGGAGACGCTGACTTATCAGGTGGTGGAAACGAAGATCATTGCCCCAAATGATGTAGATGCCATTCACATCCAGGAAGGACGGGAGCTACTGACGCTTTTGACCTGCCATCCCTATGCCAGCGGTGGCAAGCAGCGGTATCTGGTGATCTGTGAAAGAGTATATCAGGAGGACAGTTATGGATAAACGCATGGCGGGTGATTATGAGATCATCCAGTCTTTTCATATTGGCGATCAGGAGGTGGTCATTGGTGAAAACCTGAACGCTCTCCCGGAGGAACGCTATATGTGCGCTTTCTGCCAGCAAAATGATATTGTTGCGCTGTATAACGATGTTCTGGTCAGCGATGACTTCTGCGAAATCGCGAAGCTGTATGGGGAGCGGCTGGCCCAGCAAACGGAGAAAACTCGTGTGGCATTGTTCAAGCCAAAATTTCAGGGTATCGACACCATCCCGCTGACCAAAGCCGACTGCACACCCCTTTCCCATGAGGACGACCTGAACGGAAAAGTGGTTGTGATCAAGCAGGAGGTGCTGCGCCAGGAGTACCAGATGGCAACCAACCAGATCAAGCTCTGCACCGGCGGCTTTGGGGCATATCCCCGCAGCCGTGGCTCTGCCTGTTTCTGTGTAGACCTGTACTCCGGCAAAGAAGCCCGGTTTGAAAGGCAGGATATTCTTGGCACCTTGGAACAGTCACAGCTTCCTCAATGGGCAGCGCTGGGGCTTGACCAATATCGCAATGAACACCGGCAGAAATCCCATAAAGACAGAGAGGAACGCTGATGGAACAGAGAACAAATGTCGGCTATCATATCTGTGAATTTGCGGAGCGAATGCAGCACAATGGCGTAAAAACGATTCCCCTGCGTTCGTCCTTGCCTGACAAATGCTTTAGTGCTCTGGAATCCACAGGGGAAATGATCGTCATTACCAAGGGTGAAAAGGGATATACCCCCACGGGGATTTTCTCGCAGGATGCTTCCCCAAGGGAGGGCGTGACCGCTGCCAATGCGGCCAATGGTGTAACCAAGGCACAGGAGGCAGCTATGGTAGCCGGTTCAATGTTTGGCTGGGAAACCCCTGCCGCCGATCCCAAGAACTATGACGAGCAGGGCGGTCCTATTCGTCCAAAAGCCAAAGACCGTGACGAACGCTGATAGCCGGGAGGTGTGCCGATGGCATCAAAATATGAACGAATCACGGATTTGTACTTGCAGACCGTAGGCGAAGTGGCAACGCAGGAAGGCTGGCCCCGGTTTCTGACCACCGCCTGTTATAACTTCCGGCTTTCCTTTGACAAGCAGGTTCTTTTGTATGCCCAGCGCCCGGATGCCACCGCTGTTCTGCCTATTGAAGGGCGGCAGGGCTGGAACCAGCGGTTCGGGCGGTGGGTCAATCGCGGCTCCAAGGGTATTGCCATTCTGGACAGCGACAGCAATGGACAGGCGAGAATCCAATACTACTTCGACATTGCCGACACCCATGAGGGGCGATATCCCCGGCCTGTGCCCATCTGGGCGGTTCACCCGGAGCAGGAGCAGGCCATCATTGAAACGCTGGAAAACAGCTTTGGCGTACTGAAAAACAGAGATTCATTGGGGGATGCTCTGCTTTCGGCAGCTTCCAATGTCATGGAGGACAATTTTCAAGACTATCTGGCACAGTTCATTTATTATAAAGAAGGCAGCTTTTTAGAGCCGCTGGATGAGGATTCTCTGGAAGCGATTTTCAAGCCCCTGCTGCAAAACAGCATCGGCTATATGCTGCTGGTGCGCTGCGGCATTGACCCCGGCGCATACTTCCAGTGGGAGGATTTCAGCTACATCAGCGGTTTCAATACCTTACAGACCATCAATGTCCTTGGCACTGCCACCAGTGACATTTCCCAGATGTGTCTGTCCGAAATTGCCCGTACAGTGCTGTCTTTGCAGCGGCAGGAAAATCGCACATTTGAAGAACCCGCCGAAAACGAGTATGCTGTAGTTGAAAACCAACCGGAAAGGAGTATGAACCATGACACAGATCACATACATGAAGCAGGGGGATTATCTGCTTCCCAACCTTCTCCCGCCCCAGGAACCACAGATTCCCCTTGGGAAGTACGGATTGATGCGCCGCAGATTCCTGATGCAGAGCCGGAGCGTGACCTACACGAACCTTTTGACCACGGGTCAGCTCCACAGTCACCTGATGGAGATCGAGGAGACAGCCCGGAGCCGGATGGAGCAGATAGTCAGCCAGATGGCGAAAGCGGCGGGGGTGACGGAGGAAGTGAAAGCTACCGACCAAATGAAATGGGTGGGGCTGATGAACAACTTCCGCTCAGCAGCGGAGGAGCAGATTATGCAGGAATTGATTTACGCATGCAGATAAGGCGTATTTCTCATCCTGGTATCTGATGATTGATGAACCAGAGTCTGCCCGGGAGTGGAATTACACCACAAAAGATGGCACGGAACTGCTGCTGGTGAAGGATGCAGAATATGGTCATATCTTCTGCGACCGGGAGGACGCATTCCTGCATATCCAGCTTGGTGGAAAGATGGAAGAAGTTCCGAACATGACAAAAGCGGAAATGGAAGCGGTTGCGGAGGTTTTGGACTATTCTTTGAAGTCTGGTAAGGTGGAGAATATGCACGCTTTGGCCCTGGAACTGGATGAACTGTACCGCACGCCCACCCCTGTTGATCCAGAGGAAGAGGCCCGGCGGCAGGCAGAATTTGAAGCTCACGAACGGCATGACAGCTTTGCAGCTTTGATCGCGGATATGCGGGACAATGAGGACTATTTCACCAGATACACCGGCAATGCCTATGTAGACTTCTGGGAGAGTATGAGATACTGCCTGATGGATGCCAATGGGGATGGCACAGAAGATCTGATCTTTGGAAGAGATGGGAATGTTAACGCAATTTGGACAATGAAAGACGGAAAAACCATTGGCCTGCAGAGTAGCTGGGCGCAGGGTTACCTTTGTGAAGGATATATTTATGAGTTAGCAGTTTTGGAGGATGGTTCCCATTTCCATAGCTACAGAAACCTTATGACAGGAGAAGACTTGGGACAGGTTTCTTACTATCCCAGTGACGGCATCTGGCGTTACCAGAAAGGAGATGAAGTTGAAGAACTCACAGAAGAGGAAGCCTTTGAAATCATGAATTCCTATGTCCATGTAGAACTGCCGGAAATGAAGTCTGTAAAAGAGTTTCCTATGAATTAACAGACAAACTCCCTGCTTGAATGTAAAAAACTACATCGTCAAAGCGCCAGACGTCGAACGCAGAGCCAGATTCTAAGCGGAGGAATACAAAATGCAAAATACCACCACAGATTCTCTCTGGGTTCATTGTCCGGTATGCGGAGCAAAAACCAGAACGAAAGTGTATGCTGATACTGTCCTGGTCAAGTTTCCTCTATTTTGCCCCAAATGCAAAAATGAAACACTGATCGATGTTGTAAAATTGAAAATGGTTACCAGCAAATGAGCCAGACGTAAAAACGCAGAGCCAGCTTTTCCAAAAACAAGGAAAAGCTGGCTCTTTTGTTATTTAAGAATGGTTCCTTCTTTGCTGCGCAGAGCAGAGAGAACCGCTTCGCACACAGGAAGTATTGTAGCAGCTTCTTCCTGGCTGCATTTATCAATAAGCGTTCTAAGCTGATAATGTGCCGGGGACTCCCTGCCCATTTCGGGATTAAAAACTTCCCGTGGGTCAATATTTAATGTACGGAGCAACGGATAGAGAACCTCTATTGTTGTGTTGGATTTGTATGTTTCGATGCTGGTAATCGTCCGTTCGTCAACATCAATTTTATCAGCGAGCTGCTTTTTTGTAAACCCTTGCTGTGTTCGTGCATTCCTAACTGCGTCACCTAAGGGGCGAGAATACTCTGGCATACGATTCACCTCATTCGTATTTTACAATACGACATCTTTTGCGTGAATACACCAGAATGTTATCGACGCAGGAAATATATTTCCTACTATTGTCAAAGGAGATTGAAAATGCTTATTCCTTATGCTTTCAACAGCATATCGCCTAAATTGCATTTCAATGTAATCCACGGAGATATTACGCCCTAATTCCGGAAATATATTTCCTGTTCTGCCACGGCTCGACAGGAAAGAATAAAGCTGCGGGTTATCACTGCCGCAGCCCTCCGATCAATCTGAAACTTTCGGATTTCAGATTGATTGGAGGTACTGCAGATGGATGGAACCCATCCGAACCGAAAAAAAGATAAACTAAACCCCTACACATTGTCCATTGAGAACGGCACATACTACATAGCCTTTGCCGATGGACAGGGAGTTTTTCATAAAATTGAGATCAGCAAGGAACTTTATGCTGCGTTTGACAGATTTGAGCTGGAGGATATCTCCCATATAAACGTGGTCAGCCGCCATTTGACAGAATCAGATATGGGCGACGAACCGTTAAGTCACAGAATTGCCGATCCATCCGAGCCTGTGGAGGATCATGTATACCGCAGAATCATGTATCAAGATCTGCACAAGGCGATTGCACAGCTCTCAGCTACCCAGCGCAGGCGGCTCCTTCTGTATTATTTTGGAGGGTACACCTACGAACAGATTGCGCAGATGGAATGCTGCAAGTATCCGTCTATTATCAAGTCAGTTGCAGCTGCAGAGAACAATATCAAAAAATTTTTTTCAAAGTAGGGTTACAATTTAGCCGATAAGTGAGCTAACAGGTGAAGGGACTTTTCCTTCACCTGTTTCTCTGTTTTGGGGAATGGGGTTGTACCTTGCTACGAAAATAGATCGTAGTGCGAACCTTGACAAATAGGTTTTCAACGCCTC
>ERZ772855.2419-NODE-2419-length-15758-cov-6.680443_pt1 | contig 15758 bp, 11 predicted proteins | sample MGYA00511900_ERZ772855 | MGnify/ENA primary metagenome ERZ772855 (study PRJEB29015, sample SAMEA2737701) | human gut metagenome | biome: human gut; feature: human-associated habitat; material: faeces | place: China | collected 2012 ...
ACGGCAAGCACGAGGTGCTGTCCATCACCATCAAGCCCGAGGCTGTGGACCCGGATGACATCGAGATGCTGGAAGACATGGTGGCTGCTGCCATCAACGCTACCGTGAAGCAGGTGGACGAGACCGCCGAGGCCGAGATGGGCAAGCTGACCGGCGGCATGAACATTCCGGGTCTCTGATCCGGCTGGAGGGAAGAACATGGGCTACAATGCTGCCCCGCTGGAAAAGCTGATCGAAGAGTTCGGCAAGTTTCCGGGCATCGGGCGCAAAGGCGCGACCCGCATGGCCTATCAGGTGTTGAGCATGTCCGATGAGGACGCGGCGGCCCTGGCTTCGGCCATCCAGAACGCGCACACCAAGCTCCACCGCTGCCGCATCTGCCAGAACTACACCGAGGCCGAGATCTGCCCCATCTGCGCCAGCGCCAAGCGGGACACGTCGGTCATCTGCGTGGTGGAAACGCCGCGGGATGTGCAGGCGTTTGAGCGTACCCGGGAGTACCACGGCCTGTATCATGTGCTGCACGGCCTGATCAGCCCCATGGACGGCATCGGGGCCGAGCAGCTCAGCGTGAAGGAACTGCTGGCCCGTTTGGGTGACGGCAAGGTCAAGGAAGTGATCATGGCCATGAACCCCACCGTAGAGGGGGAGGCAACCGCCATGTATCTGGCCAAGCTCATCAAGCCGCTGGGCATCAAGACCACCCGTCTGGCCTACGGTCTGCCGGTGGGTGCAAGCCTGGAGTATACCGACGAGACCACCCTTTACCGTGCGCTTTCCGGCCGCGGAGAACTGTAAACCGCCTTAAGTGAACAGAGAACGCCCCGTCTGTCAGACTGCAATATCTGGCGGATGGGGCGTTTTTGCGTACAGAAAAAACTGGATGCTTTCGCAAATCTCTACTGGGGTGAAATATCTGGCAAAATTCTATTTATAACGCTATTTCGTAAAAACCAGAACTTTGCCAGATAACACTACCCCAGTAGACATTCCGGATAGTTGGGACTGGGACCCGCGCACGCAGCAACAGCCCACTAGGCTGATTGCTGCCCCTGCTGCGCAGGGTCGTGCTGTTTGCCTCCTCATCGCCGGGACCACAAAAACAAGAACTCCCCCACCGCAGCGCGGCAGGGGAGTTCTGTTTTTGGTGGAGGCGATGGGAGTCGAACCCATGTCCGAAAAGAGTTCAGTGTAGGTGTCTCCGGGTGCAGGCGATCTACAACATTCCCGCCGCGCCACGCCGATCGTCAGGCTAGCGCATTGGTAGCTTCATGAGTTCCTGCCGGTCCGCAAAGCTTAGGTCCGTTCAGGTGCTGTGTCTAAAGGACGCCCCGGCCCCACACGACACAAGAGTGGGCGAGACGCGCAGCACTCAGGCTGCGAGCAACTGATAATTGTTGTTGTCAGTTAATTGTTTGGAGGAGTTATAGAGCAGTTCCCCCGCTGCTACCCGCTGCCCAGACCTCGCTCCCCCCGTCGAAACCTTTACGCCCCCATAAAAGTGCACCTTGCGATGCACGAAAAACAGGAGAAGTTCCGCTTCAGGGAAACCGTCTGAAACGATTAATAGTATTTGCCGTTGGATTTCATGGCGCGGTCGATGGAACGCTTGGCGTCGCGCTGGGCGGCGTCGGCACGCTTGTCGTAGAGCTTTTTGCCCTTGCAAAGGCCCAGTTCCATTTTTACGCGGCCATGTTTGAAATAGAGCGAAAGCGGCACCAGCGTGTATCCCTGCAGCTTGCACTGCTGGTGCAGCCGCCGGATCTCGTTTTTGTGTGCCAGAAGCCGCCGGACACGCAGAGGGTCCTGGTTGAAGATGTTGCCGTGGTCGTAGGGCGTGATGTGCATTCCCTTGACCAGCAGTTCACCGTCCTCAATGTCCACCCAGCTGTCCTTCAGGTTGACCCCGCCGGCCCGCAGGCTTTTGACCTCGGTGCCCTTGAGCTCAACGCCGGTCTCCAGCGCTTCCAGAACGAAATACTCGTGGCGCGCTTCGCGGTTGGTGGCGATGGTTTTAGTCGCCGGGCGCTCCTTGGTGGGTGCCATGCTGCGCGCCTCCTTTCTCCGTTCAGTTCGTTGTATTAGTATACCATTTTTTTGTACTTTTGCAAGGGGCATCTTTGAAGAAACTGTAAATTATTGCACTCTGACCGGCCGCGGACCGGTCACCCTTGACCTTCCCCCTTGTGGAAGGTATATTCTAAGGGCAGAGGGGCGCACTGCCCCGGACAAAGGAGGGCACTTTATGCTCAACATCGAACATCTGACCAAGACCTACGGCGGCAAGGCGGCCGTGCAGGACCTCAGCCTGCACATCCGCCCCGGCGAGATCTGCGCATTCATCGGCCACAACGGCGCGGGCAAGACCACCACACTCAAGTGCTGCTGCGGCATCCAGCAGTTCGACAGCGGCCGCATTACGGTGGACGGTATCTCGGTGCAGGATGACCCGCTGGAATGCAAGCGGCGGCTGGCCTATCTGCCGGACAACCCGGACCTGTACGAATACATGACCGGCATCCAGTACCTGAACTTCATCGCGGATATCTTTGCCGTGGGGGCACGGGAGCGTGCCGAGCGCATCCGGTCCTACGGCGACCAGTTCGACCTCACGCAGGACCTGGCCCAGCCCATCAGCGCATACTCCCACGGCATGAAGCAGAAGCTGGCCATCATCTCGGCCCTGCTCCATGAGCCGAAGCTCATCCTCATGGACGAGCCCTTCGTGGGGTTGGACCCGTTGGCGGCACACCAGCTCAAGACCCTGATGCGCCGCTTCTGCGACGGCGGCGGGGCCATCTTCTTCTCGACTCATGTGCTGGAGGTGGCCGAAAAGCTCTGCGACCGGGTGGCCATCATCCGGGCCGGGCGGCTGGTGCGGGCCGGTTCCATGGACGAGGTGCGCGGCGATGACAGTCTGGAAGAGGTCTTTCTGGAACTGGAAGGCACGGAGGCGCAGGCATGATGATCCGTGCATTGCTCCGCAAGCAGCTGCGGGAGCTGGGCGCGGCCTTTCTCCGCAGCAGCAAGACCGGCAAAGCGCGGTCCCGGGCATCGGCCGTGGGGTATGCGCTGCTGTTTGCCGTGCTGGTGGTGGTGCTCATGCTCTGCTTTGCGGGCATGGCCCTGCCGCTGGCTTCGGTGTTGCTCCCGGCCGGGCTGGACTGGCTGTATTTTGCCTCCATGGGGCTCACGGCGCTGCTGGTGAGCGTGCTGGCCAGCGCCTTTACCAGCTATTCCGGCCTGTTCCAGAGCCGGGACAACGAACTGCTGCTCTCGCTGCCCATCCCGCCGGCGGTCATTTTCGGGGTGCGGGTGAGCACCGTTTATCTGGCCTGCCTGATCTACCTGCTCATGGCGTGGGTCCCGGCGGTGGTGTGTTACGGCCTGCTGGCAGCCCATCCGTTGGCCGGGGTGCTGTGCAGCATCCCCATGGCGTTGGTGCTGGCCGGAGCGGCCTGCATTCTGGCGGTATTGCTGGGCTGGGCCGTGGCGCTGGCCAATGACCGCGCCCGGCACAAAAGTCTGGTCACCGTGGTGTGCTCGCTGGTGTTTTTTGCGCTGTATTATGCGGGTTTTCTGCGGGTGCAGGAGATGCTGGACGATCTGCTGGCCGATGCCGCACAGTCGGGTGCGGCGCTTGCCTGTGCAGCCTGGCCGCTGCGGCTGCTGGGCGGCGCGGCGGCAGGGGAGCTCCCGGCGCTGGTCGGCCTCGTGCTGGGCACAGTGCTGTGCTTTGCAGTCTTTTGCAAGCTGCTGGAAAAGCCCTACCTGCGCCGCATGACGGCCCGGAAGGGTACGGCCCGCACGGCATACCATGCGCGAAAAGCACGCCCCGTCAGCCTGCGGCAGGCTCTGCTGCGCCGGGAACTGCTGCATCTGGGGTCCAGCTCGGCCTATATGCTCAACAGCGCCATGGGCACGCTGGGCCTGCTGGTGCTGGGCGGCGTGTCCCTGTGGAAGGCAGACCTCTTTGCCCGGTTTGCGCAGGCCGTGCCGGAAGGGGTCCCGGTGCTGGTGTGCTGTGCCGTGTGTGCGGTGTCGGCAGCCAACTTCCTGACCACGCCCTCCGTCTCGCTGGAAGGCCGGACGGTCTGGCTCCTGCAAAGCCTGCCCATCCCGTCCTGGCAGGCCCTGTGTGCCAAGCTGGAACTGCATCTACTGCTGACCGGCGTCCCGGCGGCATTGTGCCTTGTGTGCATGCAGGCGGCGGTGCAGATGCCGCCGGTGTATTTCTGCCTGACCCTGCTGGAAGCGGAACTGTTCGTGCTGCTCAGTGCGGAAATGGGCCTTGCACTGGGGCTTGTGCTGCCCAACCTGCATTGGACGAGTGAGGCCGCGGTGATCAAAATGAGCGGCTGTACCTTGCTGTCCATGGCGGCCAATCTCGTTGCTGTGCTGGTGCTGACCCTTGCGCAGACCAATCTGCTGAAGATCCTTCCGCTTCCGGCGGTCATGGCGGCGGCCCTTGTGCTGCTGGCGGGTGCGGACGGGCTGCTGGGGCACTGGCTGAAAACCAGAGGAGCCAGACGCCTTGCAGAACTTTCCTGAAAAACCATAAAACAAAGCAGCGGCCTGCTCTCCCAAAACGGGGGAACAGGCCGCTGCTGTTTGTGCGGGAGGGGCTTACTGGATGCCGGTGACCTTGTAGTCCTGATCCTCGACAGTCTTCTTCAGCACATCGTCGGAAACTTCGGCGCTCAGGGTGACAACGGCGGTGCCGGCCTCGTGGCTCACCACAGCCTCGGTCACTTCGGGCAGGGCCTCCAGCGCCTTCTTCACACGGGCCTCACAGTGGCCGCACATCATGCCTTCTACATGCAGAGTCTTTTTCATGGTCATATCCTCCTTGATGGTTCTCTCTTTATCCTCAACCGCTGCGGGCTGCGTGAGGGCAGCGGGCAGGGCAGAAGCGTTTTTCAGCGGGTAGTCGTGTTTGGTGCTGTGCAGATCGAACAGATTCAGCCGCAGGGCGTTGCTCACCACGCAGAAGCTGGACAGGCTCATGGCCGCTGCGCCGAACATGGGGTTCAGCGTCAGGCCGAAGGGGATGAACACGCCTGCGGCCAGCGGGATGCCGATGATGTTGTAGATGAACGCCCAGAACAGGTTTTCGTGGATGTTGCGCAGGGCAGCGCGGCTCAGGCGGATGGCGGCGGGCACGTCCGACAGCTTGGAGTTCATCAGCACCACGTCCGCCGCGTCGATGGCAACGTCGGTGCCTGCGCCGATGGCGATGCCGGTGTCGGCACGGGTCAGGGCCGGGGCATCGTTGATGCCGTCGCCCACCATGGCCACCTTGCCGGATGCCTGCAGCTGGCGGATGACCGCTTCCTTGCCGTCGGGCAGCACGCCTGCGATCACCTCGTCCACACCGGCCTGCCTGCCAATGGCGTCGGCAGTGCGCTGGTTGTCACCAGTGAGCATGACCACGCGGATGCCCATGGCCTGCAGCTCCCGGATGGCCTGCGGGCTGTCCTCCTTGATGGTATCGGCCACCGCGATGATGCCCAGCAGACGGCCTGCTCCGCCGAAGAACAGGGGCGTTTTGCCCTGTGCGGAAAGGGCTGCGGCCTTCTCCTGCAGCTGTGCGGGCACGGTGACTTTGGTGCCGATAAAGGACGCATTGCCGCCAAAGATCTCCACGTCGTCCAGCTTTGCGGCCAGACCGTTGCCCGGCAGGGCGGCAAAGCCGGATACCTCGGGGGCGGTGAGCTTCTGCGCGTCGGTGCAGGCCAGCACGGCCTTTGCCAGCGGGTGCTCGCTCTTGCGCTCCAGTGCGGCGGCAAGGGTGAGCAGCTCCGTCTCGGAAACGCCCTCGGCGGGCAGAATATCGGTCACTTTTGGTTCACCGCTGGTGATGGTGCCGGTCTTGTCCAGCGCCACGATCTGGGTGCGGCCTGCAGCTTCCAGCGAAGCGGCGGTCTTGAACAGGATGCCGTTCTTTGCACCCAGACCGTTGCCCACCATGATGGCCACCGGCGTTGCCAGACCCAGCGCACAGGGGCAGCTGATGACCAGCACGGAGATGCCGCGGGCCAGCGCATAGCCCAGCTCATGGCCCAGCAGCAGCCAGACGATGGTGGTCACGACGGCAATGGAGATGACCGCCGGGACGAAGAAGCCCGACACGGTGTCGGCGATCTTGGCGATGGGAGCCTTGGTGGCGGCGGCGTCGCTGACCATCTTGATGATCTGAGCCAGCGTGGTATCCTCGCCGACGCGGGTGGCCTCGCAGCGGAGGAAGCCCGACTGGTTGGTGGTGGCGGCGCTGACTTTGTCGCCGACGGCCTTGTCCACCGGGATGCTCTCGCCGGTCAAGGCGCTCTCGTTGACTGCGCTGGTGCCTTCCAGCACCACGCCGTCCACCGGGATATTCTCGCCGGGGCGGACCACAAAGACGTCGCCCTTCTGCACGTCGGCGATGGCCACGGTCACTTCCGCGCCGTCCCGCACCAGCGTGGCGGTCTTGGGGGCCAGCTTCATCAGGCTCTTGAGGGCGTCGGTGGTCTTGCCCTTGGAGCGGGCTTCCAGCATCTTGCCCACCGTGATGAGGGTCAGGATCATGGCGGCAGACTCGAAGTAGAACTCCATCATATAGTGCATGACGAGCTCGTCGTTGCCATCCACCTGGGCACGGGTCATGGCGAAGAGGGCGTAAGTGCTCCACACGAAGCTTGCCATGGAGCCGAGGGCCACCAGCGTATCCATGTTGGGTGCGCCGTGGATGAGGCCCTTGAAGCCGTTGATGAAGAACTTCTGGTTGATGACCATGACGATGCCCGCCAGCAGCAGCTGCACAAGGCCCATGGCGATGTGGTTGCCGTCGAACCAGCGGGGCAGGGGCCAGCCCCACATCATGTGGCCCATGGAGAAGTACATCAGCACCAGCAGGAAGCCCAGCGAGGCGATGAGGCGGCGCTCGAGCTTCGGTGTCTCGTGGTCAGCCAGTGCATCGAGGTCGGCGCTGGCGCCCGAAGCCTTACTGGCGGAGGCATTCTTCGGGCTTGCGCCGTAGCCTGCCTCCTGCACAGCCGAGAGGATGGCGGCAGGGGAGGCTGTGCCTTCCACGCCCATGGAGTTTGTCAGAAGGCTCACCGAGCAGCTCGTGACGCCCGGCACCTTCTTCACGGCCTTTTCCACTCGGGCAGAGCAGGCCGCGCAGCTCATGCCCGTGACATTGTATTGTTCCATTGCGGATTCCTTTCCCTCTTATAGGATGCCCGGAACGGGGTCATTTCATGAGCCGGGGCAGCAGCTGCAGCAGTTCGTCCAGCTTCTGCGTCCCGCCGGCTCTCAAATCGTCGGCCACGCAGGTGCGGACGTGCTGGCTCAGCAGCTCTTTGGAAAAGCCGTTCAGTGCAGCGTTCACCGCAGCCACCTGCACCAGAATATCGGCGCAGTAGACGTCCTTGTCCAGCATCGTGTGGATGCCGCGCACCTGGCCCTCGATGCGGCTCAGCCGGTTGGCGAGGGCGCGGTACTCCTCAGGGGTACGGTCCTTGTGGCGGCAGCAGGAGGGAGCAGTGTCTTTTTCGGCAGGTTCAGTGACGCAGCAGGGCTTTTTTTCGGCATCAGTCATAGCAGATGACTCCTTTCCGGGTGTATCAGTGTGAAGAGGAGATGTACCCTGTGGGGGTAAATCTTCCGACACTCTGATTTTACCACTTAGGGGTATCTGTTTCAAGCGGGTAGGATGCGCTAACTGTGAAAACTTTGTGAAAATGAAAGCGGCGAAATGCAGAAACGGGAGCCTCCCGGTAAAGGAAAGCTCCCATTTCTGTTTAGGATAGGAAAGAGAATGTCATAAATAGGGGGAGGGGGTCACAGATTGGTGTAACCCATCAGATAGCGGTCCACCTCGGCGGCACATTCCGCAGCGTCCCTCTGAATGCCGGTAAGAAAAGGCGTCCCAGATGGGTCGGCGAAGACTCATCTGGAACGCCCTTGTTCCGGATAACAAGAATATTATACAAAGGTGCTGAAAAAGATTCAAGTGACAGCTGCACCAAATGTGGGTACACCGGCCCTCTTTTTTCTTGTTCAAAACAGACACACCCGGTGGGCAAAAGTATGGCTTATCAAGGCCGCGCTTTCCGATGAGCCGATGGACAAATCGCTCGCGCCGCTGCACGGAAGATGTGGCGCAGCGGCCTTTTTGTGAGAAATGACAAATATTCGTCCGAAAGATTGTTGACAAAATCTATTGAAAAACCTATAGGGGGGGGGGGTAAAATAAAAGAAGGAAAAACCACGAAACAGGAGGTAAAAATTATGCGGTTACGGAAAACGATGAAGCGCACGGCGGCAGCTGTGCTGGCGCTCAGCATGGCGGTGTCGGCAGTTGCTGCCCCGGCCTCGGCTGCTTACATCTGTGATGTGAGCAAGGGCGATGTGGTAGTCTCGGTGGACAAAAGTGGCAATAAGACCATCAAGGTCGGCGACGACAGTGTCACCATCAAGACGGACGGCACCAAGGAAACGACCGGAAACGGCATCAAGGAGGATGGCGACGGCACAGACGACATCATCATCACCGGCGACAACACCGGCGACAATACCAAGCCCACCGAAAGCCTGAACGCAGAGGAAGAGAACACTTCCGAGGCCGAAAAGTCCGGCGAAAACACCTCCGAGGCCGAAAAGTCCGGCGAAAACACCTCCGAGGTTGAAAAGTCCGGCGAAAACGCCTCCGAGGTTGAAAAGTCCGGCGAGACCGAGGAGCAGGCCCAGGAGCCCGGCTCTCTGGAGCTGCTGGCTCCGGAGGATGAGGAGAAGCAGGCCCAGCAGAAGTCCACCGACTCTCAGGAGCCGGAACAGACCGAAAAGACCTCCGATCAGGTGATCGAGTACGACCAGTATGACGCCGAGGCCCAGAAGGAGGCCGCAAAGCCTGCCGCTAAGCCTGCCGCTAAGCCTGCCGCCAAGCCTGCTGCGGAGCAGGAGACCGGGGAGAAAAAGACCGCTGAGGAGAAGTCCTACGAGGACACCAACGCCCCCACCTCCATTACCGAAAAGGCTCAGGCTGCCGCCCGCAATGTGGTATCGATCATCAATAATTTTACTACTCCTCTGAAGGTCATCCTCCGTGACCTGAAGGTGGATGCAGGGGAGACGACCCAGAACGCTGTGACCGTTTCCGGTAGTGGCAATGTGACGCTGGAGCTGGACGGCAAGAATGAGCTGAAGGGTGGCAGCTACTGGAGCAAGGATGATAGTACAGATACCGATCTCAGTGGAGGTCATGGCCTGCACGCTCAAGGTAACGGTACGCTGACCATCCAGGACGAAGACAAAGACGGCAGCCTCACCGCTGCGGGTGGAGATGTTGAGACCTCAAGCCTTGGTTTCACAATGAATGGCCAATGGCTTAAAGGCGGTGATGGCATCCGTGCCAGCAATCTCACGGTGTCCGGTGCTGAGATCAAGGCCGAGGGCGGCAATTCCAAGGTGACAGGAACATCGGATATGGCGTCCGGTGGTGGAGCTGGCATCCGAGTGGATAAGGGAATGGCCAAGCTCCTTGGTGGTGCCCACATTACCGCAAAGGGCGGCGATGTATACTCAGAATCTCAGAGAGACGTAACCGGCGGTACCGGAATTTCGATAGGTGCAAATGCAGAGATCGAGGGAGTTTCGATCTCCGCTGCAGGTGGAAGTGCAGAGGGAAAGAAGTATGCACGATCCGGTAGCGCAATGGATCTTTACGGAAATTATATGCAATATACTCTGAGCATGAAGGATTCTGCGCTGGAACTCACCGGAGGGAACGCGAAAGCAGAAGGGGAAGTCAGTAAGGGCCCAGTGCTCTCGGAGATGTATCATGACAACCCCACATTGAAGAACCTGACGATTACGGCTGTGGAAGGGAAAACAAAGGCCTCTAAGGGAGGGTTTAATGGCGGTCTTTTGTATTTTAATGGCGGTACTCGTGAGGTAGGCGGCAACAGCACCATTACCCTTGTGGGAACAAGGACGGACGGACTCGTTGCAAAAGACAACACCGTAGTCAACCTGTATGTTCCTGAGGGCGAGACGCTGAAGAAAGCCGATTCCGTAGACAAAATCAGTGCCGACGAAACGGGAAAGGTCAATATCTACGAAAACGCCACCACCACCAAAAACGAGGACGGCAGCATTACCGTCACAGGTGACCTGGTCGGCATCAAGCAGGACGGCCACAGCTACGAGCTGACGGCTACGGTAGAGCCCACCTGCACCACCCCGGGCAAGCGGGTCTACACCTGCACCACCCATGAGGACGAGACCTACGAAGAGATCATCAGTGATGCACTGGGCCACCACTTTGTGAATGGCGTCTGCACCCGCTGCGGCGCACCCGAGAGCAATGGAGGCTCCTCCGCTGTCACCCTGACCGTTACCGGGGCAGGGGCCTACGAGACCTCCATTGCCGATGGCCGGTATGTTGTGGCAGTGCCTGCTGAGGCTGCGGTGCTTTCCGGCTCTCTGAGCAACCTGAAGGAGCTGAAGGCTCAGGGCGCAGACACCATCGTGTTCCGCACCCAGCTCCGTGAGACCGCCCTGAACATCGACAGTATGCTGTCTCTGGGCGTGGACGGCACCCTCTTTACCCTCACCCACAACGGTGAGGGCGCAAGCCTGACCATCGGCGGGTTCGAGCACAACGAGCTGCTCCACTAAATAACCACCTCCCCAAGGCGGAGAGCTTCCGCATCTCCCCGCTTTGTACGAAAAGGCCCCCGGCACTTCCGCATGGTGCCGGGGGCTTTTTGTACCTATCTTATTGTAAGTCGCCGAGGATCCCCGGCCAGAGCGCCTGCTCCTGCCGCATGGCGACGAAGCAGCAGTCGAGGTACATCTTGTTCACGGCGGCGACGATGGTGCCGCGCAGCAGACGCTTTTCGTCGGCGGCATCCGGGTCGAGGTCGCGGATGGTGCGGCTGGCCCCGAAGATGAAGGGCAGGCAGTTCTCCACCTCGTCGCAGAAATAGTCGTAGGCTTCGGCGGCGGTGCAGTGAGCCCGCTGCATCTGGAACAGGGCGTCGATGTTTTCCAGCGAGAGGACATTTTTAGACAATACGATATAGATGAGAGAAGCCAGCTGTTCGCGGGAATACTTCTTTTTGACGGGGTGGGAGATGACTCCTTTCTTGACGTAGTTGCTCACCATGGAGGGGGTGAGCTCCACCCCGGGGAAGCCCCGGAAGCAGCTGTTGACGAGCTGCACGGTCTGGTCGAGATACAGCCCCACGGAGGGAAGCTCCCGGTAGCGCGGCAGGGAAAACCCGGCGGCGCAGGCCGTGACACGGCGTTTCATTTCCTGATTCATGGTGGTAGTATATCGCATTTTTGAGTCAGGGTCAACCGTTTATGAAAACGATATTAAGAATTTTACAAATCGCTTGACAGGTTTTTGAAAAACTGATATAGTGGACTCGCAGAACGTAAAAAATGCGGCGGACACCCGCCGGAATGGAGATAGATGAGATGAAACGAATCGTTGTGGACTCTTCTGCCAGCCTGTATGCGCTGGACGGCATTGATTTTGCTGCTGTGCCTCTGAAGATCGTGACCGACGAGAGGGAATACCTCGACGACGGTACGCTGGACGCTGTGGAGATGGCGACTACTCTGCGCACCTATAAGGGCAAGACCAGCACCTCCTGCCCCAACATCGGCGACTGGCTGGAGGCTTATGAGGGCGCAGATGAAATTTATGCCATCACCATCACCGGCACCCTGTCGGGCAGCTGCAACGCCGCCCAGCTGGCCGCAGAAGAGTATCAGGCAGAGCACCCGGGTGCTCAGGTCTTTGTGCTGGACAGCCTGTCTGCCGGCCCGGAGCTGGTGCTGCTGGCAGAGCATATCCGTGCGCTCATCCAAGAGGGCAGGGAGTTTGACGACGTCTGCGAAGAGATGCTGCGCTACCGTCACCACACCCATCTGCTGTTCTCGCTGGAGTCGCTGGCGAATCTGGCCCGGAATGGCCGGGTGAAGCCCGCTGTGGCCGCTGTGGCGCGGATGCTCAACATCCGGGTCATCGGCAAGGCCAGCGATGTGGGCGAACTGGACGTCCTCTGCAAGACCCGCGGCGAGCACGGCGCTCTCGAGCGCATCGTGCTGGAGCTCAAAGGCCACGGCTACACGAACGGCAAGGTCATCATTGCCCACTGCGGCAACCCCGCCGCCGCCGAGCGCCTGATGCACATGGTGCGGGCTGTCTTCGAGGGCGCACAGGTGCGGGTGACCGAGTGCGGCGGCCTGTGCAGCTACTACGCCGAGCTGGGCGGCCTCATGGTGGGCTTCGAGGACGCGGACGCCTGAGCTTGAATTATTCCATCCGCTGCGCTATACTATTCCCATAAAATTGCTGCCGAAGGGCAGCGGGGGAGGCGCAGATGTTCTTTCGGCTTCCGGTCGTACGGTTCTTCAATCGTGTCATCAACAGGGCCACGGTCACAGTGGCCCTTGTTTTGCTGCAGATCGGCTGGCTGCTCTGGGCCTTCTTCTCCCTCACCGCCGGAAAGGTGTGGGTGAATGCGGGGCTGAACGTCCTCAGCCTCTTCATCACCCTCTACCTCGTGCGGAAGGACGAGAACAGCGACTATAAGATCATCTGGCTCGTCCTCATCGGCATGATGCCGCTGCTGGGCGGTGCGCTCTATCTGGCCTTCGGCAACAAGGCCCCCGCCAAGCGGATGCGCCAGCGGATGCAGGCGGTGGAGCGCCAGCACACCGCCGACCTCGCCCAGCAGCCGGGCCAGACCGACGCCCTCGACCCCGCCAGCAGGGGACTGAGCCGGTATGTTTCGGAGTACGGGCCATACCCCGCATGGAAAAACTCCACGGCAAAATATTACCCCTGCGGTGAGGCCATGTACCCTGACCTGCTGGCCGACCTCGAAAAGGCAGAGCGGTTCATCTTCCTCGAGTTCTTCATCGTCCGCACCGGCAAGATGTGGAAAGGCGTAGAGGACATCCTCGTCCGCAAGGCGGCGCAGGGGGTGGATGTCCGGCTCATCTACGACGATTTCGGCAGTCTGCTGGGTCTGCCGTCCGATTTCGTGGTGCAGATGGAGCGGGCGCATATCCGCTGCATCCCGTTCAACCCGGTGGTGCCGCTGGTGTCGCTGGTCATGAATCACCGCGACCACCGGAAGATCGTGGTCGTGGACGGAAATACAGCCTATACGGGCGGCATCAATCTGGCCGACGAGTATATCAATGAAGAAGAGCGGTTCGGCTACTGGAAGGACGCAGCTCTCCGCACCGAGGGCGCGGCGGTCTGGAACTTCACGGTGATGTTCCTTGACCACTGGAACGCCTTCCGCCCCAGCGAGGAGGATTATGCGCCCTTTATGCCTCAGGCTGTGTCCCTGCCCGCCCAGTCGGACGGAGTGATCCAGCCCTACGGGGACAGCCCGCTGGACGAAGAGGCTCTGGCCGAGACGGTCTACCTGAATATCATCAATCAGGCCCAGCGGTATGTCTATATCTACACGCCCTACTTCGCGGTGGGCGAGACCATGCTGGAAGCCCTCAAGGCGGCGGCAAAGCGGGGCGTGGACGTCCGGCTGGTGCTGCCGGGCATCCCGGACAAGAAGCTCGTCTTCCGGCTGACCCGCTCCTATTATGTGCCGCTGCTCCGGGCGGGGGTGCGCATCTACGAGTTCACGCCCGGCTTCCTCCACGCCAAGTGCTACGTCAGCGATGACCGCGCCGCCGTGGTGGGCAGCATCAACATGGATTACCGCAGCCTCTTCCTCCACTTTGAGTGCGGGGCGCTGCTGCTCTATAACAGTCAGGTCATTGCTCTGCGGGACGATGTGCTCCGCACCCTGCCGGAGTGCCGGGAAGTGCAGCTGGCCGACTGCCGCACCTCGCTGGCCGGGACGCTGCTGGACAGTGTGCTCCGCCTGCTGAGCCCGCTGATGTGAGCGATACTGCGGTAGAATAAGTGGCAAAGTTCTATAAATTAAATGATATATCGTTCAATATTGATTGTTTGCCAACCTGGCAAAGTTCTCTTGATTGGCAAACTACCTACTTTGCCAGCAAGCCTTAAGTTTGCCAACGTGGCAAAGTTTGATTTGTGACGATAACACGCTGGTATTTTGGAACTTTGCCAGATAACACGTCAGTCTCAGAGTACACTTGTAAATTTTCCGTGCGGTGCTTGACTTTTGCAGGGAATCGCATATAATAAAGATGGTAAATGTGGAAGCCGATATGTCATTGGCACACCCAAAAGGAAAAGACCCCCTCCCGGAGCGGCAATCTCCGAAAGGGGGTCCTTTTTAGTGCTTACGGCCCTTCAGCCATCCGTCAAGCCACTTACAAATGTAGTAAGAAGCTACATTTGCTCCGACGGACAGGATAAATGTGGAAATATATGCCATTGGACAACACCTCCCTTCCCATAAAACTGGGCGGGGTAGGCCGCAGGACAAGTATAACACAGTTTCCAACAAAAAGATACATAAATAAATAGACTCCTGTCAGGCTATACTACTCCCAAAGAGATGAAAGGGAGCGTAACGCTTATGACACAGAGACAAAAAGCTCTTCTGAGCTGTGCCGTGGCGGCGGCACTGCTGCTGTCCGGCTGCCGCAAAGGCAGCAGCAATTCCGGCAGCATGAGCAGTTCGAACGCCATGTCCGGCTCGTCCGGCAGCGCCAGCACCACCCAGACCGGCGGCTGGAAGACCGGCCTCGGCATCCTGACCGAGGCTTCCGACGAGGCCCGCACCGGCACCATCCATACCATCGCCGCCGCCGTCCTGCTGGACGGAGACGGCAAGCTGGCCGACGTGATGCTGGATGAGCTGGAAGTGGAAGTTACCGCCGACGGCAAAGGCGTCGTCACCATGCCCACCGACTACCGCACCAAGCGCCAGAAAGGGGACGACTACCCGCTGGCAGCGGCATCTTCGCTGAAAAAGGGCTGGGCCGAGCAGGCCGATGACTTCGCCGACTACCTCATCGGCATGACGCCCGAGCAGGCATCCATGCTGGAAACCGATAAGGACGGCAAGGCTGTGGACGCCGACTTGCTGTCCGGCTGCACCATCCGGGTGGATCAGTACCGCGACGCCGTGGCGAAAGCCTGCACGAACGCGTCCGCCCTCGGCGCGGCGAAGGGCGACCGGGTGAGCCTCGGCGTGGAGGCGGAGAATGCCTCTTCGGACATCACCGCCACCGACGACAAGGATGTGAACGCAGAAGTTGACCTTACCGTCGTGGCCCTGACTCTGGATGCCGATGGCCGTGTGACCAGCGCCATCGGCGACATGGCAGAGCCTGCGCTGACCATCGCGGCAGACGGCGGCGTCACCGCCCCGGACACCGTCCGCTCCAAGCTTGAGCTGGGCGACAGCTACGGGATGCGGAACGCATCCAGCCTCGGCAAGGAGTGGTACGAGCACAGCGAGGGCTATTGCAGCTACCTCAAGGGCAAGACTGAGAAAGAGGTGGCGGACATCCCCGCCGACGGCTCGGACGCCGACCTCGCGGCCCTCTGCACCATCTCCATCGACGCCCTGCAAAAGGCCGCAGGGGATGCGTTTGAGAATGCGTCATTATAAATTGAACGGAAAGTCTGACCGTCACCGTGAGGTGGCGGTTTTCTTTTTGTCCTTTGTACAAATACACCGAAAACCCTGTCGGAAAGGGGCGGTCTGCGGGCAAAACGCGAAAAAATCGGTTTTCCTCTTGCAAAACGGGGCAAAACGCGCTATTCTATAGTCACAGTTTAACAATTTAGCATGGTAAAGCGG
>ERZ772855.2427-NODE-2427-length-15710-cov-2.832386_pt1 | contig 15710 bp, 9 predicted proteins | sample MGYA00511900_ERZ772855 | MGnify/ENA primary metagenome ERZ772855 (study PRJEB29015, sample SAMEA2737701) | human gut metagenome | biome: human gut; feature: human-associated habitat; material: faeces | place: China | collected 2012 ...
TGTATGTCAGCAATGCATTAGTATTGTGCTGTACTTATTTTCAAGTGTCTGTTTTCTGCTTTTTCAAATTCTTTAATCGTCGTTCTCTGTCACATACAATCCATGGTATCTTCCTTCATATGAAGCTGCGCCCAGTGCTCCGGTTCTTCCTTATCCTTGATAAAAACGCTCCTGTATTCTACCGATGGAAAATCTGTCCGCACATCCGATTCTTTCCGGCAAAGTTCTTCTTTTTCTTTTATCGGCACATCTGCTCAGTAATACCATGGGGAAACGCCTGCGAAGCGGCAGAAATCATAGATTACATAAATAGTTCCGCGCCGGTTTCTTCTTTTAAAACTGCCTTGGCCTGTAATATCTTCTGCAAATCATCCGCCAGATTCCGTGCTGCAATCTGAACCTTCAAAAAACCTCCAAACTGAATCACTCTGTATGATTTCAGTTTGAAGGTTCTGGTCATTCTTTATTCCAGGTTCATGCATAATCCCCAATCCTGGTCATTGGCATACGGATCGGCAAAATCGGTTTTCTGTCCGTTGACGGAATACGGATACAGGTACGCACAGGTCGCTGTTCCATCCTCAAAGAACATGGACAGCACGCCGCGCAGGGAATGCTCACCGCGGATATTATATTCTTCGTTTCCGGTCAGGCGAGCGTAACGCTTGAAGGTTCGACCGTTTTCTGCACTCCAGTAGTGCGGGAAGGTGTCTCCGAAGACTCTGCGTTTTCCGAACCAGTAGCCGTCCCAATGGCGGATTGCAATTTCATGCAGATGGTAGTCCGGCTGCTGGCCGTCGAAGAGTTCGAGGACGGCGATCTGCTGCTCGGCTCCGCGCAGGTATTTTTCTTCCCCGGTCACCTCGTAAACCTGAAGAATGACTTCGGCCGCCGGCTGTATGATCGATTGCTCGTAATTTACCTCCGAAGCCGGATAAGCCGTTCCGATCTCAATCAGTTGGTCGGCATGACGTCGGAACAGATCTTTTACTGTTTTCAGATCCTCCTGTTCTCCTGCTTTTTTCAGCTCTTGACAGAGCATCACAATCGGCATTTCAATCGGATAAAAACGGAATCCATCCTGTTCATAAAATTTTTCTGTGATACGAACTGCTGTCTTCAGATTTTCTTTTTCTCCCCACAGCTTCCAGCATTCAAGAAAGAATGTCACTGCCCATGGGTAGTTGTAAAGCCGGAAATAGCTGTTGTCCTTTCCGGAACAGTTGCAAACAAGACCTGTTGCTGCATTTACCAGCTCGCGAAGATAGAATGCATGGTACTCACGAAGACTCTGCTCCGCTTTTTCCCGGTCTTTTAAAAGATTCTGCTGCAGTGCCCGTGCAATCAGCACACCCATACCGGTACGCTCCCGTCCGGCATTGAAATCGTTTTCCGGCGTGCAGACGAGAATTTTTTCTTCGTTATCATACGGCAGATAGGCACCCTGCAGTTCTTTGATCTTTCCATGATACTGCTGGTGATCGACGATAAACGCACACCGTTTTGCCGCCAGTGTTTCCGGCCGCTCCTGCACGAGAAGACGGCAGGTGGTTTTCACCTCGTCGGCACAGATCGAAAGTACATACTCCCCTGTTTTTTCATTTTCAAACAGATATTCATAAACACCATTTTCCGTCTTTTCCAGCGATGTTCCGTTTACCGTCACTTTTTCCGCCGGAAATACCGGTTCAATGGTTACCTTACTCGTCTCTCCCGGATAAATCACATACTGCTCCGCATCCACCAGAATCACCTGGGAAAATGCTCTTAATTTCTCCCGGAAATCTTCGCGTCCCTGATGCGGAAATACTTTCCACTCCAGCGTCATCGTGTCTCCCGGCGCAAATTCCTGTGCGGACGGGTGCAGCCAGAAGCAGCCTCTGTCATTGCTCTGCAGTTTCAGATCGCGCTCAATACTGTAAGCAGAAAGACTGCCTTTTGTGAGTACCATTCCCAGATGCGGAGCCGCACCGCCCATGCGGAGTGCCATGATATAACTGGTATTTTCCCCGCAGAAAATATGTGCATGGCACCGGTAATCCCGGCAGGTCACACTGTCCGTGTAGCGATCCTGCAACGGAAATGAAACCCCAATACTTCCGGCATTTGTAAAATACGGATGCGCACCGTTGTAAGAAACCACAATCTTCGTTGTCAGCACATCTCCGTCTTTCTCATTCTGCACCTCAGCCGAAAACTCCGGCGGGCATTTCACCTCGGCGTATGGGAAATCCTCCCGCAGCCAGTTCATCTGTTTTGGATCTTTGGAAAATACAATTTCTTTCACGTTCCCAACTCTCATTTTTTATTTCCCCTTTCGTTTTTTTGATCCCGCTTTTTGAACTCCATGTAAAATTTATTTGCTGCTTTGATCATACTATATCTACATGCTCTTTTCTATATCTCTTTTTCCGTTTTACTTTATTTTTTCTTTCTTGCCGATAGTATTTTTTCTCAATTTTTGTTATACTGAAAATGTATGCGTATCAAACTCCGGCATTGCTCTTTCAAGCTGCCGACACATACATAAACTTCATAAAAGGGGGTATCTTTTTCATGGATACGTATGTCATTTTAAAAGACCTGGCAATCATTATCGTATTCGCAAAATTGTTTGGTATTCTTGCCAGAAAATGCAAGGCTCCGCAGGTTGTGGGCGAGCTGATTGCCGGTATTGTCCTTGGACCCAGTGTGCTGGGACTCGTTCAGCAGTCTGACTTTCTCGCACAGATGGCGGAGATCGGTGTCATTTTGCTGATGTTCTCCGCAGGTCTTGGCACCAGCCTGAAGGATCTGCTCCGCACCGGAGTGAAATCCCTGCTGATCGCCTGTGCCGGTGTTTTTGTTCCTCTCGTTCTTGGAGCCATCTTATACATGAGCTTTTATGGCTTCTCTGCTGTCGGAACGGAAGAATTTTACCACGTTGTTTTTATCGGTGTTATTCTGACTGCGACATCTGTCAGCATCACCGTACAGGCCTTGAAAGAACTCGGCAAGCTGAAAACAGAGGTTGGAACAACCATCTTAAATGCAGCCATCATCGACGATGTCATTGGTATCATTGTGCTGACTGTTGTCATCGGTTTTAAAGATCCGACATCCAATCCGCTGAAAGTAGCAGCCTCCACCATTCTGTTTTTTGCCCTTGCGATTGTGCTCGGTTTTCTCTGCTTTAAGCTGTTCAACCGTATGAACTCCGTATTTCCGCACACCCGCCGTCTCCCGATTCTGGGTCTTGCACTCTGCTTCGGACTGTCCTACATTTCCGAAAAATATTTCGGCATCGCCGATATTACCGGTGCATACGTTGCGGGCGTTATCCTGTGTTCCCTCGATTCTTCCGATTACATCGAAGAAAAAATGGATATCAGCTCCTATATGATTTTCGGACCGATTTTCTTTGCAAGTATCGGACTCAAAACAACGCTCAGCGGCATGAACGAGAAATTCGTACTCTTTGCCATCTGTTTCGTCATCGTCGGCCTTGTCGCAAAAATTATCGGCTGTGGCCTGATGTCAAAGGGATGCGGCTTTACCTGGGGCGACAGCCTGAAAATCGGTGTCGGTATGATGACCCGCGGTGAAGTCTGTCTGATCGTCGCGCAAAAGGGTCTGAATGCAGGCTTTTTATCCGGCGATTTCTTCAGTGCCGTGATTCTGCTGATTCTCTTCTCGAGTGTTGCAACACCGATTATACTGAAAATCTTATACGCGAAAATGCCGACGGCAAAAGATTCTGCAAAGGCATCCTGACTTTCCTTTTACCAAAACAGGGCGCTGTGCCATTTCCTGCACAGCGCCCTGTTTTTTTCATATCAACCGGTAAGTTCTGATTTCTTCTACCACAGAATCTTCTCTGCCTCAGCTCCATCCGCAAACGGTCCCGGCATTGCTGCCACGCCGCGGTGCTCGCCAAGATAGTCCTGATCGAAGATAATCGTGCTTCCGTCCGGATCTTCGAATCTCTGCTCCGGCTCGAAGGCGTATCCTAAAATATCACTGTTGATAATTCCCGTCCGGAAATCCTTCAGGAACTCATACACGTTCGTCTTGATGGAATAGTGGCCGTCTTTTTCCACAAGTTCCACCTTAACCTGGTTCTCGTTATCCATAAGATTCTCTTTTTCATTCACACACGCCTTTGCTCCGTTAAAGTAAGCGTTTCCGTTTACCCAAACCGGCAGATGGCACTTGTTGTGATACGGCTCCAGCTTGCTCATGTCGGCCGGTTTATCCAGCTCAAAGTGGCTGATCCACTCGTCATAGGTCGGATACTCGTCGAACACATGCGTTCCGACCTCCTGGTTATCCTCCATCTTGAAGCCCATGTCCTCAACCGTTTCTGTTTCCTCAACCGGGTAATTCTGGATAAAGATGTTGTTGTAGAACCGGTCATCGCCATGCAGGAATGTCATGAATCCGGCAACCTCGGTACGGTGACGGATGTGATACGGCGTGTAACGGTCTCCTGTTCCGCCGCCAACTGCAGTTAATGAGCCAAGCATCAGATTGTGTACGCAGGCAATACCATCGGTCGCCATACGAACGCTGACCGGTGAGAGCATAATGTTGTTATCGATCAGGGTCGGACCATGGCCAACCTCGATGAAAATATCCTGACTCATCATTGCGCCCTCTGCCTTTGGTGTTCCCTCCGGCGGGCAGTTGTCGTGCAGCAGGTTCTGGGTCAGGCGTGTTCCCTGTGCCTCCCAGTCGCACCAGATGCCCATCGTACAATGATGAATATGATTTCTTCTCATCACAACATCGATCGCTGCATGCATCTTGATACCGGAAATCTCGGCTCCGCCAAGCTGCTGCATATTATTGATGTTGTGAATGTGGTTGTCCTCAATGATACTGAACACACCGCCCATCCGTCCGACAATACCGGTCTGCTCACAGTGATGGATGTGGCAGCGGCGGATGATATGGCTTCCGATGTTCTCCTTCGTCCAGCCGTGATACTGGCCGCGGCACACAGCATCACGCTCCATCTGGGTCGGGCTTTTTACGTGTTTTCTGGTAAAGTAATGGTCGTTCTCCGGATCGTAATATTTTCCGAGCGAAATACCGCAGCACTTGCTGTTGCTGACCTCACAGTCCTCAATAATCCATCCCTTCGACCAGTGCGGACCGATCATACCGTCCTGATAAGCAGCCGGCGGCGCCCATGTCGTTGCTGCCTTGCTGACATCAAATCCACTGAACGTAATGTAATTTACGCCTGTTTTCGACGGCATAAAGCAGTTCCGGCGCACGTTGATTTCTACTTTTTCCTCCGTCGGGTTTTTACCCTGGAAGTTTGCGTAGATGACCGTCTGATTTTTCTCTTTGTCCTGCTCGGTATACCATTTGTAAACCGACCACTCCGGCTCCCAGGACGGCGCATAAACCTCGCCCTTGATACACTCCTCGAGCGTCTCTGCCTCGTATAACTGGCGGTCATTCAGATAAACCGCGCCGGTATGGCGTACCACCGGTGCAAAATACCAGTCACCGCCGACCATTGTCGTGTATGGGTTATAATTGCCAAAAACTCCGTTGTCTACACGGCATACCCACACATTATCTTTGTAATGCTCCCAGTCATTCATCGTTTCCGCACCGGTGATCTTTGCGCCGAGCGGCTTCTCACTCTTATAGATGATTCTTTCATTCTCGGTTCCGCCGTTGACCGGATCAACATATTCATGGTAAATACCAGGTGCAACCAGAACTTCATCTCCTGCCTTTGCAATTTTTGCCGCATCGTTGATGAACTTGAACGGCATCTCTTTTGTTCCGTTTCCATTCTTCGGAGCGGAATTATTGACATAGTAAATCATTTCTCTATACTCCTTTTTGTTATAGTAAAACCCGAAAACACTGCAAAAAAGGCTGTGACGCAATCATTCACTCTCTGCGGCGCTGAATTTTTTACGCTATTTTTTTGCGGGTCTATAGAATTTCTTTACGATAATGCTTCTTCCGCAGCCTCTTTTGATGCAAACGGGCCCGGCAGCGGATGAATGCCCTGACGGTTTCCGAAGTAGTCATATCGGAACACGATCGGCGTTCCATCCGGATTCTCATATTTCTGTTCCGGCTCAAATGCCATGCCAAGCGTCTCCGTTGAGATCACTGCACAGGCATTCTGCGGCAGATAATCGTAAACATTGGTCTCCAGTTTCCATTTTCCGTTCTCTTCTTTTACACCGATGGTGATTTCATGCTCGGTATCCACTACAGCGTCCTGTTCCTGCTCCGCCGGCTTCGCCCCATTGAAGTAAACGTTGCCGCCAAGCCATACCGGCAGCTTCTCGTAATACAGATCCGGCGACTTTCCGGAGCCCATTCCGCAGTAGCCCTCAAATCTTGCCACGTACTCCTCCAATGTCGGATATCCGCTGTACGGTGCGGTTCCTGCTGTCAGATTTCCGTCATCCCACTCATTATCTCCGGTCAGTTTACGGATTTCTTCCATTCCCGCACGAACCGGCTTCTGGATGAAGATATTATTGTAGAACCGGCAGTCACCGTGAAGAACTGTCATAAATCCGTTGATCTCCGTGCGATGCGGCACATGGTACGGTGTGTAGCGCGGCGACGGCAGCTTGTCGGAGCCATTGTTGACACCTCGGCCGACAGCAGTAAACGATCCCGCGATCAGGTTATGTACTACCGCAACACCCTGTGTTGCCAGCTTCATAGCGCGGTCCGAAAGCAGTACGTTATTATCCACCAGCGTCGGTCCGTGGGAAATTTCAATAAAGATATCCTCGCCGATACCGTCCATACCTTCTGGATTTGCATTTTCCTCGTTCGGCAGCGTATTGTCATGGAACAGGTTCTGCGTAACACGTGTGCCCTGTGCCTGCCAGTCGAGCCAGAGGCCTCTCGTACAGTGATGGAAATGGTTTCTTCGAATGATCACATCGATCGCCGCATGCATCTTGATGCCGCCGATCTCCGCACCCGCAAGGTTCTGTTTATTATTGATATGGTGAATGTGGTTATCCTCAATAATCGAGAACACACCGCCTAAATGGCCTACAATACCCGTCTGTCCACAGTCGTGGATGTTGCACCGGCGGATGATGTGGCTTCCGATGTTTTCCTTTGTCCATCCCTCCCGCTGCGCCTGACAGATACAGTCACGCTCCGTCTGTGTGCCATCTTTGAACTTCCATTTGAGCCATTTATTGTCATTGTTCGGCTGTCTGTATTTTCCAAGGGAAATGCCCGAGCACTTCGAATCTGAAATCTCACAATCCTCGATGATCCATCCCTTTGACCAGTGCGGGCCGACCATTCCTTCCTGATATGCCGTCGGCGGAGCCCACTGGGTTGCCGCCTGTTTTACAACAAAGCCGGACAGCGTGATATAACCAATGCCCTCCTTCGATGGATAAAAGCAATTCTCACGTACATTGATTTCTACGGTTTCTTCGTTCGGATTTTTTCCCTGAAAATTCACATAGAAAACGGTCTCATTTTTTTCTTCGTCCTGCTCCACATACCAGGTGTAAGCCGTGAATGCCTGATCCCAGGATTTTTTATAGATCTCCGGCTTTTTCACCTTGTCCAGGCTCGTCACCTCATACATGGATTTTCCATTCAGATACACTTCTCCGGTGTGTGCCGTGTAGGATGCGATAAACCAGTCACCGCTGACCAGTGTCGTATATGGATTGTAATCCCCAAACAATCCGTTCGAAACGCGCGCTGTCCACACATCACCTTCCAAATGCTCCCAGTTATCCACAATTTCCGCACCGGTAATCACAGCTTTTCCCGGTTCCACAGAACGGTACACAATTCTTGCATCCTCACATCCCGCATTCGCCGGATCTACATATTCCCGATATACGCCAGGCGCTACAAGCACCTCGTCGCCGGGTCTTGCAATTTTTGCCGCCTCGGAAATCGTCTGAAATGGATATTCCTTCTGCCCATTTCCGCTTCGCACAGCATTTCCATCTACATAAATCTGCATTTTTCGCTTACCTCTCACTTCTTCACTTTTCATAAACTTTTATTGTGAATTTTCGCCAAAATCACATCACTCTTTTTCCGATTTCTGCCGTTCTTCACAATTTTCATATCTTAACCATAATACAGATCCTCGTAAAACACTACTTATATATTGCCGATCATTGCCCAGATGTTTCGATTTTTTCTATATTTTTTCTCTCTTCTGTTGTATAATACCGTTTATCAGATACGGAGGATTCTTTTGCCATGAAAAACGATTCGACTTCTTTTTTCGAAAACAATCATTTTGCTAACAGCTATGTTTACGATATCTCTATTTCGCATGTCCCCGCCTATTTCGGTCTGCACTGGCATCACTATATCGAAATTGTGCTTGCACAGGATAACGGCATTATCTATGAAGTAAATGGAGAAACCTTTCCGCTAAAGCCCGGTGATCTTCTTTTTATCTGGCCCGGCGAGCTGCACGCTGTTTCCACAACCAACAAAGAACATCGCCTGATCATGCTTCAGCTCGATGCAGATTTTCTGGAAAAACGCGTGGATTTCCAGTCTGTTGCTTATCTTTTTTATCAGATCCGTCTTCTGAATCAGAACAACTTCCCGGAAATCGAAAAGCTTCGCGGATTTCTGACAGAGCTTCGCAGGCTCTCCCTCTCCGGTATCAGTTTTTCCGAGCTGCGCGGTTGCGTTCTGCTGTATCAGTTTTTTATTCTGCTCGGCGAAAATCTCTCCGTGCCGACCGAAACTGCCGCACCGCAAAAAACAGGCCATTCCGCACAGGTACACCGCCAGATGATTGCTGCATGTACCTGGATCTCGAGTCACTGCACCGAACCGGTTTCCCTGGAAGAAGCATCAAAGGTCGCCGGATTCTCCCGCTGTCATTTTTCCAAGCTGTTCCGCGCATACACCGGCCTCTCCTTCACGGATTTCGTCACCAGGGAACGGCTCCATATCGCCGAAAACCTGTTAAAAAAACCGGATCTCACGATCACCGAAGTGTCGCTCGAATCCGGTTTTAACAGTATTTCTACGTTTAACAGAGTCTTTTTGAAATCAAAAAATGTAAGCCCTACCGACTTCCGTCAGATGTACCTGCAATCCTATCAGAAATAGACTATGAATTCGGCATGACCTCCGGTCTTTCGCAGGTGGATGGAACCTTCTCAAATGCACCCGTTTCCGCACTCTTCATAATCTGATCGATCGTGTCGAGCACGTGATATGCCATTTTTGTGTTCGCACGGTTCGGTCTGCCCTCGGCAATTGCTTCTGCCATCTCAGACGGACCAAGACCACGGCTGTTTTCGCTGTAATCAAAACCATAATGTAAAACTTCCGGAACAGCCTGCTGTGTCCAGTCTTTTACACCCGGAATATAGACAACATCGCCGCCGAAATTGTTCGGATCAACAAGCTTTAAGATACCTTTTTTACCGTAAATGGTGAATACCGCCTGATCATTGATGACGCTGTCACCATTGACGCAGAATGTACCGGTCACACCGTTTTTCATTTCCAGAATGGTAAAGACCTGACTTTCGTTTGTATAGTCAAATTCCTGTCCGTATTCCGGGCTGCCCGGAATGATGTTCACACGCTTCGCCGCAAGGTTTCGCACGGACGATACAACGCGATCCACCGGACCAAAAAGACTCACAATTGCCGTCAGATAATAAACACCGAAATCGTAGCAGATACCGCCGCCCGGCATCCGCAGAAAACGGAAGATGCTCGCCAGTAAATCAAGATCGCGGTTTGCGCATGCTTCGAAAGATGTCACCTCGCCGATCAGCCCGTCGTCGATCGCTTTTCTTGCGGTCTGCAGTGCCGATCCAAGGAAGGTGTCCGGTGCGGAACCGAGATAGAGATGTTTCTCCTCTGCCAGCTCGATCAGTTTCGCTGCCGTTTCCGGTGCGAGGGTCATTGTTTTTTCAGTGTAAACGTGTTTTCCGGCTTCCAGTGCCTGACGGATCAGCCCCTCGTGGGTCGGTGCCGGTGTCAGAATGACTACCATTTCAATCGACGGGTCTGCCAGAATTTCCTCGTAGGTACAGCCCTTGATGCCATACTGCTCTGCTTTCTTTTTCGCATGTTCAAGATGGCCTGCACAGCATGCTGCTACCTCAAGATTCTCAAAGTTATGAATCATGTTCGTCAGATAAATATCACTGATCGCTCCGCAGCCGACAACGCCGACTCTCATTTTTTTCGTTTCTGTTGTTCCCATTTGTAAAAATCCCCTTTACTCTTTGTTTTTTGATTCTGTTCTGATAAAAACCCTTATCTTTTTTATACAACGAAATGTCTGAAAAAACAAGCATTCCGGCTCATATTTCACTTTCAAAATGAAAAAACCGCCCACGGTTTCTGCAGATTCTCTGCATCACCGCGGACGGCCTTTTTCTGTTGTTTACTCCACGCTTTTCAGCGATTCAATCATATCAATTTTTCTTAACCGGTAGAACATCATAAAGTTGACGAACAGGGCAAACGCCAGGGTAATCAGGGCGCTCCAGCCGTAGCTCCGCGGGAACACGTTTCGTCCGAACATCATCAGATCGACCTCGACGGTCTGAATTACGCAATGATGTAAAAACGTTCCAATTCCCATGCCCGCGATAACGCCGAACAGTGTCAGCACCATGTTTTCCCGGTACACGTACGATGCCACCTCGCCGTCGAAGAAGCCGAGCACTTTCAGCGTTGCCAGCTCTCTCTGTCGTTCGGTGATGTTGATATTGTTCAGGTTGTACAGCACCACAAACGCCAGCAGGCCCGCCGATACGATCAGCACCACGATGACGATGTCGAGGGAACGAAGCATGTTGTCAATCTGATCAATCAGGTCGGATGTGAACGAGATTGCCGCTACACCGTCGTACGTCATGATTTTTTCTCCGAGTGCTGTCTCATAATTGCTCGACGTGTCCTGGTATTTCATCAGAAGCTGGTTGTAGTCCGGCGCTCCGCCGAACAGCTCCTCGTAGAGATCCGGGGCCAGATACAGGTAATGGCGCACGTAGTTTTCGACGATGATCGAAATCTTTACGTCCACAATATCGTCGCCTTTTTTCAGCTGAACCGTGTCGCCTGCTTTTACGCCGAGCATCGTTGCTGTCTTTTCGCTGATGGCTGCGCCGCCGTCGGTCGGGAATTCGTAAACTTCTCCGCTTTTCCGGTCTCGGAAGGCATAGAAGTCATTGAAATTCGTCAGTTCTTTCGGCACTTCAAGCACTGCATCCACGGTCTTTTTGTCGGTCTGCAGTTCGATGTTCTGGCAGTACATTTCCAGCAGCTCATCGATGCCGCTGTAGTTTTCCAGATCGGTCTGCAATGCTTCTTTTTCGGATTCATCCACATCTGAATTCAGCACAGCATTCGCCTGATAGGTGAAGAGGCTGACGAACTGGTTTTTCGCAATCGCGGTGATGGAATCCTGAAGGCCGAAACCGACGAGGATCAGACCCATGCATCCGCCGATTCCGATAACGGTCATGAAGAATCGTTTTTTATACCGCACCAGATTCCGCACGGTTGATTTCTGCGTAAAGTTCAGATGTTTCCAGAGTACGCCGATGCGTTCCAGGAAAATCCGTTTGCCGTTTTTCGGTGCTTCCGGCCGCATCAGCTCTGCCGGACCTGCGGCGAGTTCTTTGTAGCATGCCGCGATCGTCGCCACGCCGGTGCAGGCTGCACTCGCCAGAATCGCAAGGCCTCCCTGCTCCCAGTTCAGCGGGGTCATGTAATACGGGAGTCCGGTATACAGCATGCCGTAGGCATTCATAATAACCCAGGGCAGGATTTTTTCTCCAACCACCACGCCCGCGAGAGCGCCGGATACGGTGGAGAGCATCGCGTATGCGAAATATTTAAAGGCGATCACGCCGTCGGAATAGCCGAGGGCTTTTAACGTTCCGATCTGCTGACGCTGTTCCTCGATCATTCGTGTCATCGTCGTCAGGCTGACGAGAGCAGCCACGAGGAAGAAGATAACCGGGAAGAATTTTCCGATATTCGAGATACGGCCGGCATCCTGACCGAAGCTCTCAGTTGACGTTACCTTATTCCGTCCCCAGACGTACCACGTTGGTTTTTTCAGGTCTGCGAGTGTTTTCTCACCGTCCGCAATTTCCTGCTTCGCATCCGCGATTTCTGGTTCGGCGTCGGCTTTTGCTTTTTCATATTCGGCTTTGCCGTCCTCAAGTTCCTTTTCTTTATCGGCAATTTCCTGTTTCGCATCCGCAAGGGAGATTTTTCCGTCGGCGATTTCCTGTTTCGCGTCGGCAAGCTGGGTTTCTCCGTCGGCAATCGTCTGCTTGGCTTCGGCGAGCTGAGTTTCTCCATCGGCGATCGTCTGCTTGGCTTCGGCTAACTGGGTTTCGCCGTCGGCGATCGTCTGTTTCGCTTCGGCGAGCTGACTTTCTCCACTGGAAATTGTCTGCTTTGCAGCGGCAAGCTGGGCCTCACCCGACTGAATCGTCTGTCGGTACGATGCAATCTGCTGTTCCCCATCAGCAAGCTGGGCTCTGGCAGCCGCAAGCTGAGTTTCTCCGTCTTTTAATTTACTGCGGTTCGTCTCAATCTGAGCTTCTCCGTCGGCAATCGCTGCTTTGGCGGATGCAAGCTGGGCTTCGCCATTTTCAATCTGTTTCTGATAAGCTTCTGCCTGTGCTTCTCCATCCTGAAGCTGGGCAAGAGCCTCTGTAATCTGAGCTTCGCCGCTTTCCAGTTCTTCTTTTGCAGAAGCAATCTGTGCCTCGCCTGCGGCGCATTCCTGCTCTTTTTCTGTTAATTGTGCATCTGCAGCGGCAAGCTGACTTTCTGCGTCGGTAATCTGAGCTTCTGCAGCCGCAAGCCGGGCTTCCGCATCAGCGCTTGCTGCTTCAAACGCTGCGATGTTTTGTTCCAGAAATGTTTTCTGCTCCTGCATCGTGAAAAGCTGCTGTGCTAACTCTGTCTGCTTTGCTTCCAGCGCAGTTTTCTGTTCCAACAGGGATACATATGCTTCATCTTCCTCCGTCAGTCCGTCAAGCTGAGCCTCAATCACCTCGATCTGACCAGTCACTTCTGTCTGCGCAGCCTCCACCATCGGAAGCTGACTGGAAATCTGGGCTAACTGATCCTTGGCTGTCTCATACTGACTCTTCTGTTCTTCATACGCTGCCTTCTGCGCTTCATACTGTGTGCGTCCTGCAGCGGTTTCTGCTTTCTTGTTGTCCAGTTCCTCGCGTGCAGCGGAAAGCTGCTCCTTTGCAATATTCAATTCCGTTTCTTTTTCGGAAAGCTGCTCTTTTGCAGTATTCAGCTCCGTCTGCTTCCGAGTCAGTTCGGTTTTTGCCGCCGAAAGCTGCGTCATTTTTTCCTCTAACTCTTTTTTGCCGGATGCCAGTTCTGTTTCTTTCTCTGCAAGCTGTGCTTTTCCGTCGGAAAGTTCTTTCGCTTTTGCCTCAAGTGTGGTTTTTCCACTTGCAAGTTCATCGGCTTTCTGATTCAGCTCCGCTTTTCCGCTTTCCAGCTCTGCCGCCTTTGCTTCCAGCGTCGCTTTTCCGCTCGCAAGTTCCGCCTCTTTATCTTTCAGCGTTGCCTTGCCGGATGCCAGTTCCTGCTCTTTATCGGCGATGGTTGCTTTCGCACTGAGAAGTTCCTGCTCTTTGTCTGCAATGGTCTGTTTTCCGTCAAGGAGTTCCTGTTCTTTCTCAGCAATCGTCTGCTTTCCGTCAAGAAGCTCCTGTTCTTTGTCCTTTAACGTCTGTTCGCCGTCGAGAAGTTCCTGCTCTTTGTCCGCAATCGTCACTTTCGCGTCGGCAAGCTGCTGTGCACCGTCATCCAGCTCTGTTTTTGCGTCCGCTAATTTCTGCTCTGCATCAGCGACCTGCTGTTTTGCATCATCAATCTTTTCCTGTCCTTCGGTTTTGACTGCCGTATACCGCCGGTCGCACGCCGCATCCTCGAGCGCTTCAATCTTCGTCTGTACAGCCTTCACCGTCTCATCATACGCATCGCTGTAGCTCGCCTCTTCCTGTGCGCCGTCCGCCTGGACGTAAATCTCTGTATAGAGATCCGAGGTAAATGTCTCCGGAAGCAGCAGTGCAAAACTGTTGATGCTTCCATTTCCAATCGAGCCCGTTCCGCGGTTCAGATCCATATAATAAGGGAGCGTCGCCGAACCAACAATCGTAAACGTATCCCCGGTCAGCGAATCTGAGAGCGGATCCTCCGTTCCGGAAGTGAACGTTACCTGATCCCCGATCTCACAGCCGGAACTTTTCAGAAACTGTGTATCAACAAGAATTTCATCCTCTTTCTCCGGCATCCGTCCCTCGACCACGCACGGCTCATTCACACCGTCCGTCAGCGCAATCAGCTTCACAACCTGCTCGCTCTCGCCGATGTCATGCAGCACTTCCACCGTTTTTCCACCGTAGACCGCTTTCACGCCATCCGTCTTCGCGATATCCGCCAGATCATCGTCTGTCAGCCCCAGCGTTCCAAGGACTTTCAAATCCATATAATTTACTTCATCATAATACCGGTCCGCCGAAACCTTCATATCTCCTTCCGCCGACCGAATGCCCGAGAAAAACGCCGCGCCAAGAAGCACGATGAAAAAGACTGACAGAAACCGCCCCTTGTTCTTTGTGATTTCCCGGATAAAGTCTTTTCGAAATGCTCTCATCGTCCACCTACCATTCTATCTCTTCCACCGGCGTCGGGTTCTCATTTGTTTTCATTCCCGCCACTTTTCCGTTTCGGATTTTAATCACGCGGTCCGCCATCGGTGTCAGCGCCGAGTTGTGAGTGATGACAATGACCGTCATCCCCTTCTCCCGGCAGGTATCCTGCAGCAGCTTTAAGATCGCTTTTCCCGTCACATAATCGAGCGCGCCGGTCGGCTCATCGCAGAGCAGCAGTTTCGGATTCTTCGCCAGCGCACGCGCAATCGCCACACGCTGCTGCTCTCCGCCCGAAAGCTGCGCCGGGAAGTTATTCATTCTCTCTTCCAGCCCAACCTCCTCAAGCACCTCCGACGCATCCAGCGGATGCTTACAAATCTGCATCGCCAGCTCCACATTCTCGAGCGCCGTCAGGTTCTGCATCAGATTATAAAACTGAAAAACAAATCCAATATCCTCCCGCCGGTACTGGATCAGCTTCTTGCCGCGGTATTTGCTGATTTCCGCGCCGTCCACCAGCACCTTTCCGGAAGTCGCTGTGTCCATTCCGCCTAAAATATTCAGCACCGTCGTCTTACCCGCACCGCTCGGTCCAACAACAATCACAAACTCACCCTTTTCCACATCAAAACTGATTCCATCCGCGGCCTTGATGGTGACTTCACCCATTTTGTATGTCTTGGTTACATCCTGAAGACTCACATATCCTGCCATGCTCTTGTGTTCCTCCTATGTAAAATTCAATATCCCTCATTTCCTTTATTGTACCAAGCCGTTGCCGCGGCGGCTAGTCCTAAGAAGGCGAATTTACTGTTTTTTTATAAATATTCCTGGGCAGACCGCATTCTCAGCTTTTGCATTTTTCCATACATTTGCAGAATAAAACAGCCGCTACCGTGCTTGCTGCCGTTGCCGCCAGTGCCGGTCCGACAATGGCCGTTGGATGCACGCTGCCATACTGGCTGCGGTATGCAATGATATTGACCGGGATCAGCTGCAGCGACGAAATATTAATGATAAGAAATGTACACATATCCGTACTTGCGACATTTC
>ERZ772855.2450-NODE-2450-length-15605-cov-3.815498_pt1 | contig 15605 bp, 10 predicted proteins | sample MGYA00511900_ERZ772855 | MGnify/ENA primary metagenome ERZ772855 (study PRJEB29015, sample SAMEA2737701) | human gut metagenome | biome: human gut; feature: human-associated habitat; material: faeces | place: China | collected 2012 ...
CGGCAATGGAAGTGGAGGGAGAGTCCTTCGTTCTGCGTCCGATGAACTGCCCGCATCACATGATGATCTACGCAAACAGAATGCATTCCTATAAAGATCTTCCGATCCGTATCGGTGAGATCGCACATGACTTCCGTTTTGAGGCAAGTGGAACCTTAAAAGGTATCGAGAGAGGAAGACATTTCTGTCAGAATGATGCCCATCTGTTTGTAACACCGGAGCAGATCGAATCTGAGTTTGCAAAAGTGGTAGAGCTGATCTTTGATACTTACAAAGATTTCAATATCACAGATTACCGCTGTGTACTCTCTTTAAGAGATCCGGAAGATAAAGTCAAATACCATGATGACGATGAGATGTGGAACAATGCAGAGAATGCACTCCGTAAAGTACTTGACGATATCGGTATCGAGTATACAGAAGAGATCGGCGAGGCTGCTTTCTACGGACCAAAACTTGACGTTAATGTAAAACCGGCGATCGGTAATGAGTATACACTTTCAACCTGCCAGTTAGACTTCTGTCTGCCGGCAAAATTCAACCTGTCTTATATTGACAGCGACGGAACCAAGAAAACACCGGTTGTTTTACACAGAGCGATTTTAGGTTCTCTCGATCGTTTCATGGCATACATTTTAGAGGAAACAAAAGGAAACCTGCCGTTATGGTTAGCTCCGGTTCAGGCTAAGATCCTTCCGGTCAAGAATGAGGATGAAGAACTTAACGCATATTCTCATGACTTATATAAGTATCTGGATGACAACGGAATCCGTGTTGAGATCGATGAGAGAAACGAGAAACTCGGCTACCGTATCCGTGAAGCACAGATGGAGAAAGTGCCGTATCTGTTAGTACTTGGTAAGAACGAAGCAGCTGACGGAACCGTAAGCTACAGACTGCATGGAGAGCAGAATTCCACCACAGTTTCCAAGGAAGATTTCCTTGCACTGTTAAAAGAGGATATCCGCACAAAGAAGATCAATCCTGCAGCATTAAAATAAACAGAAATATGAAAATGCGGTGTGTCCGGCAGGATGTGCCGCATTTTTTCAGTCAGACAGGAAACAAAAACCTGATAAATAAATTGTCAAAGATGTATATTGTAATCAAAATTAAATGATAGTAGAATGGTATTAATATAAAATCGTTTATGAGAATAAATCAGAAAGAACAAAGGAGGATATTGATGTGACCCTAAGTGGAAAAGTATCATTAAAGGTAAAAATGACGATTCTGATTATTGAGATTTTAATAATCGGATTATATGGAGTAGTTGTCGGAGATAAAAATATGGGTGCTATCCGTAATGATGCGATCGCCAGCATGGAAGAATATGTAAGTGAGGAACACCCGGAATATTCCCAGGAAGAAATACAACAGGAACTGCAGCCGATATTGCAGAAAATGCAGCAGGAAAAGAATGCAAAACAGGATCAGTTTTTCTATTTTATGGTTATTATGTGTATACTCACGGATATATGGGTACTGTATCTTACATTCGACATTACATCAGGCGTCAAAAGATCTGCGCTGTTTGCCGAAAAAATGGGACAGGGCGATTTTACGCAGCGTGTGGAGGAAAAATACCTGAAACGTGAAGATGAGATCGGTATTCTTGCACGCAGCATCCGTGACATTCATCACAATATGAGACATCTGATCGGCCATGTACAGCGCGAAGCGGATACATTGGATGAAACGGTTGGAACAGCAGAGGCGGCACTGGCAAAACTTGCGGACGAGATCGACAGTGTATCTGGTATCACGCAGGAACTTGCAGCCGGAAATCAGGAGACCGCAGCAGCTGCACAGGAAGTGAATACGATGTCCGGAGAGATTGAGGAAGCTGCAAAAGGAATTGCAGAGCATGCGCAGGAGGGAAACGGAAAAGTTGACGAGATCCATACCAGAGCGGCTGATACGAAACAAAAGATCAGTGCAAGCCGTGCAAATATCAGGAAAGTGCATGGGGAAATCAATGACAGTTTATCGGAAGCACTTGAAAATGCAAAAGTCGTGGAGCAGATCGGTGTTCTTGCGGAGTCCATCATGGGAATCACTTCTCAGACAAATCTGCTGGCTTTGAATGCATCAATTGAAGCCGCAAGAGCCGGAGAGGCAGGAAAAGGATTTGCAGTTGTTGCAGATGAGATCCGTAATCTTGCGGAGCAGTCGGCGAGCACGGTCGGGAATATCCAGGAAGTGACAGAGCGTGTCCAGACAGCAGTTGCAAGACTGACCACAGATGCAAAACGTCTGTTAGAGTTTGTGGGAGGAGACGTCACGGAGAGTTTTAATGATTTTGAAAAAATGGCAGATAATTATAATGAAGATGCAAACTATGTTGAAGAACTTGTAACGGATTTCAGTGCGGCATCCGAACAGCTTTTAGCTTCAGTCAGCGGAGTGGTTGCAAATATACAGGAGGTAACGAAAGCTGCGAATGATGGTGCGGCAAGTACCGGAAGCATTGCAGAGCGTGTTACCAATGTTGACAGACAGGCAGAAGATATGCGTGTACTGATGAAACAGACGCAGGAAGCATCTTTGATGCTGCGGAAGGACACAAAGAAATTTACGGTTGCATAGACAGGATCAATCTATTGTAAAAAATATTTTGGATAAAGTGAAAATTAGGACTGCACCACCATTTACTAATTTTAAAAGTTCAAGTAAAATATAAGTAAAATTATGCTTTGTAAAACAGGGAGACTTATATGTTACGGGAAAAGATTAAAAATTGGAAAATGGAACTGGCTGCAGTCCTTGTTTTTGTTCTGGTTTTGGGAATGACGGGGCTATCCGGCAGTGTGAAGGCGGCAGACCAGACGGACTTGAAAACAATAGATATCATGTTCGTGCATGACACACATTCTCATCTGAACAGCTTTTCAACGGTAGTAGATGAAAAACAGGAAATGATCGGCGGGTTTGCAAGGATTAAGACACTGATCGATGAACAGAAAGAAAAAGATGCGGATACACTGGTGGTGGATGGCGGAGATTTTTCCATGGGAACGCTGGTTCAGACCGTTTTTGAGACACAGGCGGCAGAGATTCGGATGTTAGGGGCACTGGGCTGTGAGGCGACAACACTTGGCAACCATGAATTTGATTATCGTTCAAAGGGGCTTGCTAAGATGCTTGAAACCGCGGCGGAAAGCGGAGATACCGTGCCGGAGCTTCTTGTCTGTAATATCAACTGGGATGCCATGGAACAGCAGGGATTCTCAGAAGGACAGCAGCAGATCCGTGATGCATTTACGGAATACGGTGTGAAAGATTATGTGATGGTGCAAAAGGGCGATGTCCGGGTGGCACTGCTTGGCGTATTCGGAAAAGATGCACTGGCATGTGCACCGACCTGCGAACTGCAGTTTACGGATCCGGTGGAAGCAGTAAAAAAGACCGTAGCTGAAATTAAGAAAAACGAAGATGCGGATATTATCATCTGTCTTTCCCATAGTGGAACTTCAGAGGATGAGTCAAAGTCAGAGGATGAAATTCTTGCAAAAAAAGTGCCGGATCTGGATGTGATCATCAGTGCACATACGCATACAAAATTAGAGGAGCCGATTGTACATGGGGATACCTATATCGTTTCCGCAGGGGAATATGGGAAGTATTTAGGATCCTTATCCTTAGAACAAAAGGATGATGGCCGATGGAACATGAAAGAATATAAACTTACTCCAATCGAGACGGACATTGCAGAGAATGCTGCTACACAGGAAGAAATCAATTCTTTTATGGCGACGGTGGATACCGATTATCTGGCACAGTTTGGGTTTACGAGAGAACAGGTACTTGCGGAAAATGATGTAGCATTTGACAGCCTGGAGGATCTACACAACATCCATACCGAGCATAATCTGGGGGATCTCATCGCAGATGCCTATGCTTATGCGGTCACAAACAGTACGGATTATAATGGCACTCCCGTGGATGTGGCAATCGCGCCGAGTGGAACGATCCGTGACACCTACACAAAGGGAAATATTACAGTAGAAGATGTTTTCAATTCATTTTCACTTGGAATCGGTGCAGACGGTGTGCCGGGTTATCCGCTGATCGAGGCATATCTGACAGGAAAAGAGTTAAAAACCGTGGCAGAGATCGACGCATCCGTGTCGGATCTGATGACATCCGCACGTTTGTATATGTACGGCCTGCAGTTTACTTATAATCCGCACCGTATGATCTTAAACCGTGTTACCGACGTGTATCTGCTGGATGCAGATGGCAATCGCAGGGAGTTAGAGGACGATAAATTGTATCGCGTGGTGGCAGATCTTTACAGTGGGCAGATGCTGTCTGCGGTGACGAAAACATCGTATGGACTGTTGTCTGTTGTGCCGAAAAAGGCAGACGGAACACCGATTGAAAATTTTGAAGATGTGATTTTGACAGATAATGGCGGGGAATTAAAGGCATGGACGGCGATCGCACATTATATGGAGTCGTTCCCGGATGAAAATGGAGATGGAATTGCGGATATTCCACAATATTATGCCGGATTGCATGAAAGAAAAGTGGTAGATGATTCGGCCAATCTCATAAAATTAATAAAAAATCCGAACAAATATGCCGTCATGATCGCAGGAGTCGTATTGATCGCTATTTTACTGGTTGTTTTGCTGATACGGTTAGTGTTAAAATTAGTAAAATACCAGACAGGAAAAAGACGCAGCGGAAGTAAAGCAGGAGAATAACCATGAGCGCGCAGGACAAAACGGAAGAAATTTTAAGACAAATGCATATATTGCTTGCAGGCAGTGAAGCTTATGACAGTATTGGCAGTAAAATTATCCTTGATAAAAAAAGAATGTTAGAGCTGCTTGCAGAGCTAAATAAGGCCATTTACGCGATGCTGGATGAGTATGAACTGACAACGCGGGGCAAGGAGCGTGCAAGACGTGAGGCGGCAAAAATCGGAGAAGATATCTTAAAAGATGCCAGCGGGAAAGCGGAGGATGTGTATGCTGCGTCTGTTATGTATACCAATGAGGCACTGCGGCATGTACAGGAAATCATGCAGAGGGCAACGGATGCCATGCAGGAGATTTATAAGGATGCCAATGAAAAACTTCAGAAAGAAAAAGATGTTGTAAGGAGAGACCAGTCAGACCTGAAAGGACATCTGCAGAATCTTGCTGATACGGACAAATATCTGAATCTGATCGAGGATCGTAACCGTGAGATTGAAAAAGAAAGGGCAAAGGAAAAGGGGGAGACAGAGCCATCGCCTTATTCTGCGATCAAACCGGAAATTAAGATCAACCAGGAGTATTTTGAAAAGGCAGGAATCGTGCCGGAAAATGAACTGCCCGAAGAAATTCCCGAAGATACGCCAGAGGAAGCTGCGCCAAAAGCAGAGGTAAATGTCAATGTCAATCTGGATGCGGAATATTTCCACTGGAAAGAGGGCGGGGAAGCTTCCAGCGAGAAGAAACCGGAGAAACATTCTTTCTTCTCCAGACATCATAAAGAGTAAAAGGAGAATGTGATGCTAGAGAAGCCGGAGGAAAAAGAGTTTCACAAAAAATGGGAAAGCCTGTATGTTTTTACGGGACGCAGAAGTGACCTGACAACGATGATTTCCATTGCGGTCATAAATCCAATGATCCTGTATGTCTTTATCGGGTATGTAGCAGGGAAACGGATCAGTCTGCCGGTGTTGTATCTTATCATCGATGGAGTATTGTTTTTACAATGGGGACTGCTGGTAAAAAGACGGAAAAGAAAGATAGAGCAGTCCATACAGGATGTGGCCGGACAAATGGACACCATCAGGGAAAAAATAAATGAACTGGGAAATTAACTGACAAAAAAGGGAGACAGCCTTAATGGCCGTCTCCCTTTTTATATCCTGTATTAGAGATGATCTGCTGGCTGTTTGAAAGAACTGTTGCAGATGGGGTATAATTTTCATCATTAAATAAAAACTGATGTAATTGTGTAACGTTAGAAGCAAGATCGCACGGAATGACAACATCGCCGATCTTATCATATTTGTGCGTTGTTTTTTCATACGGAAAACCGGTTGTATCTCCAATGTCATAACTGAAAACTTTTGTGGCAAGGGCAAGGAGATCCGTGTTGGAAAAACTGGTCTGAATGTCCCCAAAAGCTGCGTTGATCAGTTTGTTGAGTGTCAGAATGTTGGATTTCTGCGCTTTCTGCATCATTGCGGTCAAAACAGTACGCTGGCGTTCGGTTCTGCGGTAGTCATCACCGCCGCCATAACGGATTCGTGCGTAGGCGCATGCCTGTACGCCGTCTAAGGTGTAAGTTCCGCCGGAGGCAGGTGGTGTGGAATTGTGTCCGGTCAGTTCATTTAATTCTTTCATATAACCGATCATCAGACTTGCCTCATCATCGGTGATCGTGATGTCGACACCGCCTAACAGGTCGACACATTCAATGATCGCATTGAAGTCGACGGTTACATAGTCGGTGATTGCAAGATCAAGATTGGTATTTAACATGGACAGTGCCTGTTCCGGTCCGCCCTTTGCGTAGGCTGCGTTGCATTTCTGGTAAGTGCCGTTTCCGGTATCTAAATAAGAATCACGGTAAACAGATACCAGATTGATGGTATGCTGTTTCGTATCGATGTTTGCCAACATGATAACGTCGCTGTTTCCTTTGGAGAGGCTGCCGTTGGAACGGTTGTCGAGTCCGAAGAGTGCGATCGTTTTGTAATGAGCCATCGCTTCTTTTGTCTCATCGGAGAGATCGTCATTGATGGAAACGTCGTTCATGTCCAGCTTATTCTTTTCAATTTTTGATAATTTGGTTGTGATAAAAAGGGCAATCGCAAGGAGCAGGATGATCAGCAGCTCCAGTAGAAGGAGCATGATTTTTTTCTGCTTTCTGCTTTTGCCTGCAGTGTGCACATTTTTTTTCATAAGAATCCTCCATTCCTGCGCTGTCTTTTGCGCATATCAAGTTTGTGCGTAAGCACAAATCTTGCGTGTGAAAAATGTATTTTTCACACTATCCTCCGTTTTGTGTAAAACTTATTTTATTTACGGGAAAACTGTGGAAAATCTACGGAATTCCTGTGTGTACCAGTACGGGTACGAAAGATATCATAAGGCGGGGATGAATAGGATGCAATAAAGTATTTCTTAAATTTAAGGCCAATTTCTTAAATTAAATTAAGAAATGTGGAAAATGTTGTATATGCAGTGGGAATTTAAAGGAATATTAAGAAATCCGCTCTATAACAATTTAAACTTTCCTGTTAAAATAAATGTAAGATCTGGTGTAATACTTGAAGTAAGACACAAAAAGAATGGAGGAACTTATGCAGACAATTTTAGTGTGTGATGATGATAAGGAAATCGTGGAAGCGATCGAAATATATTTACAGCAGGAAGGATACCATATTTTAAAGGCATATGACGGCGAAGAAGCACTGGAGATCTTAAAAGAAAATGAGGTTCATCTTCTGATCATGGATGTGATGATGCCGCGTCTGGACGGAATCCGTGCGACCTTAAAAATCCGTGAGGAGAGCAGCATTCCGATCATTATTTTGTCTGCAAAGACGGAGGATGCGGATAAAATTTTAGGACTTAACATCGGGGCGGATGACTATGTGGAGAAACCGTTTAATCCGCTTGAACTGGTAGCGAGGGTCAAATCACAGTTAAGACGTTATACCCAGCTTGGAAATGCGGCAGAGAACAGCGCATCGGTGTATACAGTCGGTGGATTGTCGATCAATGATGATTTAAAAGAAGTGACCGTGGATGGAGAAGTGGTAAAGCTGACACCGATCGAGTACAACATCCTTTTATTATTGGTCAAAAATCAGGGAAAGGTATTTTCCATTAATCAGATCTATGAGAGCATCTGGAATGAGGATGCGATCGGAGCGGACAATACGGTGGCAGTACATATCCGCCACATCCGTGAAAAAATCGAGATCAATCCGAAGGAGCCGCGCTATTTAAAGGTTGTGTGGGGCGTTGGATACAAGATCGACAAGAACTGATTCTGGGAGGGATTCCGTACGCCGGCATACAGGATAATGTCCGGCACGGGGATGGAGACTTCATATGGAAAAGAAATCATACACATACGGCAGTAAGCTGGCAGGGATGATCCTGCACCTGTTTTTTACGGTAATACTTACCATCGCTGTCTATCTTTTGGCATCACTGATCAGCAAAAATATTCTGCAGGTAACGGATATCGGTACAGATGATTTTTTTAATTCGGGCTACTATACCAAATGCATGGAGCAGAAATGCAGTGAACTGACCGATTATCTGCATCTGTTACAAAAAGGCAATAAGCGGAGTGCGGAGGACGATAAGCGTTATCTGCAGTATACAAATGAGTTTAAGCGTGAAGACACCAATTTCTGTTACTGGTATAAACAGAATGGGGTGTGGTATACCAATCAGCCGGATTCGGTGGAAGGCCAGGAGTTTGATACACAGACTGTTCTCATGGAGGCAAAGACCATGGGGGATTATCTGATCTATGATATGGAGAAAAAGGAATTTGGAACGGATATCCGCGGCATGGAGAATTACTTTTTTGACAGTTATAATAACCAGATGTATCTGCCACTGGAAAATGTGGTGCTTGTGATCGGAGTGGATACGGATCTGACGGCAAAAGACGATCTGTATGATGCAGAGATGGAGTATGTAAGACTGCATCCGTGGATCAAAGTCAGTATTGTTGCTGCGCTGGTCAGTCTGATGGGATGGGTATTAAGTCTTGTATATCTGACACTTGCAACCGGACACAGAGATGGGGAAGAAGGAGTTCATCTTAATTTTGTGGACCGGATAAAAACAGAGATCGTGACCGCCGTATTTATTGCAGCAACCAGTGAGCTCATCATGCTTTTGTCCCATGTAAATAATAAAACGTGGAACGTGTCGGGACTGTTGGTCGCATCGGGAACGGTCAGTCTATTGATTGATGTACTGTTTCTCATTTTTTATCTGAGCATGGTGCGCCGGATGAAGGCGGAAGTGATGTGGGAAAACAGCCTTGCCTGCTGGTTTGTAAAAGGGATGGACAAGTTTTTTGAAAAACGGACGGTGACGGTGAGCGTGCTGGTTGTCTTTGCAGTCCACATGATCGTCTGTTTCGTGCTTGCGATGGGAGCTTTTTATTACCACCGGGTAATCTGTCTGGTACTGCTTTTAATCTTCAGCGGCATGGAGGCATATCTCCTGCTGCGTTCTGCAGTGGAACATTATCAGGTATATGAAGGCGTGGAAAAAATTACGGAAGGTGTGCTAAGCAACAAGATCGACACAGAAGGACTGCATGGTGAGGATAAAAAACTTGCCGAAGCGATCAACAATATTGGCAGCGGTCTTTTGCATGCGGTGGATGACAGTACGAAAAATGAGCGCATGAAGGCAGACCTGATCACGAATGTTTCACATGACATCAAAACACCGCTGACCTCGATCATTAATTATGTCAATCTGATCAAACTGGAACATATTGATAATGAACGGGTGAATGGTTATATCCGCATCCTGGATGCCAAGTCACAGCGGTTAAAGCAGCTGACGGAGGATCTGGTTGAGACATCGCGTATTACATCCGGAAATGTCAAACTGGATATGCAAAAGATTGACTTAGTGGAGCTGATCTATCAGACGGCAGGCGAGTTTAATGAAAAATTTGAGGCGAAAGAGCTTACAATCGTCACCAAACTCCCGAAAACGGAAGTGATGATCCTTGCGGACGGCAGACAGCTCTACCGTGTCATCGAAAACCTTTATAATAATGTTGCAAAATATGCGCTGGAAAAAACAAGAGTTTATGTGGATGTGCATGTACTGGAGGAAAAAGTGACATTTTCCATCAAAAATGTTTCGGAGCGTTCCCTTGCGTTGGAAAACAGTAATGCGGGAGATCTGACAGAGCGTTTTATCCGTGGGGATGCCTCAAGAACGACCGAGGGAAGCGGACTGGGGCTTTCCATTGCAAAGAGTCTGACACAGCTTATGGGCGGCATCTTTTTCATCGGGGTGGACGGAGATCTGTTTAAGGCTTCGATCACATTCCCGATGTACAGGGAAACAATAGACACGGATGAATAAGAGAGTAAATTTACGGCTGTTTTCAGCAGATAGGGCATGCGCTTTCCAATGCTTTCGGTTTAACGTGTAAAAGTACTTGATTTTTGCTGATGCTGTCTATATAATTTTAAACAATGGATCTAATAGAAAATGGGCAAAAGAATGGAGGAAACCATGAAATTATACGATAGCGGTGTATATCTCGTAAATGGAAATGAACTGGTACCGGACGGTGCAAATGCCATCGAAGAGGTCGTAAAAAAGACCGGGGCAGCAGTGACCAAAGAGCAGGCGGCAGAAAATACGATTGCTTACGGTATCTTAAAAAATCATAATACATCTGGCAATATGGACAAACTTCAGATCAAGTTTGACAAGCTGACATCCCACGATATCACATTCGTCGGAATCATCCAGACAGCAAGAGCATCAGGATTAGAGAAGTTCCCGATCCCATATGTGCTGACGAACTGCCACAACAGCCTCTGTGCAGTCGGAGGTACGATCAACGAGGATGATCACATGTTTGGTTTAACCTGTGCAAAGAAATACGGCGGGGTTTATGTACCGCCTCATCAGGCAGTCATTCATCAGTTTGCACGCGAGATGCTTGCGGCTGGCGGAGCGATGATCCTTGGTTCTGATTCCCACACACGTTATGGCGCACTTGGCACCATGGCAGTCGGTGAGGGTGGACCGGAGCTTGTAAAACAGCTTTTAAATAAAACTTATGATATCGATATGCCGGGCGTGATCGGCGTTTATCTGACAGGTACACCGATGAAAGGTGTTGGACCGCAGGATATTGCACTTGCCATTATCGGAGAAGTGTTTGATAAAGGTTATGTAAAGAATAAAGTCATGGAGTTTGTCGGACCAGGTGTTGCAAATTTAAGCGTTGATTTCAGAATCGGCGTGGACGTTATGACCACAGAGACGACATGTCTTTCTTCCATCTGGAAAACAGATGACAAAGTAAAAGAGTTTTATGCGATCCACGGCAGACCACAGGATTACAAAGAGTTGAATCCGGGCAGCGTGGCATATTATGACGGAATGATCGAGATCGACCTTTCAAAGATCAAACCGATGATCGCAATGCCATTCCATCCGAGCAACACTTACACGATCGAAGAGTTAAATGCAAACCTGATGGATATCTTAGACGACTGCGAGAAACGCGCAGAGGTAAGCTTTGACGGAGCAGTTAAGCTTGACTTAAAGAGCAAAGTAAGAGATGGAAAACTCTATGTAGATCAGGGTATCATCGCAGGCTGCGCAGGCGGTGGATTTGAGAATATCTGTGATGCAGCAGACATCTTAAAGGGTGCGAGCATCGGACCGGATGAGTTTACGTTAAGCGTATATCCGGCAAGTACGCCGATCTATATGGAGTTAGTAAAGAATGGTGCAGTTGCATCCCTGATGGAGACAGGTGCGATCGTTAAGACGGCATTCTGCGGACCGTGCTTTGGCGCTGGCGATACACCGGCAAACAACGCATTTTCCATCCGCCACTCCACCAGAAACTTCCCGAACCGTGAAGGCTCCAAGGTACAGAAGGGACAGGTTGCCTCCGTTGCGCTGATGGATGCACGTTCGATCGCAGCAACAGCCGCAAACAAGGGATTTTTGACAGCCGCAACCGATGTGGATGTGAACTTTAGCAAACCGAAGTACTTCTTCGATAAAAATATTTACGCAAACCGTGTCTTTGACAGCAAGGGTGTAGCAGATCCTTCCATTGAAATCCAGTTTGGACCAAACATCAAAGACTGGCCGGCAATGAGTGCATTGCCGGAAAATATGGTATTAAAAGTGGTATCCGAGATCCACGATCCGGTCACGACCACAGACGAGCTGATCCCGTCCGGAGAGACATCCTCCTTCCGTTCCAACCCGCTTGGACTTGCAGAGTTTGCACTTTCCAGAAAAGATCCGCAGTACGTGGGCCGGGCAAAAGAGATCCAGAAAGCGCAGAAAGCGTTAGAAGCCGGAAACTGTCCGTTAGAGGCAGTAGAAGAGTTAAAACCGGTTATGGATGTCATCGATAAAGTATTCCCGGAAACAAAATTTGAGGATAACCATTCCAATGGTGAGATCGGTTTTGGAAGTACGATCTTTGCAGTAAAACCGGGCGATGGTTCCGCACGTGAGCAGGCTGCTTCCTGCCAGAAAGTACTTGGAGGCTGGGCAAACATTGCAAATGAGTATGCAACCAAGCGTTACCGCTCGAACCTCATCAACTGGGGTATGCTTCCGTTCATCATCCCGGAGGGCGAACTGCCGTTCAAGAATCTTGACTACTTATACATCCCGAATATCCGTAAAGCAGTCGAGGACAAACAGTCCGAGATTACAGCGTATGTGATCAAAGATGGAAAGGCAGAAGAGTTTAAACTTGGACTTGGTGCGATGACTGATGATGAGAGAGAGATCATCTTAAAGGGCTGTCTGATCAATTATTACAGAGGGTAAAACCGCAGACTGATATTTTGGGGCATCGGCGCATGAGCACCGGTGTCCCTTTTTGCAAAATCCAGTAATTAACAAAAATTTCAGCAAAATCTGATTGCGTTGCCTGTCTGCGAAGGTTATAATGAAAATATTAGATAAGACGGAGGATGGCAATTTGGACGAACAGGAAAAGATAAAAAAAACATCCCAGGAAACAGAATGGGAATTAAAACCACAGTATGTCATCATCGCACTGGTCGTATTTGTGACTTTCTGCTGCTGCATACTGTTTTTCTTTATGATCTACCGTTACAATGGATTCACAGACTTCTGGAAGAAGCTGTCTTTGATCTTACAGCCGATCATTATCGGTGTAGTGATCGCATATCTGTTAAATCCAATCATGAAATTTTTAGAGGGACACCTGCTTAAGTTTTTAGAGCCGCGGATGAAAAGCAAACGCAAAGCGAAAAAGACATCACGGGGAATAGCAATTACCGGATCACTGGTATTTTTAGTGGGAATCTGTGTGCTTTTAGTGGCGGCGATCGTTCCATCTATCTCTGCGAGTATCCAGAGCATGATCACATCGTTTCCACAGGAAGCAAAGGATCTGACGAAATGGGTAGACGAGGTGACAAACGGTGATACGGAACTTGCGTCCATGATACAGCAGGGCGTGGACAAAATAACGGATACGGTTGAGACCTTTTTTGAAGATGATATTTTTTCAAAGGTACAGACTTATCTTACATCGATCACAAGCGGTGTGATCTATGGTGTCAAATTCGTTTTAAATGTGATCGTCGGTCTGATCATTTCAGTCTATGTGATGGCAGACCAGGAACATTTTGCAGGACAGGCGAAAAAGATCGTATATGCGATGTTTAAACCGGTGCGGGCAAATGTTATCGTTGATACTGTCCGTAAGAGCAATGAGATTTTCAGTGGATTTATCAGTGGTAAAATATTAGATTCGGCGATCATTGGTGTGCTCGCCTATATCGTGCTTGCAATCATGAAGATGCCGGATACGGTGTTAGTCGCCGTGATCATCGGTGTCACCAATGTTATACCGTTTTTCGGCCCATTTATCGGCGCGGTGCCGTCCTTTATCATTATCGTGCTTCAGAATCCGATACAGGGATTATATTTCCTGATCTTTATCGTTGTGTTACAGCAGATCGACGGAAATATCATTGGACCGAAGATCCTTGGAAGCTCTACCGGATTATCGGCATTCTGGGTTGTATTTGCAATTCTGGTATTTGGCGGATTATGGGGATTCCCGGGAATGCTGCTCGGTGTGCCGCTTATGGCAGTGATCTATTATGTTGCACAGAAAACGGTATCTTATTTCTTAAAGAAGCGTGGACTTACAACAGATACACTGGCATATGTATATCTGACTAAAGTTGACAAGGAGAGTAATCAGCCTGTTTATGATAAAAATCCGTCAAAAAAAGAGTTGAAAAAACATCATGGAAAACATATCGAGGAATCCATAGAAGAGAGTAAAAAAGAAGAATAAGATCAATGACAGAAAAGAGGGTATGGCAGACTGCAAACCCTCTTTTTTTGCCTGTATCATGGCTTTTTTTTCTAAGATTAAATTTTGACATCTATATGTGCGTATGATAAACTAAGAACAAAAGAAGCAGCAAAAGAATAGCGCGTTCTGAGGTGGCATAATTTGGATAAATATGAATATAAATTAAAGCTGGATCAGATGAAATCTCTGACGGCCGAACATAATTATGAAAAGGCAGCAGAGATAGCTGATACGATTAACTGGAATAAAATAAAAAATGTAAATGCACTTGTAAAAGTTGGAGAGATTTATGAGAATACCGGTCGTTTAGAAGACAGCCGTGAGGTTTTGCTTATGGCATATGACCGGTCTCCAATTGGAAGAATGATCATTTATCGCCTGGCAAAAGTTGCCATTAAAATGAAAAATTTTGATGAGGCGAAAGATTATTATCAGGAATTTGTGGAGATCGCACCACATGATAATTTGAAATATGTGTTGAAATACGAGATCTGCAAAGCCCAGGGTGCAAATATAGAAACTCTGATCGGAATTTTAGAGGAGTTAAAAGAGCAGGAATATACCGAAGAATGGGCATTTGAACTTGCATGTCTGTATCATAAAGCAGGTATGGCAGATAAGTGTGTGGAGGCATGTGATGAACTGGTACTGTGGTTTGGTGACGGTCCATATGTGGAACGTGCATTAGAATTAAAGATGCTGTACCAGCCACTGACAAAACAGCAGGAAGACAAGTACCGCACATTCCGTCAGAGACATGACGGCGTTGTAGAAGTGAGACCGGAAGATCCGTTAGAATCCGGGGAGATCATACCGGAACCGGTGCAGATCAAAGATGTGAAGATGTCTGCGGAACGCTTTAACACACAGAACCTGCAGGAAGAACTTCAGAGAAGTATGCAGGAGATCATGAATGCCACGGAAAAAGAGGCAGTCAATGATACGATGGATAACATTAAGAAACTGGTAGAGGATATTCCGTATCTCCAGATTCCATCCGAGAAAGAAGAAGAGCCACAGGAAGAAGAGGTTTACCAGCATATTGAGACAGATGAGGAGATTGACAATTCTTTAAAATCCAATTTCCAGGAGATGTTAGTGGATGAGGATGGACAGATGAGCCTTTATATGCAGGGAGGCAGAGTGGCAGAGCCGCAGGTATCCGGACAGATGAGCATTGAGGATGTGCTTGCTGAATGGGAAAAGACCAAGCGTGCCGCAGAGGCAGCCTTGCAGGAAGCAGAGCAGAGAAAACTCGAGTCTGCAAAGGCGAGAGCACTTCAGGAAGCGGAAGAACTGCTGGGGCGGCTTGCGGATGTCATTCCAATGCTTGATTCCGGCTTGACGCCGAAGGATCTTCTGGATCAGAAATACTTAAGCAAAGACGGACAGCCGAACGACAGTGCAGTCTCCATGGTTACGAACATGAACCAGTTTTTACAGCAGGAGATCGACCGCCTCAGCGATGAAAATGCACAGATGGATGAACAGCTCGCAGCTGTCGGGGCATCTCCGGTTGGAGATTA
>ERZ772855.2452-NODE-2452-length-15599-cov-6.969635_pt1 | contig 15599 bp, 9 predicted proteins | sample MGYA00511900_ERZ772855 | MGnify/ENA primary metagenome ERZ772855 (study PRJEB29015, sample SAMEA2737701) | human gut metagenome | biome: human gut; feature: human-associated habitat; material: faeces | place: China | collected 2012 ...
TTTATAAAAGAAATATTTTTCTTAAGTCACCATATGGTGGCTTTTCTTGTGTCTTATAATCTATCTAAACATTCACAAGCAAGCAAAGCCCAGACATGGTAAAATGAAGTGAGTCGTGCTTATTCAAGTGAGCGAAATACAAAGACTAATGTGGGAGAATCAAATGGGAAAATAATTTATATGGGCGAGTTTGACGGTAGGAACTATTATTACAATATAAGGACAAAAGAGGGACTTGTAGCTTTGGATTCGGAAACGATTAAGAAAAAGGGAGAACATGATATTACTTGAATTCAACAGTCAATGAAAATTGAGATTGAAGTAGTGACACATTAATTAGTGTCTCTACTTTTTTTAATTATGGAAGTGTTTTTGTGATATAATGTGGAAGAAGTGTAGTTTCATTATATTGAGACAAATTTTAAGAAATGAGAGTTCATAATGCGTAATGATATTCAACCAAGTCTACAAACAGTAGAACAATATTTTTCTAAATCTGAATTTTATATTCCTAGCTACCAGAGACCATATGCGTGGCAGGTGGCACAATGTGATCAGTTAATTGAAGACATCAATCAGCATATGGAAAACTTTGATAAAGATTCACAGGACAATTACTTCTTTGGAGCAGTGTTGATTGCCCAAGAGTCTGGTGAGGATCATGACGTTACACTAATTGATGGTCAACAAAGAACAACTACCTTTATGTTGTTATTAAAAGCATTGTTACTTAAAATTGAGAGTGAATTAACTAACCAACCTCAAGACGATGCAGATGGTAGACGACTTATTAAGAGACTGAACGGACTAAAAGAACAAATTGCTTCATTACTGTTTAATATGTCTGAGGATGAACTAGATGATTTTGTAGATGGGCTATCATTCCCAACTGTTGAAATGATAAAGTACATTAATGATTCCATCTCAGAAAAATATGCATTTGACATGCAAGCTATTTTACTTGGACACAATTTTGAAGAAATAAAACAGAATGTTCATCAAATATACCGTCGCCAAAAAGACAATCGCTATACGAACTTCTACAAAAATTTCCGATATTTTTACAATACTTGCAATGAATTGAGTGTTCTTAATTGCATAAATTTTGCTAATCATTTTATTAAGAATTGCCAAGTCATCACTATTACAAGCTTCAATACTGACCAAGCTATTAATATTTTTAACTCTTTAAACGGTACTGGTGTACCATTGACTCCAATTGAAGTCATTGTTTCCAAAACAACTGCTAGTGCTGCAGATAGAAAAACATTTGAAAATAATTGGCAGGAGATAGTAGATTGGGCAGACAAGTCAAGTCTTGATTTGAACGCATTGATGACTAACTATATTTTCACGAAGTTATCGCAACAAAATGGTACTGAGAGAAGAAATCCAGGTATACGTGCATTCTTTAATAAGAATAAGGAACTTCTTAATGATGATATTGTCTTCACAGATGATTTGAAAAAGATACTCAATACTTATTTGCTTACATCAGAAACTTCAATTGGTAGAGTAATTAGCCAGCTAAATGGTAATTTAAAGCCATTTGTGAGTAGCTATCTATTTTTCCGTGATGATAAGAGATACATTGAGTACCTGATGCGAATTGGTATCTTAATTGAATTGTCTGAGTTATCGTATAGCCATGGATTGTTCAAAGGCTTTCTTGAGGAAATCAATTTGATGTATAGTCAAGTCGATGCGTTCTCAACAGAGTCATTGATTGATAAGGTTAGAGAGCATATACGTTTAAATTTTGAATATGAAAATGTTAAACAAACACTTTTAGAGAGTGGAGTCTCAAATGCTCTTATTTATGTGAATGAGTACCTTTTTGCATCCGAACATGATATGAATCTAAAGCTTGACGGAAATATAGACATCGAACATGTTATGCCAAAAAGTGGGATTAATAGAGACCACATCATGCATGATATAGGTGTCAATGATTCGGATGAATTTCGAGAATATGCTGAAAAGTTAGGTAACAAGATTCTACTTGAATCAGAAATAAATCGTGGTATTGGAGATGCCTGGTTTAGAACTAAGAAGGAAAATCATATCTCTAAAGGTAATGGATATATTGGCAGTAAGTTTCCAATAGCTCAGTCTCTCGTTACGTATACTAAAGATACTTGGACTAAAGAGGATATTGATTTAGCTACAGAGAAAGCAGCAAAACGGATAGCAGATTTTGTATTTGAATTGTGATTTTTAGTTTTAGTTATATTTAGAGAAGATAATAATTTGGATTGCTGACACAACTGATTTACTAGAAATGTACAGTTGAAATATAGTTTCTTTGAATTCTTTGGTATATTTTTTAGTCATAAAGTGAAATAAAGTGTCCTCTTAGCTTCGAATACAAGACCTATTATGATATACTTATACCAAGGTTAAGGAATGAGGTTTCTCCCCTCGCTGTTAAACTAAAAATAGTCATTGTTTTTCTATTTTGCAGAATCACCGAATGTTAATCAGCTGTACTGCTGAAAATTACCGAATCTTGAGATGACCAAATAGGTCTTCTCTTTTTTTGTTTTCTTCAAGTATCAAAACTCTTTTCTCTTTTGAGAAATAACACTTGGTTTCCTTTTTTAACTGCTTTATAATAGAGTCATACTGATGCCTTCTGCTGTGATAAAGAAGGCAGATTTAAGGAGATGAGAAATTGGCTTTTGTGTTTAGAGGACACGGTTTGTTGTTTTTTTACTGTAGGAGATAGATATGGCAATGATAGAAGTGGAACATCTTCAGAAAAATTTTGTGAAGACAGTCAAGGAACCGGGGCTGAAGGGAGCTTTGCGTTCCTTTATTCATCCTGAAAAGCAGACCTTTGAAGCGGTCAAGGATTTGACCTTTGAGGTGCCAAAGGGACAGATTCTAGGTTTTATCGGGGCAAATGGTGCTGGGAAGTCGACCACCATTAAAATGCTGACAGGGATTTTAAAGCCGACATCTGGTTTTTGTCGGATTAATGGCAAGATTCCACAGGACAATCGCCAAGATTATGTCAAGGATATTGGAGTAGTCTTTGGGCAAAGAACCCAGCTATGGTGGGATTTGGCCCTGCAAGAGACCTACACGGTTTTGAAAGAGATTTATGATGTGCCAGATGCGCTTTTCCATAAGCGCATGGACTTTTTGAATGAAGTCTTGGATTTGAAGGAATTTATCAAGGATCCCGTGCGGACTCTTTCACTGGGGCAACGGATGCGGGCAGATATTGCGGCTTCCTTGCTTCACAATCCTAAGGTCCTCTTTTTAGATGAGCCGACTATTGGTTTGGATGTGTCAGTTAAGGATAACATTCGTCGGGCTATCACCCAGATCAATCAAGAGGAAGAGACAACTATTCTCTTGACCACTCACGACCTGAGTGATATTGAGCAACTCTGTAATCGGATTTTTATGATTGATAAGGGACAAGAGATTTTTGATGGAACGGTGAGCCAGCTCAAGGAAACCTTTGGCAAGATGAAGACTCTTTCCTTCGATCTGATGCCAGGTCAAAGTCATCTTGTCTCCCACTATGAAGGTTTTTCGAATATGACCATCGATAGACAAGGAAATAGCTTGACTATTGAATTCGATAGTTCCCGCTACCAGTCGGCCGATATTATCAAGCAAACCCTGTCTGATTTTGAAATCCGTGATTTGAAGATGGTGGATACGGATATTGAGGATATTATTCGTCGTTTCTACCGAAAGGAGCTCTAAGATGGTCAAATTGTGGAGACGGTATAAACCCTTTATCAATGCAGGGATTCAGGAGTTAATTACCTATCGTGTCAACTTTATTCTCTATCGGATTGGCGATGTCATGGGAGCTTTTGTGGCCTTTTATCTCTGGAAGGCAGTCTTTGATTCGTCGCAAGAGTCTTTGATTCAGGGCTTCAGCATGGCAGATATCACCCTCTACATCATCATGAGTTTTGTGACCAATCTCTTGACCAGGTCTGATAGCTCCTTTATGATTGGGGAGGAGGTTAAAGACGGTTCCATCATCATGCGTTTGTTGCGACCAGTGCATTTTGCGGCCTCTTATCTTTTCACCGAGCTTGGTTCCAAGTGGTTGATTTTCATCAGTGTTGGCCTACCATTTTTAAGTGTTATCATTTTGATGAAAATCCTGTCTGGGCAAGGCATTGTAGAAGTGCTGGGATTGACGGTTCTATATCTTTTTAGCTTAACGCTCGCCTATCTGATTAATTTTTTCTTTAATATCTGCTTTGGTTTTACAGCCTTTGTATTTAAAAATCTTTGGGGTTCCAATCTACTCAAGACTTCCATAGTGGCCTTTATGTCTGGAAGTTTGATTCCCTTGGCTTTCTTTCCAAAAGTGGTTTCAGCTATTCTCTCCTTCTTGCCTTTTTCATCCTTGATATATACTCCGGTTATGATCATTATTGGGAAATACAATGCCAGTCAGATTCTTCAGGCGCTTTTGCTCCAGTTCTTCTGGCTTATAGTGATGGGGGGCTTGTCTCAGTTGATTTGGAAACGAGTCCAGTCATTCATCACCATCCAAGGAGGTTAGTATGAAAAAATATCAACGCATGCATCTGATTTTTATCAGACAATACATCAAGCAGATCATGGAATACAAGGTGGATTTTGTGGTTGGTGTCTTGGGAGTCTTTCTGACTCAAGGTCTGAACCTCCTGTTTCTCAATGTCATCTTTCAACACATCCCCTCGCTAGAAGGGTGGACCTTTCAAGAGATAGCCTTTATCTATGGATTTTCCTTGATTCCCAAGGGCTTGGACCATCTCTTTTTTGACAATCTCTGGGCTTTAGGTCAACGACTAGTTCGAAAAGGGGAGTTTGACAAGTATCTGACTCGTCCTATTAATCCTCTCTTTCATATTCTCGTTGAGACCTTCCAGATTGATGCCTTGGGCGAGCTTTTGGTCGGTTGCATTCTATTGGGAACAACAGTATCAAGCATTGCTTGGACACTTCCCAAATTCCTACTTTTTCTAGTATGTATTCCTTTTGCGACCTTGATTTATACTTCCTTGAAGATTGCGACAGCCAGTATCGCTTTTTGGACCAAGCAGTCAGGCGCCATGATTTACATTTTCTATATGTTCAATGATTTTGCCAAGTACCCGATTTCCATTTACAATTCGCTCCTTCGTTGGTTGATTAGCTTTATCGTGCCTTTCGCCTTTACGGCTTATTATCCAGCTAGCTATTTCTTGCATGGCAAGAATGGGCTCTTTAACATCGGTGGATTGATTCTGATTTCCCTTGCTTTCTTTGTAATTTCCCTCAAACTCTGGGATAGAGGATTGGATGCCTACGAAAGTGCTGGATCGTAAGAGGAAAGTAAAACTAAAATCAAGAAAGGAACTTATGATGTTTACAATCGAAGAAGTCAAGGATGAAGATCAAAAAATGGCAGTTGTCGCTGAGGTTTTAAAGGATTTGCCAGAATGGTTTGGAATACCTGAAAGCACGCAAGCATACATCGAAGGAGCCAAGGAATTGCAAGTTTGGGCAGCCTACCAGGAGAGTGAGTTGACTGGATTTGTAAGCTTGTCCTATTCTAGTGAAGAGTGTGCAGAGATTGATTGTCTCGGCGTAAAAAAGGCTTATCAAGGTAGAGGAATTGGGAGTCAATTGCTTGCGACTTTAGAAAGAGAAGCAGGCAAACAAGTAGACTACCTACAGGTAAAAACAGTAGCAGAAGGCTCTAATAAAGATTATGATCGAACAAATGTCTTTTATCGAAGTGTTGGTTTTAAAAAATTAGAGATTTTTCCTCAACTATGGGATCCCCAGAATCCTTGCCAGATTTTGATAAAGAAAATCGTTTAAAACTTCCTGACAAAAAATTGAGAGTGCCATACTATAAAAGTGTTAGCCAATTTAGCTCAGTTGGTAGAGCAAGGCACTCGTAAAGTCTAGGTTATAGGTAGATAAACGACTGAGGATTTGAAAAAATAGATATGTAGAAGATAACCGTTAAGTCTTATTCTTAGCGGTTTTTTATATTGTTTAATAGCGCTGATATTTCATTAATGATGTTTGACTTTGTGATGTTGCTAGTGCTTTAAGTTGATTGCTACTATTTTTGATGGTGTGAATGTTCTGATAATGTACCCCAGCTAACTACGAAAGTTTTTGACTCTATGTTTTTAACGCCTATTAAAAAATAAATTAATGTAGGTTAATTTTTCTTGACTTAAATTTTTTAAATGATATACTATTTTTCTGGAGAGCTAACAATTATATATAAATGTACTACTCTATTTCCTAGATAATACTTATACTCGATGAAAATCAAAGAGCAAACTAGAAAACTATCCGCAGGTTGCTCAAAGCACTGCTTTGAGGTTGTAGATAGAACTGACGAAGTCAGTAACCATACATACGCTAAGACGACGTTGACGCGGTTTGAAGCGATCTTCGAAGAGTATTAGTAAAACTTTTTATAACAAATGCTAGCAAAGTTAAAGTTTACTATCTATTGGAAGTTAAATAAATATGTAAGGAATTAAAATGAAAAAAAGTACAGTATTGTCATTAACCACAGCTGCAGTTATTTTAGCAGCATATGTCCCTAATGAGGTAATCCTAGCAGATACACCTAGTTCTGAAGATTCTTTAAAAATATCTGATAAAGAAACAGTAATAGGTAAACAAAACGAAAACAAAGAAAAACTTGAAGATATTCATAATGTTATAGAAACTTCAAAGGATACTGAAGAAAAGAAAACAACAATTATTGAGGAAAAAGAAGTTGTTAGTAAAAATCCTGTGATAGACAATAACACTAGCAATGAAGAAGCAAAAATCAAAGAAGAAAATTCCAATCAATCCCAAGGAGATAAAGCGGACTCGTCTGCAAGTAAAGACCCAGAAAGTCCCAAAAAAGAGGATAAACTTGTCTATATTGCTGAATTTAAAGATAAAGAATCTGGAGAAAAAGCAATCAAGGAACTATCAAATCTTAAGAATACAAAAGTTTTATATACTTATGATAGAATTTTTAACGGTAGCGCTATTGAAACAACCAAAGATACTCTGGACATAATTAAACTAATAGAAGGTATTTCATCGGTTGAAAGGTCACAAAAAGTCCAACCTATGATGAATCATGCTAGAAAAGAAATTGGAGTTGAAGAGGCAATCGATTACCTAAAATCTATCAATGCACCATTTGGGAAAAACTTTGATGGTAGAGGTATGGTCATTTCAAATATCGATACGGGAACGGATTATAGGCATAAGGCCATGAGGATTGATGATGATGCTAAAGACTCAATGAGATTTAAAAAAGAAGACTTAAAAGGTACTGATAATAATTTCTGGTTGAGTGATAAAATCCCTCATGCTCTCAATTATTATAATGGTGGTAAAATTACTGTAGAAAAAGCTGATGATGGAAGCGATTATTTTGATCCACATGGGATGCATATTGCAGGGATTCTTGCGGGAAATGATACTGAAAAAGATATTAAAAACTTTAACGGAATAGATGGAATTGCTCCTAATGCACAGATTTTCTCTTATAAAATGTACTCTGACGCAGGATCTGGCTTCGCAGGAGATGAAACAATGTTTCATGCTATTGAAGATTCGATCAAACACAATGTCGATGTTGTTTCGATATCATCTGGCTTTACAGGAACAGGTCTTGTAGGTGAGAAATATTGGCAAGCTATTAGAGCATTAAGAAAAGCAGGCATTCCAATGGTTGTAGCTACGGGTAACTATGCGACTTCTGCTTCAAGTTCTTCATGGGATTTAGTGGCAAATAATAATCTGAAAATGACCGACACTGGAAATGTAACACGAACTGCAGCACATGAAGATGCGATAGCAGTCGCATCTGCTAAAAATCAAACAGTTGAGTTTGATAAAGTTAACATAGGTGGAGAAAGTTTTAAATATAGAAATATAGGTGCCTTTTTCGATAAGAATAAAATCATAACAAATGAAGAAGGATCAAAAGCTTCTAGTAAATTAAAATTTGTATATATAGGCAAGGGGCAAGACAAAGATTTGATAGGATTGGATCTTAGAGGCAAAATTGCAGTAATGGATAGAATTTATACAAAGGAGTTAAAAAATGCTTTTAAACGTGCAACGGATAAGGGTGCACGTGGCATTATGGTTGTAAATACTGTAAATTACTACAATAGAGATAATTGGACAGAGCTTCCAGCTATGGGATATGAGGAGGATGAAGGAACTACTAGTCAAGTTTTTTCAATTTCAGGAGATGATGGTGTAAAGTTATGGAACATGATTAACCCTGATAAAAAAACTGAGGTTAAAAGGAATAATAAAGAAGATTTTAAAGATAAATTGGAGCAATACTATCCAATTGATATGGCAAGCTATAATTCTAATAAACCGAATGTAGGTGACGAAAAAGAGATTGACTTTAAGTTTGCACCTGACACAGACAAAGAACTGTATAAAGAAGAGATCATCGTTCCAGCAGGGTCCACATCTTGGGGACCAAGAATAGATTTACTTTTAAAACCAGATGTTTCAGCACCCGGTAAAAATATTAAATCCACTCTCAATGTCATTAATGGGAAATCAACTTATGGTTATATGTCAGGGACTAGTATGGCAACTCCAATCGTGGCAGCTTCTACTGTTTTGATTAGACCAAAATTAAAGGAAATGCTTGAAAGACCTGTGTTGAAAAATCTTAAGGGAGATGACAAAATAGATCTTACAAGTCTTACAAAAATAGCCCTACAAAATACTGCACGCCCTATGATGGATGCAACTTCTTGGAAAGAAAAAAGTCAATACTTTGCATCACCTAGACAACAGGGAGCAGGGCTAATTAATGTTGCCAATGCTTTGAGAAATGAAGTCGTAGCTACTTTTAAAAACACGGATTCTAAAGGTTTGGTAAACTCTTATGGTTCTATTTCTCTTAAAGAAATAAAAGGAGATAAAAAATATTTTACAATTAAGCTTCACAATACATCAAACAGACCTTTAACCTTTAAAGTTTCAGCATCTGCTATAACTACAGATGCTCTAACTGACAGACTCAAACTGGATGAAACATACAAAGATGAAAAATCTCCAGATGGTAAGCAAATTGTTCCAGAAATCCACCCAGAAAAAATCAAAGGAGCAAATATTACATTTGAGCATGACACTTTCACTATAGGTCCAAATTCTAGCTTTGATTTAAATGCGGTTATAAATGTTGGGGAGGCTAAAAACAAAAATAAATTTGTAGAATCATTTATTCATTTTGAGTCAGTGGAAGAAATGGAAGCTCTGAACTCCAACGGGAAGAAAATAAACTTCCAACCTTCTTTATCGATGCCTCTAATGGGATTTGCTGGGAATTGGAACCACGAACCAATCCTTGATAAATGGGCCTGGGAAGAAGGTTCAAAATCAAAAACAATGGAAGGTTATGATGATGATGGCAAACCGAAAATTCCAGGAACCTTAAATAAGGGGATTGGTGGAGAAGGTATAGATAAATTTAATCCAGCAGGAGTTATACAAAATAGAAAAGATAAAAATACAACATCCCTAGATCAAAATCCAGAATTGTTTGCTTTCAATAACGAAGGGATCAACGCACCATCATCAAGTGGTTCTAATATTGCTAAAATTTATCCTTTAGATTCAAATGGAAATCCTCAAGATGCTCAACTTGGGAGAGGATTAACACCTTCTCCACTTGTATTAAGAAGTGCAGAAGAAGGATTGATTTCAATAGTAAATACAAATAAAGAGGGAGAAAATCAAAGAGACTTAAAAGTCATTTCGAGAGAACACTTTATTAGAGGAATTTTAAACTCTAAGAGAAATGATGCAAAGGGAATCAAATCTTCTAAGCTAAAAGTTTGGAGCGACTTGAAATGGGATGGACTCATCTATAACCCTAGAGGTAGAGAAGAAAATGCACCAGAAAGCAAGGATACCAAAGATCCTGCTACTAAGATAAGAGGACAATTTGAACCGATTGCAGAAGGTCAATATTTCTATAAATTTAAATATAGATTAACTAAAGATTACCCATGGCAGGTTTCCTATATTCCTGTAAAAATTGATAATACAGCCCCTAAGATTGTTTCGGTTGATTTTTCAAATCCTGAAAAAATTAAGTTGATTACAAAGGATACTTATCACAAGGTAAAAGATCAATACAAGAATGAAACCTTATTTGCGAGAGATCAAAAAGAACATCCTGAAAAATTTGACGAGATTGCAAACGAAGTTTGGTATGCAGGCGCTGCTCTGGTTAATGAAGATGGAGAGGTTGAGAAAAATCTTGAAGTAACTTATGCAGGTGAGGGTCAAGGAAGAAATAGGAAACTAGACAAAGACGGAAATACTATTTATGAAATTAATGGTGCAGGAGATTTAAGAGGAAAAATCATTGAAGTCATTGCATTAGATGGATCTAGCAATTTCACAAAGATTCATAGAATTAAATTTGCTGATCATGCTGATGAAAAGGGGATGATTTCCTATTATCTAGTAGATCCTGATCAAGATTCATCTAAATACCAAAAGCTTGGCGAGATTTCCGAATCTAAATTTAAAAATTTAGAAAATAGAAAAGAGGATAGTCTTAAAAAAGATACAACTGAGGAAGAAAATCATCAAGAAAATGAAGAGTCTATCGAAGAAAAATCAAGCTTGACTATTCATAAAACTATTTCAACAATTAGAGATTTTGAAAGTAAAGACTTAAAGAAACTCATTAAAAAGAAATTTAGAGAAGTTGATGACTTTACAAGTGAAACTGGTAAGAGAACAGAGGAATACGATTATAAATACGATGATAAGGGAAATATCATTGCTTATGACGATGGTAGTGCCTTACAATATGAAACTGAAAAACTTGACGAAATCAAATCAAAAATTTATGGTGTTCTAAGCCCGTCTAAAGATGGACACTTTGAAATTCTTGGAAAGATAAGTAATGTTTCTAAAAATGCCAAGGTATATTACGGCAATAACTATAGATCTGTAGAAATCAAAACGACTAAGTATGATTCCCACTCAAAAACGATGACATTTGATTTATACGCTAATATTAATGATATTGTGGATGGATTAGCTTTTGCAGGAGATATGAGATTCTTTGTTAAAGATGATGATCAGATAAAAGCTGAAACTAAAATTAGAATGCCTGAAAAAAATAAGGAAACTAAAACAGAATATCCCTATACATCAAGTTATGGGAATGTAATAGAATTAGGAGAAGGTGATCTTTCAAAGAACAAACCAAACAATTTAACGGAAATGGAATCTGGTAAAATCTATTCTGATTCAGAAAAACAACAATATCTGTTAAAGGATAACATCATTCTAAGAAAAGGCTATGCACTAAAAGTGACTACCTATAATCCTGGAAAAACGGATATGTTAGAAGGAAATGGAGTTTATAGCCAGGAAGATATAGCAAAAATACAAAAGGCCAATCCTAATCTAAGAGTCCTATCAGAAAAAATAATTTATGCTGATAGTAGAAATGTTGAAGATGGAAGAAGTACTCAATCAGTATTAATGTCGGCTTTGGATGGCTTTAACATTGTAAAATATCAAGTGTTTACCTTTAAAATGAATGATGAAGGGGAGGCAATCGATAAAGATGGAAATCTTGTAACAGATTCTTCTAAACTGGTATTATTTGGTAAAGATGATAAAGAGTATCATGGGGAGGATGAGTCCAACGTAGAAGCTATAAAAGAAGATGGATCTATGTTATTTATTGATGCAAAACCAGTAAATCTTTCAATGGACAAGAACTACTTTAATCCATCTAAATCTAATAAAATTTATGTACGAAATCCAGAATTTTATTTAAGAGGTAAGATTTCTGATAAGGGTGGTTTTAACTGGGAGTTGAGAGTTAATGAATCGGTTGTAGATAATTATTTAATCTACGGAGATTTACACATTGATAACACTAGAGATTTTAATATTAAGCTTAATGTTAAAGACGGTGACATCATGGACTGGGGAATGAAAGACTATAAAGCAAACGGATTCCCAGATAAGGTAACAGATATGGATGGAAATGTTTATCTTCAAACTGGCTATAGCGATTTGAATGCGAAAGCGGTTGGAGTACACTATCAATTTTTATATGATAATGTTAAACCAGAAGTAAACATTGATCCTAAGGGAAATACTAGTATTGAATATGCTGACGGAAAATCTGTAGTCTTTAATATCAATGATAAAAGAAATAATGGATTCGATGGTGAGATTCAAGACAAACATATTTATGTAAATGGAAAAGAATATAAATCATTTGATGATATTAAACAACTAACAGATAAGACACTAAACATTAAGATTGTTGTAAAAGATTTTGCAAGAAATACAACCGTAAAAGAATTCATTTTAAACAAAGATACGGGAGAGGTAAGCGAACTAAAACCTCATACGGTAACTGTGACCATTCAAAATGGAAAAGAAATGAGTTCAACGATAGTGTCGGAAGAAGATTTCATTTTACCTGTCTATAAGGGTGAATTAGAAAAAGGATATCAATTTGATGGCTGGGAAATTTCTGGTGTCGAAGGGAAAAAAGATGCTGGCTATGTTATTAATGTATCAAAAGATACTCTTATAAAACCTGTATTCAAGAAAATAGAGGAGAAAAAGGAGGAGGAAAATAAACCTACTTTTGATGTATCGAAAAAGAAAGATAACGTGCAAGAAAATCATAGTCACTTAGATGAAAATTACAAAAAGGAGGATTTACAAAGAGAAAATCATTCACACAAATCTGATTCAACTAAGGATGTCACAGCTAAAGTTCCTGATGAAAATGATAAAAACCTTGAAAATAAGAAGGAAGTTTATCTTAATGAACCAGAGAACATAGATAATAAACATACCAATATTGATAGTAAATCAACTACTAACAATGATAGGTTGCCAAAAACCGGAACAGTTAGCGAAGTCTTCATGTCATTAGTTGCCGGAATAATGTTTACCTTAGGTGCGTTTCTTGGATTAAAGAAAAAAGATCAAGATTAAGACAAAGCTATAGAAAAATGGTTTGTGTACTGAGATAGTGTGATGATGAAACAGTTTTGTGAAAATAGCCATTTATAACTCAATTATTTAGTTTACTTTACTATTGATACTCTTTTTGGATTTATTAATGTACTTAGTTTCGACAACTAATGAATTGATTGAAAGGGTTAGTATTGATAATATTGGTCATATTAATTAGAAAATAGAGTCTATCAAAATTTAAAGGCTAATAGAGGTGATGAGATAATTTCAAGGAATTAAGTAGCGTTTGGTTGCTTAATTCCTTTTTATTATGTGACTATTAGTCCGTTTCGCTCCGAAGGTGCGAAACAAATAAACCACCCGCTATGATTGATATGCCCCCTGTCAAGTAGACAGGTTAAATATGGCTCTTTGTCAACTGTAGTGGGTGACGAAAAGCTAACATCTAGAGAGAACCTGATAGGTTTTCTCTTTTTGTATGTTCAGAGTGATGAAAACACGCTTCCTAAAGTTAATAAAGTTTCTAAAACCGAAGCCTAGACGTTTAATATCTTTGATAAGCTTATTGGTCCCCTCCAATTTTGCATTTGAGTAATGTGTTTCTAGTGCGTTTTTGATGTATGGTTTGTGTCTAAGGAAGGTCAAGCATAATTAAGATAAGAAAGAGAAACGATATGAAAACCACAATTTTTACATTTCACCCTCAATTAAAAACGGGCTCACGCATTAATAAAGAACTGGCAACAGCTGCTGCTGGAGCTGGTTATGACGTGCGAGATATGTACCAACTGTATCCCAATTTTGACATTGATGTCAAAACGGAGCAAAAGATTCTAGAGGTAAGTGATCGCATTGTACTCCAGTTCCCAATTTATTGGTACCAAACGCCAGCCCTCATGAAACAGTGGTTTGACGTTGTTTTTGAATACGGTTGGGCCTATGGTTCGACTGGTACTGCCTTACAAGGCAAGGAAGTCATGTTGGTAGCTAGTTTTGGAGCTGGGCAAGATGACTACACTAGAAACGGCCGCTTCCATGTAACAATTGAAGAGATTTTAAAGCCTATCACTACGATTCAGTATTTGACAGGTCTAACATTTCTGGAACCTCTTATCATAACTGGTACTTTAAACATGGATCAAGAGTTATTATCAAATAAAGTAAATAAATACCTACAAATAATATAAATAAGACATATCAACCCTCTATAAATGGAATATACTTTATTATTTTTCTGTTTCAAACAATAAAGCATCAATCAATATACTTGAATACTAGTGGATATTATTGAGTATATTTCATATTGTCCAATTAGGACAATACATAAAATTTTTCCTCTATACTTTTCCTTAGGAGAAAGATTGATGTACCGACGTTTAAGGGATTTGAGAGAAGACAATGATTTCACTCAAAAATTCGTTGCCGAAAAACTTTCGTTTACTCAACGATATTCAGGAAAGATAAGAAGCATCTGAGTTTAACTTCAGATGCTTCTTTGGTAGTTATTACATTTGGAATGAATCATGTTTAAAATGTTGATGATATATTTTCTATTTTATGTTTAAATCTTTTTCCATTTCCATTTTAAGATTTTTGATGAAGACTTGATCACCAAAAGCTTCAGCTAGTACGGTAGCTGTATTATAGAGTTCAGCAGCTTTATCTCTATTGTTTTCATAGAACAGATAATATTTGGCTTCAAAAATGAGTACGGCGGGTTTGTAAGCATGTTGTAGAGTCTTATCGATAACAGTATGCATTTTATCGACAATAGTTTTCATATTTCTATAATCATGATGCATAACATAGATTCCACCTATAGTTGACAATGCTCCAAGTAGTTCAACATTAACTAACTCTTCCCCTTGTAATTCTTGATTAATTAATTTACATCGAAAACTTTCAACAATTTCTTTATCATAGTCACCAACTTGACATTGAAAGGTATAGTATTTAATTAGTAAGAGGTCATTTAAGGAATATGCTTCTTTCTTCAAAACTTGAGTCAGATAGTCTTCAAAGATAGTTTCGATAGCATCCTCTTCACCTTCAGTCATAAAATTCAGGGTTCTTTCAATGATATCAATGGTTAACAGCTCGTCCTCTGGTAGAATATCAATATAGTTGTCGTAGAGGTCTTCAATATCTTGTAGTTTTTTCTTGATACGTTCCGGGTCGCCATAGACAGGAGACTTCATGAGTTTATATTTAGCCTGATAATAATCTTCAGGAATGTCTAGTTTTGTTTCACCTAACAGGTAGTTTAGGGAAACTCCCAATTTATCACTGATATACTGCAGTTTTACAATGGTTGGTAAAGAACGTCCAAGCTCAATTCTCATCAATTGTTTGACAGTTAATTCTTCTTCGGTATCACAAACTTGCTCACGTGTTAAACCAAGTCGCTCACGTTCTTCACGAATTCTTTTTCCAATCTCGATTTTAATATCTTCTGACATACATAATTCCTTATGATTTAGATTTTTAATAATAATATAACGTAAAATTGAAATAAAGTCCAAAAGCCATAATAGAAGTAGTGTATAATAGAATCTACAGGAGTTTACAATTATGAAACAATCTCAATTTGCGAGGGCGCTAGCCAGCAG
>ERZ772855.2467-NODE-2467-length-15563-cov-9.112265_pt1 | contig 15563 bp, 14 predicted proteins | sample MGYA00511900_ERZ772855 | MGnify/ENA primary metagenome ERZ772855 (study PRJEB29015, sample SAMEA2737701) | human gut metagenome | biome: human gut; feature: human-associated habitat; material: faeces | place: China | collected 2012 ...
CAGGATTACAAATAACAGGATTATGACTGGTGTTCTCATTTTCTAATGTTTAATGTTCTGTGGCTAACCAATCTTGTTTAGGGAGTTGAGCCATTTGTTAATAGCATCCAATCTGTTATTCTGTTTAATGGTATCTTCATTTCTACATAATTTGATTTGCCGAATAACAGAGTTCTGCATAATTGAATCGGATTTGAAAAGCAGTTCTAAAACGGCTTCATAACATTTGGAATATCTGGACAATTCATCCAATATATTTGCGTCTTTTAGAATATACAGGTTGAAATTGTACACAAATGACTTGTAACTGAAAATCTCCGACTGTAATGCTGCTGCATCAAGACAAGTATAAAACAATTCCTTATCGTGCTGATATAGCCACATATAATCAGATGGGTTCAGGTTGTAGTGCAATAAAGTTTCCGAACGGACAAATGGAAGCCCCGTATTTGAGCCTACCAGATAACGGTATGTCTCATTGACTATTGACTCAACTATTTCAATGGATTCTGATTGTTTGTCCGATTCCCGTATTTCTGTAAATGTATCGGCAATAAGAACTTCCACATCCTGCGATTTGTAATATATACCGTTTTTTTGCCAGCGGAATCTACGGATATATTCTTCAGAAGTCGGACAACAGAACAGTAAAGTATTTAACAATCGGTTCAGATATATTCGCTTATCTGGAATATGACAACGGTGTAACCCTATTATGGAGCCATAAGCGTATAGCTTTCCAAACTCGTTTTCCTCCGAATTTGAATTTTTAGGCATGTAATACAACCGCACAATATTGGAAATGAAATAATATATATCAAGATATTTCAATGTATCAGCCGATTCTCCATATTTGTTAAGTAAATGCCGCTCCAGTTTCTCGCCATACCATAAGTAGCCATCGGGATTTATTTGAAACAACCGATGAAACTTAGGTCTTGATAATGAAAAGTTCTTGTTTCTACTTTTCATTCGTTCCAGTAAGGCGACAATAATTCTATTCGTTATATCCATAGCTGTAATGTTTGGTGGCTAACCGACCTTTAAGGGGAGGTTGAGCCGCTTGTTAATCGTCTTTATTGGATTGAATGTATTATTAAAGATACTTCGTCTTTTTGATAAAGATAAGTTTTTATTATACAAGATGTTTTTTGTAATGATAAAAAAACTTTAACCGACGCTTCACAATAGGGAGACAAAGAATCAAATAGGACTAATTCAGTAGAATCCCATTTTACTTCAACTTCTTCTATCGGTTCTGCCCCAGTTACTATATCATTCTCCAGAAGTTTTTCCACCGTTAGATAATCGGGAGCATACTTCCAACGAATTATTAAAATTGCTCCATCTTTATTTACTATGCGTGTAGCCATCGGTTCATCTCCCATTACCAATAAGACATGATTGTCTATATAGATTTTCCCCAAGTAATCTGTTACGCTACATATAGCATTGTAGTTTTCTTGACCCTTCCATTGATGGGCATATTGTTGCTCAACAATGACAAATGGGCTTCCTGATGTTTCAATCCAATTATTCATATTTTTCTCAGCGATTAATGTTTGGCAGCTAATCGCCTTTTGGGGCGATTGAGGTGCATGTTAGTTGTCTATTCGTAGTTTCCTGATTCACCAATGGATTTTACTTTACCATCAACAATCTTTATTTCCATCCCATGTTCCTCATCAAGTGCATAGTCAATCGGAATGATAATAGTTTTGCGAGGCAATACACGGATATGATTACACGGATTGTAAGTCATGTATCGTAGATGTTCCGCTGGAGTTGTTATACATAGCGGAGAGTGCAATTTTGAGTCAGCCGATGGCATTACCATCTCATTAGGAAACAGTACCTCAAATTCTTTTTCGTAGTAATGTGCGTAATTCTTTTTGTAGTACTTATATGCCTTTTCCATAATTTGGCTTACAATCAAATCTGTATTATCAAGAAATTGCCGTAAAGTTTGTTCATACTCCTCCAGCTTCTTCATTGTTGGCGGTGTCGTTATCTCTTCTCCATTGTCGTTATACGCTCTGCCCACATATACGGTAGCATCCATATTTAAAGCAAGAACTTCCGCTTTTCGTTCTGTCTTAAAACCCTCATATTTATCATACACTACATTTCCCCAAAAATCAGTATAACGGCTTTCAGGTAAAACTTCAACTTCGGGATATTCATTAACTGTAACAGACAGATGAAGTATAAATTCAGAGAACGATTCTGCAACAAGCGTTTTATCACCCAAATAATATGCCTGTTCACTCCTGAATGGCTCTGACGATGTACGCCAGAAATTATCGGCTTGTTCATCATATGTACTTACATCAAAGAAAATCTGTCGTCCCTCTTTGGTATAATACCATTTGATTTCCTTATGCTTGTAATTGTAGATGTTCCCAGTTTTAACATCAATCACAAAACGAGAATGATCTTCCGCTATGGCAAATACAAGCAGATTGGATGCACGGTTTTCTTCAATGCGAGCGATTGATGCACCTCCGTCTATGGTAAATTGTGCGCCACCATATTTAAATGAAATAAAATGTGAAATTTCATAATCTAATCCAGTTATCGGAGAGTGGAACATACATTCTACATCCAAGCCTAAGACACCTGTGCCATTAAGACAAAGATAAAAAGCCTTCATATCATCAGGGATGACTATCCCCAATTTATTTTCTATTTGTGACATATCTTTATTTGTCACAGGTCGCTTATTTCCTGCCAATGACAATTTGCGTATTATTTCATTCATTTTTAATTCCTTTTTTATTTGACAACTAATGGGTTGTAAATAGCAACTGTTAGGGTTGCTTATTTATTTGTTATCCGCACATTAATTCTCTTCATCATTGCCATAGGCTAATTCTATATCAATAAACTGAATTACCAACTGACATATTTCGCCGCCTTCGTCTATGCCCCAATAAACCGGATACGTACCATCTCCGAACCCTGATTGAAAAATGGGAATATGATACTCCGTCCCCGGCACTTGCCAATTTAACCAGTCTCCGCCTGCACGTTGATATTCTGGATGGAGATAATAGTTTTCTTTGAATAATGCAGCAAAATATCCATCATAAGGATTATCATCGGGATTATCTTTGCGCCATTGTTCATCCCAGTCGCAATAAATACGGTGGATAATTTCATCACATACACATCCTAAACCAGCATCTACACAAAATCCAAAGTAATCACCCTCTTCCAATGTTTCAAGGTTTTCATTCCCAACTAATGCTTCATAGAATCGAACAGCCCGCTTTTCATTGAAGCGCAAACGTACTGCGGCATAACGGTCGCAATCCTCGTCGTCAGATTTGATTACACAAATTTCCGTTTCATATTTACCCGCAGGAGCGTTCTGAAAATATGGACGTTCGTTTCTGTTTGGGAGATATACCAATGGATCTCGTACCAAAAGATTTCCACTCGGCAAATCGCAAGAACCGATATTAATCGTCGTTAACGATTTTCCTGCAATTTCTTCTTGCTCAAAATAAGTATTGAGGTCAACAGGGCAGACGGTTTTTTCTTTTACCGATTCCCATTTTTTCATCCAGTTGTTTTCTAATTCTTTCATATTCCTTTTTGATTTTTAGTTGCGGATAATGTTAAGGGATAGCTGCCGTTTAGGCAGTTCATCCCGTTGTTAGATGCATTTTTTACATCTATCATTATTATTAGAAATTCAATTTTTCCCCTTTATTCACGAAGCGTTTCACCTCGTCTTTTTAGGGTTTTCAGTTCGTCAGGAACTTTCCTTTTCATACTCATTTTCATGTTTCAAACCTCCTTTTTTATAGTTTCGAGAGTGTTTTTGACCTGTTTTTCACGACAGGGCATAGTTATCCCTCTACTGTTATTTTTATGCGACCTTTCGCTTGACAAGTTCCGGTCTTTGGAACACCAGGCATTCCGGTTCTTTGTTGTTTGTTCCATGACGGACAAGTGTCGTGCAATGGTATATCTTGTATCGCTGGCAGGGTTTACAATAATACGGGTTTTCATATTCCGATTCATTTTCTACCGTGTCAGTGCAAGGTTCTTTCGTATCTTCCTGGTATAGGTATTCTTCCGGGACAGTACTTTTATGTGAGTACACTCCGTAATACCTTACTATCCGAAAATATGGAAGGGGAACGTGTTGCAGCAGTCTGGGAAAAAACTCACTGTAATGCAACGTAAGGATTTTTTCCTCCGGATTATGCTTGTCGGGAGAACTACGGTAATCCTTGTAGCGGAAACTGATGTATTCTCCTTCTATCGCTGTAATCTTGTATTCACTCAGACAAGCCCTTTTGGAATATCTTCCGATATAGCAAATCACTTGGGATGGTATTTTCATGGGCGGTTCGAGATTGATAGTCCAACAACTTTGATACATGCTGCGCTTAAAGTCCGCAAATTCATCATCATTGCGGAAATCATGCTTCAATATACCGTATTTGTACATGAAATTCAGCCTTTCCCTGAATTTCTCCCTGAACTTCTTTTGTAGGAAACTGACCCTTACATAAGGGGATTGGATTTCGACCAGTTCTCCTGTGCTTTTGTGGATACCTCCCCATGTGACAATCATGTGGACATGGACATGGTAATTCTTTTTCTCACCAAACGTATGCAGTACTGATATGACTCCAGCTTTCAAAGAGTATTTGTTTTCAATCCAGTCCTTCATCGTTTCTGCCGAGGTTTTCATCAGCACGTTCAGCAGTTCTTTGCCGTTACGTTTGATTAGCGGGTTCAGAAGATGCGGAAGTGTCATTACCACATGACGGTGCGGTATGTTAAGCATCTGTTTCTTTACCCTTTCTGCCCACAGCATGGTATCCCTCCAGCTGCAGGTGGGACAAAAACGGTTCTTGCAGCTATGATATATCTCGCTCACCTCACCACATTCAGGGCAGACATAGGTATCAACCCCCAAAGCGGCTGTCCGGCACACACGGATGGCATTGACCGCCTTGTATTGCTCCGGTCGGATAGGTTCGGTCGGATGCTCGGCATATTTGTCCCAGTTCAGCCGGATAAAGTCCGCCAGCCGAAATTTCCGTTCCACGCACGGGATTTCCTTATGTGTATGCCTTATCTCCATATTAAAATCTTTTTATGACAGACAGCGTTTCAAAATCTTCTTTGTCTTTCAATCCTGTAACGTAGAAAAACGGTTGTTCGTCATTTGAAAGAGTGAAGATTTCCCCATGTCTGAAAGTTATATATTTTTTCTGCTCCTCAATGAATTCATCCTGATTTATTTTCAAAAACAGGTCGTTGGGCAGGCTTAGGTGAATGTTGGCTTCATCCATAATTTTATCCTTTATTCTGCATCCTCTGGCAACATAGTCATACATCGCAAGCTCAAACTCCTCCGGGAGCTGCATAAGTTCCATGTAATTGATGCTGTTATCTTCAAGGAAAGACTTTTCCAGTTTTTTACGATATTTCTGTATGGGGATAATTTGGAGTGAAGTAAATACCTTCTCGTTGTGGGCGGCAAAATGAGTAGGTGGACAACATAACTTTTCCATATATCCGTTCATGGATTGGAGCCATTCTTTCCACTGGCTATTGTCTTGTATATCAAAGTCGCCATAAAGAACAATGGTTGTTTCTATGTAATCCTTATCTTTCATTTTGTTGCTGAATTTCTATTTTTAACATCATTATTCTGCTATTCTTTTAAGAATTGCATCTAATGTTTGGTGGCTAACCGACCTTTAAGGGGAGGTTGAGCCGCTTGTTAATCGTCTTTATTGGATTGAATGTATTATTAAAGATACTTCGTCTTTTTGATAAAGATAAGTTTTTATTATACAAGATGTTTTTTGTAATGATAAAAAAACTTTAACCGACGCTTCACAATAGGGAGACAAAGAATCAAATAGGACTAATTCAGTAGAATCCCATTTTACTTCAACTTCTTCTATCGGTTCTGCCCCAGTTACTATATCATTCTCCAGAAGTTTTTCCACCGTTAGATAATCGGGAGCATACTTCCAACGAATTATTAAAATTGCTCCATCTTTATTTACTATGCGTGTAGCCATCGGTTCATCTCCCATTACCAATAAGACATGATTGTCTATATAGATTTTCCCCAAGTAATCTGTTACGCTACATATAGCATTGTAGTTTTCTTGACCCTTCCATTGATGGGCATATTGTTGCTCAACAATGACAAATGGGCTTCCTGATGTTTCAATCCAATTATTCATATTTTTCTCAGCGATTAATGTTTGGCAGCGTGCCGCTTGTTCAGTCGGTTTGCTGTTTGTTATCGTTGTTAAAGAATCTTCTTACATCATAATTTGCGATAGTTCTTGCCAATGATTTAGGAGATACTCCATAGTTATTTTTTATATCGGGATTAGCCCCATTTTTCAAAAGTTGTTCGATAAAGAAGCCATCTCCACGGTATCGCATAACGGCTTCCCATAAAGGAGTATTCCCATTTACATTTTGTATATCCAAATCTGCATTGCTATTCAGGAGTATTTCAAAAATATCTTGTAGCTGACACTGAACAGAAAGATATAATGCAGTCCGTCCGTCTTTTCTTTTATCATTTATATCCAATCCTTTTTTTATAAATTCGGATATAATCACACCTGCTGGATGTACAATACTATCATAGTTCATTATATAATAATGAAGTAGATTACTGCCATATTTGTCTTTACTTTTTATGTCATAATCTATTAGAGTCTGCATGAACTTATTTGAGTTATCACTCAATAATTCAAGTTTCATATCTTCTATTGTTTTCATTTTTTTTATTCTAATGTTGACAACGATAATGTTCGGCAGCGTTCCGCTTATTCAGTCGATCTGCTGTTTGTTATCAACTTATATTTTGTCTGACAACACCATGTTCATAAGCCAAACTATCACATTCTTTTTGCATATTGGTCAGAACATCTTCGACCACTTTTAAGGAAACTTCTTGTGGTACATTTATGGATACGAATGAAGAGAGATTAGAAATCTCTACCTTGCATCCCATATCAAGTAGTTTGTCTCTGACCATCTGCATACGTTTATCGTTAAAATGTACCCTCAATGTGCTATTTCCAGAGGGATTCACTATGGATTGAAAATGATATTCGCCATCTTCTTCTGTAACACATATCTCATCCCCCAAACTGATTCCATAGGTATAGAATGGCACATTATCGACAATATAGGTATCATTACTTGCCTTTTTGCACCACAAACCTTCAATAGAAAATGGTGGATAGCCATCTTCATCTTGTTCCAAGTGGAATAGCACTTTTATATGTTTGTCTTTTTTCATTTTATTCATTAATAAGTTGATAATGGTTTGCAGCTTGCCGCCGTTAGGCGGAACAGGTGCATGTTACCGATATATTTTTTACGAACATTGCCAAAATCCTGCGATTATTTCATTGGTTGTACAGCGCTTATACAAATACAAAGCTCCATATCCGAAAGGATAACTGCCAATAGTAACATCTTCACTATATCCGTCCTCGTCTATTGATAAGAAAAAAGAAAAACCATGTTTCTCTAATTCTTTATAATAGCTTTCTTCATCTTGGATAAGGGAAGGTTCACCACCTATTTTTACAAGTATATTTTCACTATCCTTATCTTCTGAATATTCACTGATAGAACACATGTCTAAGCTGGCGTTTCGCTTTTCTGCACAATTGCCAATTTCGGAAAATTCATGTTCTATTACTTTGACTGCTATTGAGGGATATATGTTGTTGTCAATAAGAGTGTCATAATCTTGGTGAATGATGATAGAAAGCATGATGTTCTCCTTTTCAGGATGTACCAGTGTTGCATAGAATTTATAATCGCAAGGGATTTGTCCTTCTATACATTTAGGAGGATTGCCACCAATCCTGCCTTTTACATTCTTATCGAATGGAATACATTTGGCATATCGTTCGTTCATATTTTCTTTGTTTTTATTATTATCGGTAATGGTTAGAAAGGAGCATCGTCAGATGCTATCTTTCGTTGTTAGCAACCTATTTGAAATAATTAATCAATTTATCGTTATTAGGAATATTCCCAGTATGCCACAAATGGATTTGTGACTTTATTACCTTCAATTTTTCCATAAACATATATACAGCCAGCCATGAAAACAGAAATATCTTTCATGCAAATTTCGTTGATTTGAAAGATGAAGCTATTTCCATCTTTAACCACTTTACCATCATTATCTAATCCCCATTGAATAGGCATTACATTACCCCCAAATTTGATTGCACAATTTTTTTCAGGCATATCTTTTTCTGTACTCATTTCGTATATTGAATAAATTTCATCTATTTCGGGGTGTTTATATCTATCACTTTTGCTTTGACTACTTAATTCATGTTCAACCAACAACAATTTACAATCGGGATATGTGTTATATTCCAATGCAACATCAAATTCCGGAGTGAAAATAGATATTTGCTTGTTGGGATTTAAAGGGTTTTGAAATGTTAGATAAAAATAGAGATTATCTTTGTCCGATAAATACTTATCATCAAAACAAGCTGGAGCATTTCCACCAACCCAACCAAAGCAGTCTTTTTGGTATTCACCAATGCCGTAGTATATTGCATTTTCTCTTGTTTTAAGTATTCTTTCTATATCCATAATAACGATAATGATTTGATTGGTTGCTAATGGGAAATTGAAAGAGCTGCTTGCGGAAAACGATGCAGTTATTCGGAATGAAAAAGTTCGGGCGTTGAACCGGGATTTCAATGCCGTAAAAAAGCGACTTGAAACTTATTTAGCGGCAGTAGCCCAAGAAACGCAAATAGAGCCATTCCAATCTATTCAAGAGGCATTCGATAGCATAATTGATCCGAATGAAGTTGCTTACGAAAGGCAAAAAGAGATACTTGCTTCAATTACTCGTCAAATGAAACGATCTGAGTTCTCAGTTAGGAGATTATTTCGATTGAGAACATATATGAAAAAGTTTTATTCCCGATTAAAGGGCGAGCCTGCATGGCACTTTGTGCTTAGGCAGTTAAAATTCGACGTTTATCAAAAAAAATACTGCACACCGACTGAAACACTAATTCTAAACTTTAATTATACATCCACCGCAGAACGCTTATATATTGAAAAGCAATATGAAGTAATCAATATTCATGGACAGCTCAATAATGAACGCAACCCGATTATTTTCGGCTACGGCGACGAGTTGGACGATGATTACAAACGGATAGAAAAGCTACAAGATAATGACTTCCTTGAAAATATCAAGTCCGTTCGCTACCATGAAACAGGTTGTTATCGGCAGTTGTTAGGGTTTATTGAATCCGAACCATATCAAGTAATTACTATGGGGCATTCGTGCGGGAACTCCGATCGCACACTGCTCAATACCTTATTCGAGCATCGTAACTGCATCTCCGTAAAAGTCTATTATCATCAGCGAGAGGATGGCACAGATGATTACAGTCAATTAATTAGGAATCTTTCGCGCAATTTCAACGACAAGGCCGCTATGCGAGATAAAGTCGTCAATAAGGAGTTTTGTCTACCTCTCGTTCCTACACCGAAAAAAGTTACGCAATAACCACTCTGAAAAAAATACACTAAAAAACGATGGCGGAAATTTCCGCCGTCATTTCAAGTCTGTACACATTACTGTCGGCGTATCCCATTCCAGCCACACCTTTATGTGGTTCATGTTATACTCGGAGGTTATGACCGCCGTCCGCTCGTCCGTCTGCGTGAACTTTCATAACTGACGATCCACTCTTTGAGCGTTTCGACACCCCACACTGCGGGGTCGTCGAAGATATTATCCAACGTACGGATAGATTCCGCAAAAATGATTATCAATGTTTCCTAATTAGCTGCTGTCGTTTTCATAATTTCAACTCGTTGATAATTAGAATATCGTGTAAAGTCCCGTTACGGAGGTGAAGATCTCCTCCAACATATCGCAATAGACGCCCTCGTAAACTGCGATGTCTTTCGTCTTGACCTCGAAATGTTTGCTGACCGTCATGCGGTAGAACCGCATCCGATAGGTGTCCGTTTCCTTGTCGAGCGTTATGGTCAGACGGTTGGCGGAGGTCTTGCTGCGGGAGAGGTTCATGCGAACCCCATCCCCCAAGTCCATGAAATCGCGGCTTCCCGTCATGACTGCGAATCGTCTGCCGCCGATCTGCTGTAATATCGTTGCTGCTATCATCGTTTCGCCTCTTTATCCGTTTTACGCTGTAACCATTCGTTCCGTTTGCGGCGGCACTCCTCCAAAGTCGGAGCGACGCAGGAGAACAGTTCGCCGTCCGTGTGTCGGTAGTCGTATTGACAAAACCGCTTCTTCGTCCTGCGGGCGAAGGCAGGGGTGAAATACTCGTGTCGCTCCTCTCCCGTCGGGCATACCGACACGCCGTTTACTGTCATTCTCGTTGCCATTGTCATAGTGATTTAAGGGGTTAAAATTCTGCTTTCAACAGTCTGTTTCTGAACTGCTGCGTCGAGTCGCTGACCTTGCGCTGGTGCACCCAAAAATGATGTGCACCGAAGCCGTACACGAAATAGTCGTCGAGTGGAACTTTGGTTTTCAGAATCTCGATGCCTTGCCGCAGTTCGTGTTCGTTGCTGGCAAAAAGAATCGTGTCTATCAGTCGGAGGAAAGTCTCCGCCACCTCGTCGCAATAGGAACAGAATAAAGATTCAATCGTTACGTACATAGTTCTATCTTATTAAAGTGTTAATATCCAAACAAAAACTCCGATGACGGTTGCGAGAGAGACACCGAACAGGACAATACCCCACACGATTCGCCAAACGCCGCTTATAAGGGCTTCGATCATCCCGACGATGAAATACACCACCCAAAGCACAAGGGTACACGGTACAGCTGCAAGGATGCGTAATGCGGTTTTGAGAATCTTTATCGCTTTCATGGCTGCTGTTTTTTTGAGTTTGATGTGGATTTGAGAGTGGAGGGAGTGAGTTTCTTATCCTAATCTGCCTCTCGTTTATCCGACATTTTTTTTATGCGTCTTTCGGTCGTATCGGTCGTTTCGTTTCAGGGGCTTTTCGGTGTAGAGGTTAGGACGTATGAGGTTTCGACGAAAAATACCTCGCATCGCAGGGAAGATTTTCCGCCGAACCGCAAGGCTCGACCTTGTACGTCCGTGAAGATCTCGTAAACACCTTTGCACCTGCAACGTAACGACGCCACGGGACGATGGAAAGACAGCAAAATGGAGGTAAACGAATTATTAGGCAGATTCGAGAAAGATAAGAATAGTGCTTGCGCTATTCGCGAATAGAGAGTTAAGAGCTTAATAATTTTAGACTCAAACCCAATATTATAACTTTTTGTTTTGATGAGATATTTATATCTCGTTATTTTGGGTATATTTGCACAAATAAATAAGAATAGCATTTAATACATGAATAAGATTAAACTTGTGCTTGATAAAAAAGGTATCAAGCAGAAATGGCTGGCTGAACAGTTAGGAAAGAGTTTTAATATGGTTAATTCGTATGTACAGAATCGAACCCAACCAAGTATTGAAACTTTATACAAAATAGCTTCAATCCTTGATGTAGAGGTGGATGAATTACTATATTCAAAAGATGATATAGAACAAAGTAAAAATAAGCAATAATATGGCAACAGCGAATCAATTAAAAGCGCTCGTAAAGAGCCATTTTGAAAATAATAGCGAGAAATTTAATACTGTTGCATTACAAATTGCAGCTCATGAGGCAAAATTAGGGCATACTAATTTAGCTAATGATATACGAAAAATTATTGATGCCGCAAAGAGCAATAAGCCCAAATTGAAAAATATTGATCCTAATTTACAAGGCTTATTCTTAGAAATTTATCCACATGAGCGTTTAACGGATTTAGTCGTAGCTCCGCAAATAAAGAATAGAATAGAAAGAATTATTAATGAATTTACCTATAAAGATAAATTATTTAGACATAAACAGACGAAAAATTCTTTTCTCTGGGCATCCCGGCACCGGAAAAACGATGACGGCATCAATAATAGCGAATGAATTGCACTTGCCAATATATGTAGTACTAATGGATAAAATAGTTACGAAATACATGGGAGAAACGAGTGCTAAATTACGACAAATATTCGACTATATAGAAGATGTTCCTGCCGTTTATCTTTTTGATGAGTTTGATGCAATCGGAGGACAACGAGGAAAGGATAATGATGTTGGCGAGATGCGTCGAGTATTAAATTCATTTTTACAGTTTATTGAGAGAGACCATTCTGATAGTTTAATTATTGCTGCAACTAACAATTTGGAATTATTAGATCAGGCGTTATTTAGACGTTTTGATGACGTAATTCATTATCAGCTTCCAAGCGATCTTGAAAAAGTGCAGTTGCTTAAAAACCGATTAAATGGAAATCTTTCACAAAAAGAAATTGATACGATTTTGCCGGAATTAGCTTCTTTAAGTCATGCAGAAATAAATCAAGCATGTTTAGACGCAATTAAAGAATCCGTAATAAATGAGGTTAAAATATCATCCAGCTTGGTTGTAAAGACAATCCAAGAAAGGAAATCGGCTTACAACTTAAAATAATAGCACATGAATAAATACGAGCATATTATTGTCCCTGAATCGATAAAAAGGGCTATTAAATATTCTCCCAGAGGTAGTGGTGGTGGCGGTCTCTCTATACCTATGCGCAATCGACAAGAGCATGCAGAATATTTACAAAGGAAATTTGATGCTGCCAGAGCAGATGACACAAATGTTAAGCAGCAAATGACAGCAATTTCTTTACCTGCGAGAAGTGGGACTTATATCGAATTTGCAGGTGCGCCTGCCTATGACTTAGTATCAAAGAGTTTAGAAGATCAAAAAGCGGGCATCCGATTGTTAAATATTCGGCAGGTAAAAACGGAAGATAATCAGGAACAGTCTTTTGCAACCATCTACATTCCTCATGGAAAAGAAAATAAACTTTTAGAAAAGTTGCATAAATATGCGACGGAAGAGTTGCGTAATGGGAAACCTAAAAACGATGCTCTTTTCCGAAGTATCGAAAATATTAATATAGCTCTTCTAAAAGCATTATGGACTGATAAGCGTGAAGAGTTTCCAACTGATCGCAATGATTGGTATGAGATCTGGATCAGAATTTCCGCAGCCGAAGATATTGGAACTCAGCAGAACAAATTTATAGATTCTCTACGAATTCTCGATATTCGTTTCAAAGAAGATTCAATTTTAACATTTCCCGAAAGGACTGTATTTTTAGTATATGCAAACAAAGATTCTCTGACTAAATTATTAGGCTGTTCAGACCAATTAGCAGAATTGCGAAGTGGACGTGTATTGACAGGATTTCTATTTGATGAGTATAGAGGCGAACAACAAGAATGGGTAGAAGATTTAAGGGAACGAACTCAAATTAACCATAACTCAGATTCTGTTGTCTGTGTATTAGATTCAGGTGTAAATAATGGGCATCCTCTTTTGGAACCTATTATTCCTGAAAGGAATTGTGGTTCTGTTGTCGGAGAAGGTATTGCAGACAGGGATGGGCATGGTACAAAAATGTGCGGAACCGTCATTTATGGCGATATGTCTTCTTGCCTTGCCAGCACCCAGAAAATACAAATTGACAACCAAGTTGGTTCTATTAAATTGTATCCGCATGACCGCCCTAATCCCAAAGAAGCATGGGGATTTTTGACTGAACAAGCAGTTTCAATATCTGAAATTATATTTCCTCGAAAAAACGTCTGCTATTGCATGGCAATAACGGCAGAAGATAGTGAGCAAGGAAAACCGACATCTTGGTCAGGAGCAGTCGATTCAATTGCATACAATAATGGTAAGGCAGGCCGCTTATTTATGGTTTCCGCTGGAAATATTAAGGATATAAATAATTTGGATAAAGAAATTATTGCTGATTATCCAAACAGTCATAGCCTTCGACAAATACAGAATCCTGCTCAAGCTTGGAATAGTTTAACCATTGGGGCTTTTACCGATATAGTAGCAATAGATAGTCCTGATTTGAGAAACTATGATCGTGTTGCACCAAGAGGAGGAATTAGTCCCTTTTCTCGAACATCATCACTATGGGAAAAAGGTGCATTAATTAAACCAGAAGTTATGTTTGAGGGAGGGAATTTATATAAAACCAATGACCCCCAATTTCCATTTGATTCTCATCAAGATTTAGAATTGATGACAGCGAATAAGAATTACCAAGTAAGTGGTTACTTTGATACTATTAATGCAACAAGTGCAGCGACGGCGTTAGCTTCAAACTTTGCAGGTAAATTACAAGCTCGGTATCCTCATTTATGGGCAGAAAGCATTCGCGGATTAATTGTTCATTCTGCAAAGTGGACAAGATGTATGGAAATGCAATTTCCAGTAAGAAACAGAGGCGATATGGAGCGAAGATTGCGTCATTGTGGTTATGGTGTACCATCAGAAGAAAGAGCGTTTTATAGTACTGAAAATGGGTTAACGTATGTTGCCCAAGAAATAATACAGCCCTTTATCAAGGAACGAGGAGATGCTTCTCCCAAAATGAATGAAATGCATTTTTTTGAGCTGCCTTGGCCTCGTGAGATTTTAGAGCAACTTGCAGAAACGAATGTCACAATGCGAGTAACCTTATCATATTTTATCGAACCTGCACCCGGAGAGATAGGCTGGAAAGATAAATACAGATATGCATCATGCGGATTGCGTTTTGATGTAAATAAAGAAGACGAAGATCAAACGACATTTCAATCAAGAATTAATAAATTGATTGAAGCTGAAGAAAACGAAGAACGTGGCAAGAATGATTCTACCAGATGGTTAATCGGATCGGACAATAGAAATAAAGGATCTATACATTCTGATGAATTAAATCTTACTGCTGCTCAATTAGCCACATGTAACTTGATTGCTGTATATCCAATTGGAGGATGGTGGAAAACACGGACTAATTTGAAACAATATAATAATAAGCTACGGTATTCTTTGATTGTATCTTTGGATACGCCTGCCGAAAATATAGATTTATACAATGTCGTTAAAACAAAGATAGAAACTATGATCAACATTCCGGTTGAAGTCGAAATTCCTATAAACTAACGATTTATAAAATACAAATGTAGTTAAGTGCGCTCGTAGAATAACACAAGGCTTTCCCTTAATAGAACAGAAAGCCTTGTGTGTAAAATTGATTTATAAGATTATTTGATATAGTGAAATTTTACCTATTATATTTGCATAGAGTTGTTTGAAGTAGTGCAAAACGGGGCAATCCGAAGCAGTTGCTATTTTGCTTAATCATTCCTATCGTATTTTGGAGCCTGAATCTATGGCTTATCTTCAATGACTTATCCCAAATCTGCATTTTTTAGGCTAAAATATGTCATTTCCCGTCACTCCGCGCCTCTTCCCGCCAGAAGGGGCGCGTTTGGTGTTATGAACTGGAAAAGGTCTTATCTTGCCGGCGGATTTTCACCATTCATTCAATTTACTCATTTAATATTGGCATTATGGCAAGAGAACAGGAAAAGCTATCGAAGGACGTGCTGGCCGTCCTCGA
>ERZ772855.2469-NODE-2469-length-15550-cov-19.568958_pt1 | contig 15550 bp, 9 predicted proteins | sample MGYA00511900_ERZ772855 | MGnify/ENA primary metagenome ERZ772855 (study PRJEB29015, sample SAMEA2737701) | human gut metagenome | biome: human gut; feature: human-associated habitat; material: faeces | place: China | collected 2012 ...
ATGATAAGGTATTCAAGGCAGGGTTAAGACGTAAGATGCGAAAAGCAGCCATGGACAGAAACTATCTCGCGTCAGTCCTTGCGGGGAACGGGCTTTCGTAATCTTGCCCTGCCTGCTCACCTCCTCCAGGCACTTCCACTACATGATGACCTGCTCGGTGCCACCGCTCCTTTTCACTATGACGTTAACCTCCCCGTCCCAGGACACCATGCTTTTGTCTACATTCTACGCAAACGGCAACTTTTATAACCAGTGTAAAAATAACGTGCCGCAATAGTCATACCTATTAATGGTAAAAAGCTGTCACAATTCATAAAAAACCTTAATATACGCCACCCTAAACATAACCAGCGTTAATGTAAGGTTTTTGTGTGGACTGGCTTCTTGATGTTTTTGCTACCTGGCTCTACGGCTTAAAAGTAATCGCGATAACGTTAGCGGTCATCATGTTCATCAGCGGGCTGGACGATTTTTTTATTGATGTCGTCTACTGGGTACGCCGCATTAAACGCAAGTTGAGTGTTTATCGCCGCTACCCGCGAATGAGTTACCGCGAACTGTATAAACCAGATGAAAAACCGTTAGCGATTATGGTTCCGGCATGGAATGAAACGGGCGTCATCGGCAATATGGCCGAGCTGGCGGCGACCACGCTCGACTACGAAAACTATCATATCTTTGTTGGCACCTACCCCAACGACCCCGATACTCAGCGTGATGTTGACGAAGTGTGCGCTCGCTTCCCGAATGTGCATAAGGTAGTCTGCGCGCGTCCTGGCCCCACCAGCAAAGCCGACTGTCTGAACAACGTGCTGGACGCCATCACCCAATTTGAGCGTAGCGCCAATTTCGCTTTTGCTGGTTTTATTCTGCATGACGCCGAAGATGTGATTTCACCGATGGAATTGCGTCTGTTCAACTATCTGGTCGAGCGTAAAGATCTGATTCAGATCCCGGTGTATCCGTTCGAACGCGAATGGACGCACTTCACCAGCATGACTTACATTGATGAGTTTTCAGAGCTGCATGGCAAAGATGTTCCGGTGCGTGAAGCCCTCGCCGGACAAGTGCCCAGCGCAGGCGTCGGCACCTGTTTCAGCCGCCGCGCCGTGACCGCACTGTTAGCTGACGGTGACGGTATTGCTTTCGACGTGCAGAGTCTTACTGAAGATTACGACATTGGCTTCCGCCTGAAAGAAAAAGGTATGACGGAAATTTTTGTCCGTTTTCCGGTGGTGGACGAAGCCAAAGAACGCGAGCAGCGTAAATTTTTACAGCACGCGCGGACATCAAACATGATCTGCGTGCGCGAATATTTCCCCGATACCTTTTCGACTGCGGTTCGACAAAAATCCCGCTGGATCATCGGCATTGTTTTCCAAGGCTTTAAAACCCATAAATGGACCTCCAGCCTGACGCTGAACTACTTTCTCTGGCGCGACCGCAAAGGGGCAATCAGTAACTTTGTCAGCTTCCTCGCGATGCTGGTGATGATCCAGCTTTTGCTGTTGCTGGCGTATGAAAGTTTGTGGCCCGATGCCTGGCATTTCCTTTCTATTTTCAGCGGCAGCGCATGGTTAATGACCCTGCTGTGGCTAAACTTTGGTTTGATGGTTAACCGCATCGTGCAGCGGGTGATTTTCGTTACTGGCTACTACGGCCTGACGCAGGGGCTGCTTTCCGTCCTGCGTCTTTTCTGGGGCAACCTGATTAACTTCATGGCCAACTGGCGCGCGCTAAAACAGGTACTTCAACACGGCGATCCACGTCGCGTGGCGTGGGATAAAACAACGCATGACTTCCCCAGCGTGACTGGCGATACCCGCTCGTTGCGCCCGTTAGGTCAAATTCTGCTGGAAAATCAGGTCATCACTGAAGAACAACTCGATACAGCACTGCGTAATCGCGTCGAAGGTCTACGCCTGGGCGGTTCAATGCTGATGCAGGGGCTGATTAGCGCCGAGCAGCTGGCACAGGCGCTGGCAGAGCAAAACGGCGTGGCGTGGGAATCCATCGATGCCTGGCAGATCCCTTCCTCGCTGATTGCCGAAATGCCGGCCTCCGTGGCGCTGCATTATGCGGTACTGCCGCTGCGTCTGGAAAATGACGAGTTAATTGTCGGCAGTGAAGATGGTATTGACCCGGTTTCGCTGGCGGCCCTGACGCGTAAAGTCGGACGCAAAGTGCGTTACGTCATTGTTCTGCGGGGACAAATTGTCACAGGGTTACGTCACTGGTATGCACGCCGACGCGGTCACGATCCGCGGGCAATGTTGTACAATGCGGTTCAGCATCAGTGGCTCACGGAACAGCAGGCCGGTGAAATCTGGCGGCAATATGTGCCGCATCAGTTCCTGTTCGCCGAAATACTGACCACGCTCGGTCATATTAATCGTTCAGCAATTAACGTGTTGTTATTGCGCCATGAACGCAGTTCTCTGCCGCTCGGCAAGTTTTTGGTCACCGAAGGCGTTATCAGCTAGGAAACGTTGGATCGCGTCCTGACAATTCAACGCGAATTACAAGTTTCGATGCAATCACTATTACTCAAAGCAGGTTTAAACACAGAACAGGTTGCGCAACTGGAGTCCGAAAATGAAGGAGAATAACCTTAATCGCGTCATCGGATGGTCTGGTTTACTGCTGACGTCTTTATTGAGTACCAGCGCACTCGCAGACAATATCGGCACCAGCGCAGAAGAGCTGGGTCTGAGCGATTATCGCCATTTTGTTATTTATCCCCGTCTCGATAAGGCGCTGAAGGCACAGAAAAATAACGACGAAGCAACCGCCATCCGCGAATTTGAATATATACACCAGCAGGTGCCGGATAATATTCCGCTGACTTTATACCTTGCGGAAGCCTATCGCCATTTTGGTCATGATGACCGGGCGCGGCTGTTGCTTGAGGATCAACTGAAACGTCACCCAGGAGATGCCCGACTTGAGCGCAGTCTGGCGGCTATTCCAGTTGAAGTGAAAAGCGTTACGACTGTTGAAGAACTGCTTGCCCAGCAAAAAGCGTGCGATGCTGCACCGACCCTGCGTTGTCGCAGTGAAGTCGGGCAGAATGCCCTGCGGCTGGCACAGTTACCTGTCGCCAGAGCGCAACTGAACGATGCGACGTTTGCTGCATCGCCGGAAGGAAAAACGCTGCGAACCGATCTGCTGCAACGGGCAATCTACCTGAAACAATGGTCCCAGGCAGATACGCTATACAATGAAGCACGCCAGCAGAACACATTAAGCGCGGCAGAACGCCGTCAGTGGTTTGACGTGCTTCTTGCCGGGCAGCTGGACGATCGGATCCTGGCACTGCAATCACAGGGGATCTTCACCGATCCTCAGTCATATATTACTTACGCGACCGCGCTGGCTTATCGTGGCGAAAAAGCACGCCTCCAGCATTATCTCATTGAAAATAAGCCGCTGTTTACCACGGACGCACAAGAGAAAAGTTGGCTCTATCTGTTATCTAAATACAGCGCCAACCCCGTTCAGGCATTGGCGAATTATACGGTGCAGTTTGCCGATAACCGCCAGTATGTTGTTGGCGCGACGCTACCGGTGCTGTTAAAAGAAGGTCAGTACGACGCAGCGCAAAAACTGCTCGCCACCCTCCCCGCCAATGAAATGCTTGAGGAGCGTTATGCTGTCAGCGTGGCGACCCGTAACAAGGCTGAATCTCTGCGTCTGGCACGATTGCTGTATCAGCAAGAACCGGCAAATCTTACCCGCCTGGATCAACTGACCTGGCAACTGATGCAGAACGAGCAGTCACGCGAAGCTGCCGATTTATTGCTACAACGCTATCCTTTCCAGGGCGATGCGCGTGTCAGCCAGACTTTAATGGCGCGACTGGCGTCTCTGCTGGAAAGTCATCCTTACCTGGCAACTCCAGCGAAGGTGGCGATTTTATCAAAACCCTTGCCGCTGGCGGCGCAACGTCAGTGGCAAAGCCAGTTGCCGGGTATTGCAGATAATTGCCCGGCAATAGTTCGCTTGCTGGGCGATATGTCGCCTTCCTACGATGCCGTCGCCTGGAACCGTCTGGCAAAGTGTTATCGGGACACGCTACCCGGTGTGGCCTAGTATGCATGGCTTCAGGCCGAACAACGACAACCGAACGCCTGGCAACATCGTGCGGTAGCCTATCAGGCGTATCAGGTTGAGGACTACGCCACCGCACTGGCGGCCTGGCAGAAAATCAGTCTTCACGACATGAGCAATGAGGATCTGCTTGCTGCTGCCAATACCGCCCAGGCGGCAGGAAATGGTGCAGCTCGCGATCGCTGGCTACAACAGGCAGAACAACGTGGACTGGGAAACAATGCCCTCTACTGGTGGCTGCATGCGCAACGTTACATTCCTGGTCAGCCGGAACTCGCACTGAGCGATCTCACGCGCTCAATCAATATTGCGCCTTCTGCCAACGCTTACGTTGCGCGGGCGACAATTTATCGCCAACGTCATAATGTCCCGGCGGCGGTGAGTGATTTGCGCGCCGCGCTGGAACTGGAACCGAATAATAGCAACATCCAGGCAGCGCTTGGTTACGCCTTGTGGGATAGCGGTGATATCGCACAGTCGCGGGAAATGCTCGAACAGGCGCATAAAGGGCTACCGGACGATCCGGCACTGATCCGACAACTGGCCTATGTGAACCAGCGTCTGGATGACATGCCTGCGACGCAGCACTACGCCCGCCTGGTGATTGATGACATTGATAATCAGGCGCTGATAAACCCACTCACCCCAGAGCAAAATCAGCAACGCTTCAATTTCCGCCGTCTGCATGAGGAGGTCGGTCGCCGCTGGACGTTCAGTTTCGATTCTTCTATCGGCTTGCGTTCCGGGGCAATGAGCACCGCTAACAATAATGTCGGCGGCGCAGCGCCAGGGAAAAGCTATCGTAGCTACGGGCAACTGGAAGCCGAGTACCGCATCGGACGCAATATGCTGCTGGAAGGCGACCTGCTCTCAGTTTATAGCCGCGTCTTTGCCGATACCGGAGAAAACGGGGTGATGATGCCGGTGAAAAATCCGATGTCCGGCACCGGTCTACGCTGGAAGCCGCTGCGCGATCAGATCTTTTTCCTCGCCGTCGAACAGCAGTTGCCGCTGAACGGGCAAAATGGCGCATCCGATACCATGCTGCGCGCCAGCGCCTCATTCTTTAATGGCGGCAAATACAGCGACGAATGGCACCCGAACGGTTCAGGCTGGTTTGCCCAAAACCTGTACCTCGATGCGGCGCAATATATCCGCCAGGATATTCAGGCGTGGACGGCAGATTATCGCGTCAGCTGGCATCAGAAGGTAGCTAACGGACAGACTATTGAGCCTTACGCTCACGTTCAGGACAACGGCTATCGTGATAAAGGCACTCAGGGCGCGCAGCTTGGCGGTGTCGGGGTCCGCTGGAATATCTGGACCGGCGAGACGCACTACGACGCCTGGCCGCACAAAGTCAGTCTCGGCGTCGAGTATCAACATACCTTTAAGGCGATTAATCAACGTAACGGAGAGCGCAACAACGCGTTTCTCACCATTGGAGTGCACTGGTAAATGCGTAAGTTCATTTTCGTATTGCTGACACTGCTTTTGGTCAGCCCTTTTTCCTTTGCGATGAAAGGTATTATCTGGCAACCACAAAACCGTGATAGTCAGGTTACCGATACCCAGTGGCAGGGGCTGATGAGTCAGTTACGTTTGCAAGGCTTCGATACCCTGGTTTTGCAATGGACCCGTTACGGCGATGCATTCACCCAGCCAGAACAGCGCGCGTTATTGTTTAAGCGGGCCGCAGCTGCGCAACAGGCTGGCCTGAAGCTGATTGTCGGGCTGAACGCCGATCCGGAATTTTTTATGCACCAGAAACAGTCGTCCGCAGCGCTGGAAAGCTATCTTAATCGCCTGCTGGCTGCCGATCTCCAGCAAGCCAGATTATGGAGCGCCGCGCCTGGCGTAACGCCGGCTGGCTGGTACATCAGCGCGGAAATTGACGACCTGAACTGGCGCAGCGAAGCCGCCCGTCAGCCTTTGCTAACATGGTTAAACAACGAGCAGCGGCTGATTAGCGATGTTTCAGCAAAACCGGTTTATATCAGTAGTTTTTTCGCCGGAAACATGTCGCCCGATGGCTATCGCCAACTGCTGGAACACGTTAAAGCAACCGGCGTTAATGTCTGGGTACAGGATGGCAGCGGCGTGGATAAACTTACCGCTGAACAGCGTGAACGTTATCTACAGGCCAGCGCCGATTGCCAAAGCTCCGCCCCAGCAAGCGGCATTGTTTATGAACTGTTTGTCGCCGGCAAAGGCAAAACCTTTACAGCGAAACCGAAACCGGACGCAGAAATTGCCTCGCTGTTAGCGAAACGTTCCTCTTGCGGTAAAGACACTCTCTATTTCTCTCTGCGCTATTTGCCCGTCGCGCACGGCATTCTCGAGTATTAAATCTCCTCCAGGTAAGTCGGGTACGACCTGGCTTACCTCTTTCGCTCTCGTCAGAATTCCATCAAGATTAATTGCTAAAAAGCGTGCTAAAGAAAGAAGATCGTTATCGGCGAACGGGCCGATCACTCATGCAGGAAGCATAGATCCTTTGAGCGGAGTTTCTGATATCTGAGGAGTGCGAAATGCAATTGAGCAGCAGTAAACCTTGCGTGGTGATCCTGACCGAAAAAGAGGTAGAGGTAAGCGTCAATAACCATGCTACGTTTACCCTTCCGAAAAACTACCTGGCCGCCTTCGCGTGCAACAATAACGTCATTGAACTCTCAACGTTAAATCACGTATTAATCACCCACATCAACCGTAACATCATCAACGATTATCTGTTGTTTTTAAATAAGAACTTAACCTGTGTAAAGCCCTGGTCGCGGCTGGCTACCCCGGTTATCGCTTGTCATAGCCGTACACCGGAAGTGTTCCGGCTAGCCGCCAACCACAGCAAGCAGCAACCCAGCAAACCCTGCGAAGCGGAGTTGACGCGCGCATTGCTTTTTACCGTATTGTCTAACTTTCTTGAGCAATCGCGGTTTATTGCCCTACTGATGTATATCTTACGCAGCAGCGTCCGCGACAGCGTCTGCCGCATTATTCAAAGCGATATTCAGCACTACTGGAATCTGCGAATTGTCGCCAGTTCGCTATGTTTAAGCCCCAGCCTGCTCAAAAAGAAATTAAAAAACGAAAATACCAGCTATAGCCAGATTGTCACAGAGTGTCGTATGCGTTACGCCGTACAGATGTTATTGATGGATAACAAAAATATCACTCAGGTGGCGCAATTATGTGGCTATAGCAGCACGTCGTACTTTATCTCTGTTTTTAAGGCGTTTTACGGCCTGACACCGTTGAATTATCTCGCCAAACAGCGACAAAAAGTGATGTGGTGAAGGGCAAAGCGGAAACGGATAAGACGGGCATAAATGAAGAAGAAATGGCGCGCCCTGCAGGATTCGAACCTGCGGCCCACGACTTAGAAGTTCCTAGAACGACATTTTAAGTCAACAACTTACCGCGCCATCTCTGCGCTCACACGTCCCACTACCTCAAAACATGTAAAGCCTTGCAAGCCATTGTGAGGCCTTATGTGTCTCAGTTTTGTCCCTCTTTTTTGTACTAAAAAACATAGTAATTGAGGATAAACCTCATGCTATTTTCGCTTATATGCCTCTAAAGGCATGGCACTTAAATAGATAAAAGCACCACAAAAGCATAAAAAAACCACACAGTAAAACCGCAATATGAAACAATAACAGATAATTAAACCAAAAACAAATAGCGCATTGTGATAATCATTCAATACTAAACAAAATATAAACAGTGGAGCAATATGTAATTGACTCATTAAGTTAGATATAAAAAATACATATTCAATCATTAAAACGATTGAATGGAGAACTTTTATGCGGGCGAAACTTCTGGGAATATTCCTGACAACCCCTATTGCGATCAGCTCTTTTGCTTCTACCGAGACTTTATCGTTTACTCCTGACAACATAAATGCGGACATTAGTCTTGGAACTCTGAGCGGAAAAACAAAAGAGCGTGTTTATCTAGCCGAAGAAGGAGGCCGAAAAGTCAGTCAACTCGACTGGAAATTCAATAACGCTGCAATTATTAAAGGTGCAATTAATTGGGATTTGATGCCCCAGATATCTATCGGGGCTGCTGGCTGGACAACTCTCGGCAGCCGAGGTGGCAATATGGTCGATCAGGACTGGATGGATTCCAGTAACCCCGGAACCTGGACGGATGAAAGTAGACACCCTGATACACAACTCAATTATGCCAACGAATTTGATCTGAATATCAAAGGCTGGCTCCTCAACGAACCCAATTACCGCCTGGGACTCATGGCCGGATATCAGGAAAGCCGTTATAGCTTTACAGCCAGAGGTGGTTCCTATATCTACAGTTCTGAGGAGGGATTCAGAGATGATATCGGCTCCTTCCCGAATGGAGAAAGGGCAATCGGCTACAAACAACGTTTTAAAATGCCCTACATTGGCTTGACTGGAAGTTATCGTTATGAAGATTTTGAACTCGGTGGCACATTTAAATACAGCGGCTGGGTGGAATCATCTGATAACGATGAACACTATGACCCGGGAAAAAGAATCACTTATCGCAGTAAGGTCAAAGACCAAAATTACTATTCTGTTGCAGTCAATGCAGGTTATTACGTCACACCTAACGCAAAAGTTTATGTTGAAGGCGCATGGAATCGGGTTACGAATAAAAAAGGTAATACTTCACTTTATGATCACAATAATAACACTTCAGACTACAGCAAAAATGGAGCAGGTATAGAAAACTATAACTTCATCACTACTGCTGGTCTTAAGTACACATTTTAAGAACGCCAACTAAAATTTCCCCGAGGTGAAAATCGCCCCGGGGAATAACTAGCCATTTCAATGTAACAATTAACCCTTAAAATAAACCCAGAAGGTTATTAACTAAATCACATAGAAAACCGGTAATGCTGTCAACTTGTTGATAACTATTTTAATCTGTAGTCATTCAATCCTTGTAACATCAGGATAATCCTAGTGTCAGTGAAAATACGAAATCAACAAGTTGGTATCATTACCTAGAAAACCATCAATTATAGTATGTATAAAATAGGCGACAGCAACCCAATTACAAATTAATGGTTCCAGAATATCACATCAGAAAAAACGCTGTATAATATTATAATTAACATGTAGACAACTTGTAATAAACATTATCAGTCAATTGTTTTGTTTATTCCATCTGTGACGCCGATTATTTTCTCAAAATAATGAGATGGCGTGACACCATAATAATTTTTAAATGCACATATGAAATATGAAGTACTGTTATAGCCACATTTCTGGGCTACGACATTGATAGAATAAGAATTTGAAGTTATGAGTTTTTTTGCATACCTCATCCTAGTATCTCTCAATATTTCAGTAAATGACGTTCCTTCATCCCTTAATCTTTTTTTTATTAAACTTTCACTCGTATAAATCAATTCCGCAATATCTTTTAAATGCCATTGCCGCTCAATATTAAAACTGATTATTCCAGTAATTTTACAGGTGAATGTATTTATATTTGTTAGTATAAAAGAATTTACACTTTCGCGTTTTTTGAACATGGCAAGTAAGGATATACATAGTCTTTCTTTTAACCAAAGGGAGTGTGAGTCTGCTATTTTAATCCCTTCAAACAGAGAAAAAACAAGCGATAATGGAGGTTCCTCTTCAGCAATATAGCCATTCTTATCAAGAGTAAATTTGCCAGGCAGCTCATTATTCACGTCGATAAAAAAGGATAAACATGTTTTCTTATCTATATCAACAATTCTTAGTTTAGAGGGGCATACTGGTAACTCCCTTCTAATTTTGTCGCTTACAATAAACAATGAATTTTTTTTGAACGAGATAACTCTCCTGTTTATAATTAAATCAAATGATTGACAGATGAAAACTACGGAGCAAACATAATCCATCCTGCACCTATCATAAAATTAAAACAAGTTGATAGCAGTCAAATAACAACCAATTAAATACACAATCATAATCAGGATGATGTGCATTTATATTTTTATACACAAAATTATAGTTTGCAAATTTTAATAAATTTCATTTAAGATTAAATTATTATATGTATATTCTTTTTTATTCTAACGTATTTCAAAGTTACATTTTTCAACGCTTACTATACTTTTTATTAACATAAACTCACTACAACGCACCTGAAACCTCTTGCTATATATATGTCAACCGTTTGAATTTAAAATAAAAAGAGTATCATTTTTACTTGCATTTCTTATCAAGTCACATTCAACAACAGTAAAAAAACATTATTAGAACCATTCAATTAACAAAAAACCAACATCCAGCTTGCTTAATTTTTCTTTATTAAACGATATTGAAAATCAATTGATAAAATACATCTAAACAACCTTTTGGGGCGCAAAAGCATAACATCAAACAAACAAATAACACACCGAAAAAACTCACAATTAATAACCTATGATATACATACTGTTTATTATGGTTGAATAAGCCACTCGATATCTGGTGCTACGGAAGTGTCCACACGGTTTAGCAGCACCCGATACTTTTTCCAGGCTTCCAGCAACGAGTTTTCTTCCTCCGTTGCATATACAGCTCACCTTTTTTCACCCACGATTAACCAACAGCCAGACCAGCAGACACGCCACCACCGGCACAGCAAAATCCATCAGGCTTGCCACATCCCATGCACGTGTATCAAAACCGCCCCACCACGGCATATTCATTCGCTTGCCATGCCCGAACATTTCGATCCAGCGATATTCTGCCTGGGTGTGTTCACGCGCAATGAAGAACGTACAACCGGCTATCGCCCCGTAAGCCCAGTTTCCGGTAAAAAGACCAACCAGTACCTGCGCAGCCACAGCACAAAGTGCATGAAGGAAAGGTGTTATATCCATTACGCCTCCTTTATCCGATATCGCTTCGGGAAGTTAATAACAACTTTAATTCTGACTCAAGTTCATCAACTCTTTCAGTCAGTTTCTGGATATGGTGAATCAGTGGAACAACCAGACGTTCGTACATTACACCTTCGGCAACAAGGCCATTGCTGGAAATAGCTTCAGGAGCATCATCTTCGTTAGCTGGTCGCCAGTGTACAAACTGAGGGGCAATTTCTCCTACTTCCTCGGCAATCAATCCGTAGAACCCCCAGTCACGCCTGTCATTTTCGCATTGCGACCTGTACCACACAGGGCGCATCCTGAAAATGACATCGGCGTGCTCTGAATCTATCGTCTCTACTGAATGTTTATAGCGAATAGACGATGTTGACCGCAGTACAGACGAAATTGCAGGGTCAGGATTAAGATAAAGGTTTGCCGCCGCTGTAGTCGTGCCCAATCCCCACAAATAAAACGCTTCACGGCCAGTCAACGGGTAAAAATCTCCACCATAACGACCGCTTTCCAGATCGTTCACTTCCAGTTTGTTTTTCAGCTTATTATCAACTTCAGTTTTTGTGTATCTGGTACTGATATCCTGCTTTGCACTGGTCATATCAGTCTGAAGCGTTGATACTTTTCCGTTAATTGAGGAAATATCTTCCTTAGTTTTACTGACATCTCCCTTTAGCGTGGTGATATCTCCTGGAATTACTGTCGATGTAGCCATTTGTTTCCCTCACATCCAGCCACGAAGTTGATGCTCAACAACAACCGCGTATTTATCGAATATTGACGATTTTTTTGCATCATTAATGATGCGCACGTTTACAAAATATCCGTCTTCCTTAACACATACCGGTTCGCCATCTTCAGTCAGTTCTCCGGTTTCTTTGTACACGTTACCTATCACGTCAATAAGAATATCATCCTGCATCGACTCGTCATCATAATAGCCAATACTCTCCATAAAGGCCGAAAAGTCGGCCCTGTCTGCAAATTTGAGTGTTAAATCTTTCATTTAATACTCTCCCCCATTTGCGCATCAGTTAATTCTTTATGCCAGATACGCAGATTACGGATATGACCAAAAAGATGATACTCCCCATTAGTGCCCTGCCCTCCAATTCGCAATACTGCCCGTGGAACAATTGAAGTCCATGTTGTTTTTGCCGCAACAGATAATTCACCATTACATACGGCCTGAACATCTCCATCAGCGCCACAACGGAAGCCTGAAATGATTTTCCTCTGGGTTGTTGCCACATATTTATTACACCCTCCCATAGAAATAAAAGGAGAACCGGCATCAGAGAAATTATTACCACGGAATCCATGCGTGAACAGACCATTTTCCTGATAATCTTTAACATTAAAGATTAATGGTGATTTGCTGGGAGGGATATCCCAGTTTTTATTAACTTCAACAAGAGCACTGAATGGTAATCGGTGAATATTGTTTCTTACAGGTATTGTCACCATGTCGCTGGAGCGAGTGCCAGGAGCCCCTTCAGTAATGATAAATGACGTCCTGTACGACCCAATCTCCGCCTGAGGCATCGCAATATCTAACGTAGAGCCATTGGGGATAATACTGATTCCAGGCATCGCCAGGATTTCAAATCTTGAGCTGATTATCATTTCCGCATCTGCAAAAAGAGTGGCGGTAAACAACCACCATTCACCGACTCTTTCTGCCGTCACCGTCACATTATTTCCATGAACAACATTTCCCGTAACAGGATCCAGAGCTGCATCTGAATGAAAAACAAACGCACCATTATCAGACATTTTTCCGAACCTTGCACGACACCGGGAATTATCACTTTTCGTCAGACACGATATCGTCGTATAAGAACCTGCCGGGCAGGTGTAAGCATCATTCGTGTTTACAGCAATTGCCTGATATCCTTGTGCTGTCGGATTTTCATTAATAACAGTTATCCTTCCATAGTTAAACCCCTTATCACTGTCGAACGACTCAACAGACACACTACCCGTGTTATTCCATGCTTCTGGTGTATTTGAATTTCTGAAATAGTTTGTTCTCTGTCCTTCAATCAGCAAACCTTCTCGTTCAAATCGCGGTTCGTCAACTTCAGCAACGGTTAATACACCTGATTTATTAATGTATGTTGCACCTGATGCGCGTTTGAAGCTAACAACCTTATCGGATGGCATTTTAATAACATCATCACCTACGGTTATTTGCTTATAACCAGGCGAAAAGCCAGCAAGCATATCCAGTGAATCGTTAAACGGTATCCACACATCAGGCAGTGGCTGTAAGACATATTTATACGGCTCTGCTGCCTGGCTTGCATACTCTCTGGCTGCATCCTCACTTGCTTTAGCTGCTGTCTGGCTTGCTGCCGATGCTTGCGCCGAGTTCGCCGCTGCAGTCTCGCTTGTCTTTGCATTGGTTTCACTGGTTTTTGCAGCTTTTTGACTGTTTGCTGATGCAGTGGCAGAAGCAGCCGCCGCACTTGCAGAACCAGCTGCAGCACTCTCGCTTTCGGCTGCTGCATCCTGACTGCTTTTCGCCGCAGTTTCGCTGGCTTTGGCATTTGTTTCGCTGGTCTTCGCTGCCGTCTGGCTGGACTTTGCGTTAGTTTCGCTCGTCTTCGCTGCTTTCTGGCTGTTAGCCGCAGCAGTTGCTGATCCAGCTGCTGCAGTCGCAGAACCGGCTGCCGCGCTCTCGCTTTCGGCTGCTGCATTCTGGCTATTTTTCGCCGCAGTTTCACTGGCTTTGGCATTCGTTTCGCTGGTTTTCGCTGCCGTCTGGCTGGACTTTGCGTTGGTTTCGCTCGTCTTTGCGGCTGTCTCGCTGTTTTTCGCGTTGGTTTCTGATTTTTTGGCTGCTGTCGCGGAGTTTGCCGATGCAGTCTGCGAGGACGCTGCCGCCTGTGCGCTGTTAGCTGCATTCGTTTCTGAGGTTTTCGCCGCGTTCTTCGATGATGCCGCTGCAGTTTCGGATTTCTTTGCCGCCGCTGCGCTCTGAGAGGCGGCTTCGGCGTTGCGTGCCGCTTCTTCCACCATTGCCTCAAAACGACGCAATGCCTCCGGCATGACATCATCTTCCGTCATGGCACCGAGAAAATCATTCAGCGTACCTGGTCTGGAACCTTCATAGACGGTAATGGTTCCGGCATGTGAAGGCGGAAAACCTTCAACCAGCAGGGTGACGCTGTACTGGCCATGCTCAACATCCATGCTGTAACGCCCGGCTTCATCCGGATTTTCAGAGGCCACCGTGTTCACCAGTACCGTGGTGCTGTTACGCTTTGCCTTCAGTTGAATAGTGCAGTTCTGTATTGGTTTTCCCGCACCATCTTTCAGCACACCTGAGATTTTTACTTCTGCCATATCCACTCCACAAATAAAAAAGGCGCCATTTCTGGCGCCCGTATCTGGGTTATAAAATTCAGCTAATCATGATGCCTGCAGTGGCTTTCTTCATCACCACAACCAGCAAATCGCTGATACTTGCTGTGGGATACCAGTCATTTACCAGCCATGCTGACACCGAAAACTCCAGCGTCATGTGGCCGTGACCAGCTGGCATATCAATAACACCACTGTAAATCAGCGTATTATCCAGCGCGGTACGGTTATAAATTTCAGCACCATTTTTCTTCACTATCAGGCGGCATGAGGAGTAAATATCAGTATGCTCTCTCTCATGTTTAGCACCGCTGAATGCCACCGCCGGAATAACAATCTGCCGGTCAAACGGCTGATCGTCATAAATCCTGACGGTAATGGTCCCTGATGGCCACCGCTCCGGTGCCCGGGAGTCCCGCGGGAAAGCCTTACCCACTGTTTTGACAATATCGCCTTCAATCTGGTTGGCTGACAGTTTCCCTTTAATCTGACAGTTTTCATTTATCGTAACGTTGTTGAGCGTCCCGGCGTTCGCATTCACACTGCCACTGATATCTGCATTTTTAGCGGTCAGCTTTCCGTCCGGTGTCAGGGAAAATGCAGGAGGATTACCGCCGCTGGTAATGGTGGGAGCCGTCAGATATTTCAGGAACACTTCATTCATGAATATCTGATCACCCTGACCAACAAACATCGGTTTTGTGTTGCCATTTGCAGGATTAATCATCGCAATCCTGTCTGCCGCCAGCAGCACCTGACTCTGCATGCCGTCGGGGGTGTTCTCAATACCGGCACCGATACCCGCAATATAAAGGCGTCCGTCCTGCATCTGCTGCAGCTTCACAGCCCACATGCTGTTCAGGTTATTATTTGTATCAACCTGAACCTTCTGTATCTGCTGGATCGCTGCACTCTGGTCTTCCAGTTTCTTATTGACGGTCTGTGTGATTTCATTGCTGACATCCGTAATGGACGTCCTGATTTCAGCCAGGTCAGGCGCAAGCTGACCGTTATCAATCTGCGTCCACAGCTCCTGAGCCAGATGGGTTTTCCCTATCTCGCCTTTGAAAAAATCCAGATAGCCGGATGCGTCATCACTCGGCTGACCAACAGCCTCCACGAATGCCGATTTGCCAACGGTGTTCACACTGCGAACGTAAAAATAATAATCATGGCCCGGTTTGATATTGATACTGGCGGCTATCCAGTACAGCGCCG
>ERZ772855.2470-NODE-2470-length-15542-cov-5.686770_pt1 | contig 15542 bp, 8 predicted proteins | sample MGYA00511900_ERZ772855 | MGnify/ENA primary metagenome ERZ772855 (study PRJEB29015, sample SAMEA2737701) | human gut metagenome | biome: human gut; feature: human-associated habitat; material: faeces | place: China | collected 2012 ...
CCGCACATTTCTGCTTCACTACCATCGGAGTTGATGATGCGCATGCGCACATCACAGGTTTCGGAAGGAACTAGGATAGCAAGACCATCAGCACCAATACCCGTGCGACGATCGCAAAGGCGAATGGCGAGGTCTGTGTAGTCTTTAGACGTCCCTTGTGGGTCGGCAAAGAGGATGAAGTCATTGCCGAGACCATGCATTTTCGTTAATTTCATAAAGTCTCCTATCAATAAGTAAGACTTTCACCATGAAGCCCGTGAAAGTCTCATATGTTTATTATTATATATTCTATATTATAATATTATATCATAAATAGGTCCTAAGCATGGCATGGAATCGTATAAATTTATAGCAAAATAAAGGGAAAATAAGGAAAGCTTACAGCGTTTATTAAGAGTTATAATGAAATAAAAAAATGCCCCATGTGGGACGGTTATTTAAGGGGATATAGGTATTTGGATTACTTTATTGTTTAACCGAGAAATGATAAAATAAAAAGTAATGTAGCTAATCGTAATAGAAAGAGGAACACATATGCGAATTCAAGGGATTTCTGGATCTCGTGGCGTTGCAGTAGGCAATGTATATAGATATATTCAAGAGGAAATTGTCATTCCTGATTACACTGTAGCGGAAGACAAGGTAGAAGAAGAAATTAGCAAGTTTGCAACTGCTATGGCATCTACCTTAAAACAATTGGATACTATTCGTAAAAAAGCGTTGGATGAAATGGGGCCAGAAGAGGCGGCTATTTTTGAAGCGCATATGCAAATTGCTCAAGACCCATCCTTATCTGACGGAATTAAATCCCTTGTTGAGTCTAGCCATATGAATGTGGTAGCGGCCACGGCTCAAACAATTGAAACCTTTGCAAATATCTTCCTTGGTATGGAAGACGTTTACATGCGTGAACGAGGTGCAGATATTAAGGATATCGGCGATCGTTTGATGCGTAATATGCTAGGCATGAACCCTCGCGGTTTATCACATATTTCTGGCGAGGTTATCTTGGTGGCTCATGATTTGGCACCATCTGATACGGCATCCCTTGATAAAGCGGTAGTAAAAGGTATCGTTACGGCAGCAGGTGGCCCTACATCTCATGCGGCTATCATGGCTCGCACCTTAGAGATTCCTGCAGTTATGGGCGTTGGTGATATTGAAAGCTTCGCAGATGGCGATAAGGCAGTCGTTCTTGGTACGGATGGTATCGTGGAAATCAATCCATCTGATGCGGATTGGACAGAGTATACAAATCAAGCGTTGGCGTTCCAAGAGGAGTTAAAACGGTTGCGCGAATCTGCTAATCTTGAAGCTACCACCACTGATGGTCACCATGTAGAGTTGTTCGGCAACATCGGTAAGGCGAAGGATGCTAAACATGCGCTCACTATGGGTGCACAAGGTATTGGTTTGTACCGTACAGAATTTCTTTACATGGAAAACGATGAATTGCCTGCAGAAGATGTACAATTTGAAGAATATAGAAAGGTAGCCCAAGAGATGAAGGGGCAGCCTGTTATTATCCGTACCATGGACATCGGTGGAGACAAGGAATTGAAATGCCTTGATTTGCCAAGTGAAATGAACCCATTCCTAGGGTACCGCGCTATTCGTATATCCTTAAATCGTCCAGATATCTTTAAGGTACAATTGCGTGCCTTATTACGAGCTAGTGCGTTTGGTGATATTCACATCATGTATCCTATGATTGCTTCCGTTGAGGAAGTGAAACAAGCAAATGCTATGCTTAGTGAATGTAAGACGGAGCTGGCGGCTGAAGGAAAGGATTTCAACAAGGATATCAAGGTTGGCATCATGATCGAAGTACCAGCGGCAGCTGTTATATCTCCAATTCTTGCTAAATATGTAGACTTCTTTAGTATCGGTACGAATGATCTTTGCCAATATACTTTGGCTGTAGACCGTATGAATGAAGCAATCGGTAGCTTGTATCAACCATTGCATCCAGGTGTGTTACGTCTTATTAAGCACGTCATTGACGCTAGTCATGAGCAAGGTAAATTTACAGGTATGTGTGGTGAGCTTGCTAGCGATCCTGTGGCGACCATGATTCTATTAGGTCTTGGTCTCGACGAATTCTCCATGACTGCTTCTTCGATTCCTCTTATTAAAAATATCTTGCGTTCTGTTTCCAAAGCAGAATGTGAAGAGGTGGCAAATAAAGCACTTACTATGGACACAGCAGAAGAAATTACAGAATATGCTAAATCTGTATTAGCTGAAAAAGGTTTATTATAAATCTATTTTTGTTAATTGGATCATTACATAGCAAATAGGATGTAATATACTTGAATTGAAATGCTTGATATTGATACAATATATCTATTAGAACGTATGGATAGGCTCTGCCTATCAGATAGAAAGAGGTTATCATGAAAGAATTAACAGTAGAAATTACTAACGAATCCGGTTTACATGCTCGTCCTGCTACAGCTTTCACACAATTGGCTGCTAAGTTCGCTTCCAAAGTGACTATCGCTGCTAATGGCAAAACAGCAGATGCTAAATCCATTTTAACTGTATTGACCTTGGGTGCTACAAAAGGCACATCCGTTACCTTGACGGCTGACGGTGCTGACGAAGACGAGGCACTCGCTACATTGAGTGAATTCTTAACAACTAATCACGATTAATATGAGGGTAATAAAAAGGACCCTACATTTTGAACTGCACCTCCAAAAATTATGTCCATTTTTTGGGTGCAATTCATTTGTAGAGTCCTTTTTTATTTACCCATATTTGCAAAGCGCTCTACAGCTTTTGTAAAGTCGCTAATGGTTTTTTCCACGTCACCATGTTCGATACCATCTCGTACGCAGTGGTTGATATGTCCTTCAAGAATTACTTGTCCTACTTTATGTAGTGCAGATTTAGCTGCATTAATTTGGCTCAACACATCTTCGCAGGGAATGTCTTCTTCAATCATTCGATCAATAGCTTGTACTTGACCTAAGATTTTACGCAATCGACGATGCAGATTTTCTGAATCCATACACTGTTTCATTTTACTCCTCCATAGGCATGTTTTTATCATCTCATACATTATACTCTATTTAAAGTTTTTAATACAACTTAATAAGTATAACTAATATGCATTAATCGGTATATATAGATATAGGGTATCATGCCATTATTAAGATATATTAAATATATTTGTAGTATGAGTGGACGTAAAAACTAGTGTTTTACATATCTTCTTATTGATTGATGTGATACAATACATTTAATATACTTTATATTTGTATATGTATATAAGGTATTGTATAGATAGCTAGATTATAAACCTATAGTTACATGTGTTTATATTACAGACCTTTAAGAAATAGGTGAAAGAAATGAAAGTATTTCGCTACCTTCGAAATCTAGTAGTGTTCGTGGTGGTCATGATTTTGGCTATGTTTATATATGACGGATACCACAGCTTTCAAGGGACAAATCGTGAGAGTAAAGCTCATACACTTGTTGAAAAACAAATAGAACAAAGTGAAGACACGCTCAGTCGTACAGATCGAATTATACGCCTGTTTACATTTAGAGATAAAGTACAGATAGCTCTTAATCAACGTGTTTCAAAAGAGCATTGGGTGAAAGGGGATGTTATTCCTGAGTATACAAAAAATGCATTAATCGCTATTGAGGATAAGCGGTATTATAAACATGGAGCTATTGATGTACTCGGTATTATTCGCGCCTTGTACACAAATACCATAGCAGGTGAAACGCTGGAAGGCGGTAGTACTATTACACAACAACTTGTAAAAAATCTTTTCCTTTCATCAAAGCGCATTATGAGTCGTAAGGTAGAAGAGGCGATTCTCGCTAGTGAAATGGAGCATTACTACTCTAAGGAAGAAATCCTCACCATGTATTTGAATACCGTATATTATGGACATAATTACTACGGTATCTACGAAGCATCTTATGGCTACTTCGGTACGAGTCCAAGTCGATTAACATTGGGGCAAAGTGCTTTGCTAGCAGCATTACCCAATGCACCGTCCTATTTAGATCCTTATACGAACTATGAAGGTGCAAAGGCTCGACAAAAGCTGGTGCTCGAACAAATGGTAGACCAAGGCATGATTACACGAGCCGAGGCAGACTATGCGTACGAACAGGACTTGAAACTCGTTGAAGAGGAATAGTTATTTTATTGGTTGAGAAAGCTCTAGAAGTAGAATTACAATACTGTTGTTTGCTATAAAATAAATAGGTGATTTTATGAATATCTCTTGGTTAATTGCTAAATTTACTGAGAGATATTTTTTAGTGAAAAGTAAAACCTTCATGAAATTTATGGACAGGGATTGACATCATAAGGGGAGGCTAAGATATAATTTAATACGTTACATATAGAAAGGGGAGAGGACCATGAAAGTAGTATCTATTGCAGCAGGTTGTGTGGGGCTGGCTAGCATTATGTGTACAGTGCCAATATTGGCGGCAGATGTACCATCTTCATTTATTCAACAAGAAGCGGCTCGAGCCGATGCTTCTTTGCGTCAACGCGCGGAGGCACCGATGGCAAGGGCCGCTTTGTCGCGTTCAGAATCACAGTATGACATTTTAAATAGCGCACCTATGGAGGCATTACCACAAGAAGTAGTCTCATTTCCAATTGACCAGATTGTAATTACGTCATCAGAACCGGTCTTTAAGAAGTATAGGAATCGACTGAAAATATATAATCATAACAATATTGGGGCAGAGGGGATTGCTGTTTTACAAAAGCAACTACAAGAGCAAATTCTTGCCGATGGATATGTAACGAGTCAAGTGGTAGTACCAAATCAAGATTTGCAATTAGGTACACTGACTTTTGAGATTTTACCAGGTTATGTAGAGGATATTGTTCTTACGAATCCGAAAGCTCGCACTAATTGGCGAAGTGCTTTTCCAGTACGTCCCGGATATGTACTGCGAAGACAGGCATTAGAGCAAGGTATAGACCAGATGCGAAATGTACCGGGACAAGATGTAAAGCTTAGCATCGAGCCAGGTACAAAGCCACTTCACTCTATTGTGAAACTAACGGTAGAACAAAAAGGTTTTGTACATGGATCTTTGTTGTTGGATAATGCTGGCTATGAATCCACAGGGAAGTATCAAGGTACTATGTATGTGTCATTTAGTCAATTGGCAGGTCTTAATGATACCTTGTCGACTAGTATTACTAAAGATATTGGGCATCATGGTGATGGTCATGGATCGAAGCAGTATGCCGTAAATTATGCAGTGCCTGATGGAAATCGGATGTATCGTTTATCTACATATCAATATAGTTATCATCAATTAGTATTTATGCCAGAAGCGTTCCGTTCTTCAGGGAATACTCGAGGAGTTGAGTTTTCTGTAGAGCAAGTGTTGAATCGGACGAGTCGTTCTAAGACAGCCGCTGTCGCTAAAGTGATTCATAAGACACGCCATAGTTATATTGATGATATAGAAATCGGTGTACAGGAGCAACATACCACTGCATTGGAGCTAGGATTATCTCATCGTCAATATAGTGGGAATACTATGTCCGATATATACCTCTTTTATCGTCAAGGTATACGAGGTCTAGGTGCTACGGTACGCAGTTGGGAAGGTTTGGCAGATAATCCAACTACGTTATATAAAATGGCGGGACTAGAAGGTGAAATTCAAAGCGGTGTACGCATCGGTCATAAACAAGGTGTTTATACGATGAGATTTAGAAGTCAGTTTACAAATCAACGATTGTTTGGAACTGATCAATTTAGTATCGGTGGACGCTATTCCGTACGTGGCTTCAGTGGGGAAGAAACATTACGTGGTGACTCCGGTTACTACATTCAAAATGAATGGGCCTTACCATTTAGACGACAACGAATAACTCCGTATATAGGTATAGATATAGGTCATGTATGGGGGCCGTCCACAGCGACACAAATTGGTAATACCTTAGTAGGTGGGGTTATCGGTGTTCGTGGGAATATCGGTGATGCATTTCGCTATGATGTGTCATTAGGCACTCCACTTAAAAAGCCGGACGGTTTTACTACTGATACAAGTGTATGGGCTTTCAGATCCAGTTATCAGTTTTAATTAAAAATGTGTGTGTTATTAAATGAGAGAGTATAAGGAAAGAATAATGAAAATTAAACAGTATACAGCAACCGCATTGTGTGCAGCCTTATTAGTTACAAATTCTGGACCGTGGATTCCGCTAGCAGTGGCACAATCTATTGTACCAAATCAAATGGGTCCAACTATGGATGAAGCCCCTAATGGGACGCCCATTGTCAATATTAATAAACCGAATGCTAATGGTTTATCTCACAATCAATATGATATGTTTAATGTAGATGACAAAGGGGTTATTCTAAATAACTCAAGGAGACCTGTATCTACAGAATTAGCTGGCTATGTGATGGGTAATCCTAACTTGAGAGGTGCTGCAGCTAAGACGATTTTAAATGAAGTAACTGGAACGGGTGCGACTGCTATGAATGGTGCCTTAGAGGTAGCAGGTCGTAAGGCACATGTTATCATTGCTAACCCAAATGGGATTGCTGTTAATAATGGGACATTTATTAATACTAGTGCGGCTACTCTGACAACAGGAAACCCTATTATTACAGACGGAACTATTGCTGGATATGATGTGAAGCAAGGTACTGTGACGGTATCTGGACAAGGTCTCGATGCATCGCGTACATCTCGTACAGATATTTTGGCTGAAGCGGTACAGCTCAACGGTAAGGTATGGTCTGATGAAAGCCATGTGGTAACCGGTAAAAATACAGTATCTGTCGATGGTAGTGGTAAGGTAACTAATGTTACGAAGACCAGTAACTCAGAACAGGTAGGTCTTGATGTTTCTCAAATCGGTGGTATGTATGCGAATAGCATGTACTTAGTAGGAACCAATGATGGTTTTGGCGTGAATAATAAAGGGATTCTTTCTGCACAAAATCATATTTCTGTAGACAGTACCGGCAAGGTACAAAATAGTGGCACTGTGGTGGCGCCGGATATAAGCATTAGTGCAAAAGGCTTTACACAAGTCGGTAAGGCTAAATTCTATGCTGATTCGGCACGCATTTCAGCAGATGCTTTCACACAAACCGGTAATGCTGTTACGAAAGATGCACCGGTACTCATCGCGCGTAATAATTTAGCGGTGGCTACTAATACAATAAAAAATACGAATGGTAGTGTGCTGAAGTCTGAAGGCGTACTACAACTTGGAAAGACGATGGATTATAACGGCGTTATATCTGGCAAAATGGATACATTAACTAATGTGGATGCTACTATTGAGGCTGGTCAGCAGGGAGTGATTCTTGCCAAATCCATTGCTAATAAAAATGGTGGCGTTACGTTGAAACGGGCTACTACAGGAACTACGGAGCATGTAAAAAATGAAGTGGCACCGGCAGGTAGTATCAAGCGGTACCAGCTTTCTGAGGAACGCATTTATGGGCACGATGATCCGATTCCACAAGATAAGGTTGTAGTTCACTCTTCTGAAAATTTACAATTGTCTATTAATGGAGAGCATCATGATAGCTGGACTAAATATGAATATGACCGTACGCGAGTAAAAGAAGCAGTAGATACCTCTAAACCAGGACGCATTATTTCTGGCGGTAACTTACAGATCGAAGCGGACCTTGTGACTAATGATGCTAGCCAAATCAGTGCAGCGGGTACTTTGGCTGGTAAAATCGGCCATTATGAAGCGCTTAATCCGAAAGGAAATGAATATATTAGTGAGAATGGGACTGCTACAGGTTATAGTCGCCATAAACATCATGGATGGGATTCCACAAATATTCGTGAGGCGGAGTATCATAATGATGTAGTGCAACCGATAGATATACCGTTAACTGTTTATGGCAGTCATGTAGCTAATAGTACAACAGGTGCTACGGTAGATACGTCGGTATTGACGTCTATGAGTCAGTTATCTACAAATCCAAATACATCCTATGCGATGGAAACGGATCCGAATTTTACCAATCGAAGAAGCTTCTTATCCTCTGATTATGTCATCAATCGGTTACAACTCAATCCTATGCGTACACAAAAACGATTAGGAGATGGTTACTATGAACAACAATTGGTGATGCAGGCTATTTTACGTCAAACAGGTAAAAGTAGACTACAGGCAGGGCTTACAGAAGAAGAGCAGTACCGTAAATTAATGGATGCAGGTCTTACCGTGATGAAGGCTAAATCGATGACACTCGGACAAGGATTAACTGAGTCGGAGCAACAGCAATTGACGGAAGATGTGGTAATGCTTGTTAGTCAACCGGTAGTATTGCCGAACGGTAAGACTGAAACCTTACTCGTACCAACATTATATTTGGCGCCAACCACACAACGTGTTGCGGGGGCTGCGAATATGCAGGCTCAATCGATTGATTTGCAAGTAGGTACGATGCATAACAGCGGTAGCATAGTGGCGGATGATGCGATAACTGTACATGGTAATACGATACACAATGATAACGGACTGATTAAAGGCCGTACAACGACTGTTGTAGCAGATACCGATGTTCGTAATACACAAGGTACGGTAGAAGGACGTGACCGTACGACTGTATATGCTAAGAATGATGTGATGAATGAGGGCGGCACGATTAAGCAAACCGATGAAAAAGGAAAGCTTATCGTGGCGGCAGATCGTGATGTTATCAATAACGGAGTTAAGTATGAAGCCAGCAATAGTAAGGTTGTATGGAACAGTGCCAATGGCCGCCGTGAGACTGTAACCGCTGTAGATCAAGGTCAAATTACGGCGAAAGGTGATGCTGTAGTTACAGCAGGTCGTGATGTTGCTATGCAGGGTGGTAAAGTGACTTCCGATAAAGATGTTACTCTAGTAGCTGGACGTCAGGTAAATATGCAGTCTATGACAGCGAATCATGAATTAGAGGAACATCGCTATGACAAAGGAAAATCCGGTGGTGGTCATTCTCAGACTACAGAAACACATGATTTAGTGAATGAAGTAACCACTGTAGGCAGCAGCGTGGAAGGTAACAATGTGACTGTGGTTGCGAATGCTGATGTAGTACTTAGTGGTAGTGAAATCCTGGCGGCTGATAAGGTACAGGTGGAAGGTAAGAATGTAAAACTTGATACTGCAGCGGCTACAAGTACTGCCAATCATGTGTATAAGGACAAGAAGAAAAGTTTAGTTAAACGGGAACGTACAGATGCAACTAGTGTGGCACAAGTGACGGCTGTAACAGGTTCTGTTGTGAGTGGTAAAGAGGTTGCGATTAAATCTGGTCATGATGTGACGGGACAATCCGTTAAACTGATGGGTAAACAAGGCGTTCAAGTGTCAGCAGCTGGCAAGGTTGAACTCGGTGCGGATAAGAATGTAACGAAAGAAGTGAGTACATATCGTCATAAGACTTCAGGTTTAATGGGAAGTGGTATCGGATTTACTATTGGTACAGAAAAACGCAATATAGATGACACCAATCGTGAAGAGGAGACCGTACGTAATACTATTGCTAGTACGAAGGGCCATGTAAACATTACGGCAAATGATACGGTACATCTTACTAGTGCCGATGTAGTAAGTAAAACCGGTACTACAATTGAGGGCGCTGCAGTGACCCTTGATGGTAATACTGATATGCAACATATGACACATGATGATCGCTATAAAAAGTCCGGCTTAACGGTGGCATTAGGTGGTGCATTAGCTGATAGTATAACGAATGCAACGCGAACTATTAAACAAGCTGGAGGCCGTGATGATAAACGTTTGACAGCACTTGAACTTAATGAAGCTCGTAAACAGTTACAAGACGGATATGAAGCTGTAGATAGTGCTTTACATGGAGCTAAAATACGAGATGCAGTGACTGGTAAAGTTGAAAAAGTAAATGGTAAAGCTAAACGAGGTCCTAAAAATATTGATGATGCTGTTAATTTATCTGTATCAATTGGTAGTACATCACAGAAACAAGGTCAAACAGTAGATACTGCAACTTATAAAGGTGGTACTATTATTAGTGACGGTGATGTTCATCTAACGGCTCGTGATGCTAAGAAAAATGGTATTACTCTTACTGGTGAAAGCGTATCTGCTGAATCTATTAGTCTGGCTAGCGCTAGCGATATTAATATAGAGGCTGGTAAGAATACAGTAGATGTTAAAAATGATTATAAGAGTTCTGGCTGGAGTGCAGGTGCGAGTATTAGTTTAACTGGTGGTGGACTCCTTGATATTAATGCAAGTGGTTATATGGCACGCCAAAATGGAGATACTCATCAAGAAAGTTATGTACCAACAAAAATTAAAGCTGCTGAATTAGCACAACTTAAGGCTAAACGAGATACGAATATTATTGGCTCTACTGTAGCGGGTAAAAAGGTAGAAGTAGATACAGGTCGTGATTTACATATTCAAAGTTTGCAAGATGTAGATAACTTTAAAGAACATAGTAAGTCCGCTGGATTCTCTGTATCCTCGAAACCTAATTTCAAAGATCCAACTGGCAGTATAAATGCTAGCGTAGGACGAATTGATAGCAAATGGAAAAGCGTAACAGAACAAGCTGGCATTTATGCTGGAGAAGACGGCTATGACATTAATGTAGGTAATAGCACTACATTAGAAGGTGCTCTAATTAAAAGTAACGCTCCAAAAACTAAGAATAAACTGACTACAAAATCTCTAGAGATGAAAGATATCAAGAACGAAGCCGAATATACATATAGCAACAACGGTATTGGCTATAACTACTATGGCAGTAAAAAGAAACTCGAAGAGATGAAGACTAACGATAAAAAAGGCTATGATAAGATTTATAATAATATTGGTCTAGTTCCAAACTTAGGCGTAGGCTCTAAAGGTAAAGCAAGCTCTACTACTCAATCTGCTATTTCTGATGGTATACTAACTGTAGATGGTAAAGAAATTGATACTAAAACCATTAACACAAACACAGAAAATACATTACATCAACTAGATAAGATTTTCGATAAAAAGAAAATTGAAGAGCGCCAAGAATTAGCACGTCTATTCTCTAAAAATGCATTTGAACAACTACATAACTGGCAACCAACAACTAAGGATGGCAAAGCCGCTAAATCTATTGCACATGGAATCATAGGTGAATTAGCTGCACGTATAGCTGGTAATACACCAGGTAGCGGTTTTAAAGCTACTATGACTAATGAAATGTTAATTGATGAAATAAGAAAGTTAGCTAAAGATAATTCTGATTTAGCACAGTGGTTAAGTGCTGGATTGGGTGCTTTAGTAAACTTCTCTACAGATTCTGACTCTAATTTAGGTGCAGCTGTAGCGAGTTATGGAACAAAATGGAATGAGGTATCTGTTAGTCATGTTGAGCGTTCTAATGAGACGTTTTTAAATGAAAAAGATGCTGAAGCCCGTGCTTACAGGGTAAATTCTGATGTGAGTTATAAAGAAGTTTCTGATAGTTTGAATTTGGTAAAAGAATTTGGTCCAGTAGGAGTTGGGGTTGATTTTCGTGATGTAACACCGGAGTTTTTTAGGTCGTTGGCAGAGGCGGCGAATAAGACTAATCCTTTTAAAGAAAATGGTGCCTTTTTAATGATGAATTTAAATTCAGATTATATTAATCAATTAAACTATAAAGATAAGGGATTTAAGTTATTATCTCCTCGTAAATATGAATTTGTTGCGAACTCTCAATTAGGTAGTGTAATAATGCAGGGGATTGAAATGCAGAAAGCTATCAAAGATACAATTGAATTTGCTGTTAATAATGGTACGGCTGGTAAAACTATCAACATAAAAACCAATATTTCATATAGTAGAAGTTCCAATAGTGAGAAATTATTAGATTTGTTCCCGTTTGTAAGTGCAGGACGGCATGAGTTTAATTCAGAGGCTGAAATAGATTCAAGAAAGAAGATTTACACAAATTCATTATTAGTTGACAATTCAAATTATGAGTATCATAAAGGTACAGCACCTTCAGATATATTAAATAATATAGGGGCTCGGGGAATGGAACTAGGACATTTGACACCTTATGAATGGATGATTAAATTTAAGCTAGAGGCTGTACCGGTTGAAATGCTTAGGTTAGAAGAAATGGAGAAAAGAGATGAAATACGAATTATTGGAGATCGTATAATTAGAAAGGCTCCAAGTATTGCTCTTATTAAGAGCGCAGTAGAGAAAAGTGGTTCTGAGATTCCAAGTAAGAATAGTTTGGTTGATATAATTAACGAGCAATTAAACTCAGGAGGTAGACTAATAACTATATATGATGCTAAAAAAGAAAAAAATGTAAATTATATTGTATGGGTAAAAAATGGATAATGAAATACATAAAAATATTATTTGTCATAAGTAGTCTTTGTTTAGTATTTTTTATTTTGATAGTTAACTATCTTTTTTCAGATAACCGGTTTAATACTCCAGAGATTTATTATGATATTGAAGAAAGCGTGTTAAATAGCTCTAAATCAGAGGGTGTTATAGCCAGAGATGTATATGGGATATATGAAATTGCAAATAAAATTTTTTATATCACCTCTTATGGTTATGGTATTTATAATGAACAAACATATGAAAATAATATTGTTAGATATACTAATGAAAATACGATACCAACTGATGTAAAGTTAACTTTAAATCGGGTGTATTCATCAATTGAACAGCTTGATAGTAGTGAACAGGATATATGGTCTAAAATTTTGAATAATGAAATTAAATCGCAAGATAAATTTCCAGATTGTTATGTTGTTAAGTATCCATTTTATCTTTCCGCGTTACAACATAAAATTCTTAAGTTAGATAATGGTGCGTTAATAGGTCATTATAGAGAGTTTAGTATTCAAAACAAAGCACTATATTTTGTTGATTTTGGAACTATTGGAAAAATTGATTTAGAAACTAATCAGGTATATAAATTGTATACCTCTAAGCTATTAATATCTAACTTTTCTAAAGAGCCTAAAAGTGATGGATTTGATAATTATTTATTAGATGTATTAGAAAAAGAAAGAGTAAAAGATAAAGATTTATTAGATAATCATACTGTCAACATTCTGTTTTTGAATAATTTTTCTGATTTCAACCGTATGGATCAAGAAATATTTAGTTTATTGATAGATAAAATGATTCGAACTCGTAAAGCTCTTGATATAGAGAAATTGAATAATGTACCTATTGTTGAGTATTTAAACGAATGACATAATACCTTGAAAAAAGTTACGTTCCGAAATATATTATTAAATTGAATAAAAATAATGCTTGTATTTATAATTATACAGGTGTATACTATTTTTTGTCAGAAGGAGAAAATGCCTGTCGGTAATAGAAGATACCAAGGTGCTTTCACAATTATCTGATATTGTATTGATTATATGAGTCTAAATAGATAGTGGTTTATGAGGTGTTATCATGGGTAAAGCAAATAAAGTAGTACTCGCATATTCTGGTGGCTTAGATACTTCTGTTATCATTCCTTGGTTGAAAGAAAATTATGGCGCTGAAGTTATTGCAGTGTGTGTAGACTTGGGCCAACCTGAGGATTATGATGCAGTTGAGAAAAAAGCGATCAAATCTGGCGCATCTAAAGCGTACATCGTTGACGCTAAGGAAGAGTTTGTAAAAGATTATGTATGGCCTACTGTAAAAGCTGGTGCAATCTACGAAGGTAAATATTTATTAGGTACATCCTTCGCGAGACCTTTAATCGGTAAAATCCTTGTAGATATTGCCAAAAAAGAAGGCGCTGATGCAATCGCTCATGGTGCGACTGGTAAAGGTAATGACCAAGTTCGTTTTGAGTTGACTATCAAAGCATTAGCTCCTAACATGAAAATCATCGCTCCTTGGAGAGAATGGGATTTGAAATCTAGAACAGATTGCATGGAATATGCTGCTAAACACGATATTCCAGTTGTAGCTACAAAATCTCATCCATATTCTATGGACCAAAACGTATGGCATTTGTCCCATGAAGGCGGCGATCTTGAAAATCCAGCAAATGCACCTAAAGATGACGTGTACTTGGTAACACATACACCTGAACAAGCTCCAGATGAAGCTGGTTATGTAACTGTATCCTTCAAAGAAGGTGTACCTGTAGCCGTAGATGGTCAAGAAGGTACTCCATTACAAATATTAGAAAAACTCAACGAAATCGGTGCACACTATGGTGTAGGCGTTGTAGATATCGTCGAAAATAGATTGGTAGGTATGAAATCCCGTGGCGTTTATGAAAACCCAGGTGGCTCCATCATCATGTATGCTCACAGAGAACTTGAATACCTCTGCTTAGATAGAGCTACATACCACTACAAAGAACTCATTGCTAACAAATACGCTGAACTCGTATATGATGGTATGTGGTTCGCACCATTGATGAACGCGTTACAAGCGTTTGTTGACGAAACTCAAAAAACTGTAACAGGTGAAGTAAAACTTAAATTGTACAAAGGAAATATCATTTCTGCAGGTAGTACTTCTCCATATTCTTTGTACAGCGAAGATTTCGTAACATTCGAAGAAGATGATGTATACGATCAATCTGATGCAGAAGGTTTCATCAACTTGTTCGGTTTACCTCTCAAAATTAATGCATTGATGAAAGAGAAAGCAGGTAAATAATGGCTAAATTGTGGGGCGGGCGTTTCACAAAAGGCACTGATAAAGCGGTAGAGGATTTTACATCCTCTATCGCTTTTGATGCGCGGATGTACGCCGAAGATATTGCAGGCAGCAAGGCACATGCGACTATGCTGGCAAAACAACATATTATCTCCGACGCAGATCGAGATGCTATTTTAGCAGGTTTAACGAAGATTAAAAATCAAATCGATAAAGGGGAATTCCCGTTCTCCGTGGCTCTTGAAGATATTCATATGAATATTGAAAAACGCCTTACCGATGATATCGGTGAAGCCGGTGGTCGTTTGCATACAGGCCGCAGCCGTAATGACCAATGTGCAGTAGACTTGCACATGTACGTGCGTAAAGCTATTGTGGAAATGGGCGAGCTTATCGTAGATATGCAAAAGGCGCTTATCGAAACAGCTGAAAAATACAGTGATGTTATCATGCCTGGCTATACGCATTTACAACGGGCTCAACCCGTATTATTCGGGCATCATATGATGGCCTATTTCTCCATGTTAGAACGCGATTTTGATCGATTGTTGATGGTATTTAAACATGCGGACATCATGCCTCTTGGGGCCGGTGCATTAGCTGGTTCTACATATGGCATTGATCAAACATATACGCAAAAACTCTTGGGCTTTTCTCGTATTTACGAAAATAGTATGGATGCTGTATCTGACCGCGATTACGTAGTTGAATTCTTGTCCTTTGCATCTCTCGTGATGATGCACTTGAGTCGTCTTAGCGAAGAATTGATCTTGTGGTCTACCAATGAGTTCAATTTTATTGAACTTGATGATGCTCACTGCACAGGTTCTAGTATTATGCCTCAAAAGAAAAATCCTGACGTTTGCGAACTGGTTCGTGGTAAAACAGGCCGTACCTATGGTCA
>ERZ772855.2482-NODE-2482-length-15471-cov-4.707512_pt1 | contig 15471 bp, 11 predicted proteins | sample MGYA00511900_ERZ772855 | MGnify/ENA primary metagenome ERZ772855 (study PRJEB29015, sample SAMEA2737701) | human gut metagenome | biome: human gut; feature: human-associated habitat; material: faeces | place: China | collected 2012 ...
TCTAAGTAGCTGCGGATGTGCTGCTCCTCCTCCTTTACCGTGATGAACTCCCGCCCCTTGCTTAAGGTTGTCCGAAAAAAGCTTGACAGGGACGACACCATCCTCACGACCTGCTCCGTGTCCTTCGACTCCGCGAGCCAGATGATGTTGTCCAGTGTATTGTACAGAAAATGCGGATTGATCTGCTCCTGCAGCACGCGCAGCTCCGCCGCGCGCAGATTCAGCTCCTCCACGCGTATATCCTCCACGAGATGCCCGATCTCCTCCACCATCTGGTTAAAGCTGCTGTTCAGAACCGAGAGCTCATCCAGCTCCTCGTCCTGCGCCCGGATCGCAAAATCCCCGCTTCCCGCTGCCTGCGCAGCCTCACACAGCCGCTGGATAGGCTCCGTGATGCCCCGCACAATCCTCCTGCTGACCATCCATGCCCCGAGCAGTATCAGGACGAGAATCACTGTGATCGCCGTGATGGCACTCTCCACATCCGCGCGGATTCCCATCCGCAGCTCCTCCATGTTCGTTGTCTCATAGTAGATATAATACTGGATCTGCTCCTGTATCAGCTCCGTCAGGACGCGGATATTCAGATCCAGACGCTCCATGTTCGTCTCATAAAGCCCGGTCACGAGCGCATCCTTCTCGATCTCCTCCACACGATCCTCCAGCGTGTCAAGACTCTTTAGTATGCTTGACAGCCGGTTCGCAGCGTACTCGGAATCTGCCTCCTCATAGAGCTCGCCGAACACCTCCCGCGCGGCCTGTATCATCCGGTGCGGCTGCTCCGTGTCCACCAGCTCCTCGGCACGCTCCGAATTGACTACGATAATATACATCACGTAGTCCATGTCCTCCTTGAAATTGATGTTGTACGCGTTTGCCTTTGTGATTCTCCTGACAATCCCGTCATACTCGGAGGAAATCTTGTTCGTCATAATCAGAAGATACGCCAGAAGTATGGTCAGCGGCACCACACAGATCAGCAGCAGCATATAGAGCCTGCTCTTTAGTGAAAACCCTCTCTTCAATATCTATCTCCCCTTTTACCCTCTGCTGCGGTACTCACCCGGTGTGCAGCCCTGCGTCTTCTTGAACAGGTTGCTGAAATAATGCGCATCCCGGTAGCCCACCTCAAAGGCAATCTCCGTTACCTTCTTTCCCGTCGTCCTGAGCAGCTCCTTCGCTTTTTCCATGCGGATTCTTGTAAGATATTCTACAAACGTCTCTCCCATTTCCTGACCGAATACCGTGCTGAAATGGCTCGGACTCAGATTTACCTCCGCTGCGACCATATTCAGGGAAATCCCGTCCTTCTCAAAATGATCGTTGATGTAGGTCTTTGCCTTCTGCATGATGCTGTCGTATTTTCCGTCCACCGCCTCACTGCGCAAATCCAGCACCGCCGAAAAAAGCTTCTTAATATATTCCCTGGTCTGCTCAACCGTGGTCAGGTAGGCTACCATCTCCTTCGCATCGCCGCACCGCTCCACGAGATCCCTGCTCTTGTAACCGCTCTTCTCCAGAACGGAAACCGCCGTCACATACAGATCCATCACCACGTACTGGCGCAGGAAGATAGACTTTACATTGCTGTCCCCGAGCTGTGCAAAGTAATCCTCCACGAAGCCGGACACCTCCTCCCTAGTGCCAGTGTACAGAAAAGCCTCTGCCTGCCGCTGGCTCAGGCTGGAGATATTCAGCTCCCCGAGCTTTACATCCTCCAGAACCTCCGCCGCAGTCTCCCCCGGCGTCTCCTCCTCAAGGATCTGGTTGCGCTCTACCGAATAGCGTCTGGAAAAGCACAGGTTGGTCTGCCGGTAGCACTGCTGCAGCTCGCTGAAACGCTCCACCGGTGTCCCGAGCGCCGCGACATACTCCACCGCCGTCTCTCTCCGGAAATACTCTGCCAGCAGGCTTTTTACCTGCTCTGTCGTCTCCGCGAGAGACTGCTGCCCTGTGCCCTTCAGCACAAAATCGTACTCCGCCCGGCTCTGCTTTGCGACAATCAGATTGCCGGACTGCTCCATGTACTTCTCCAGCTCCTGCTCGAAGGCTTTTATCTTCTCCGGCAGGACATCCTCCTTCTCCTCGGAGAACAGCTGGAGCAGCATGATATTGTACTGCTCCGCAATCAGCTCAAGTCCCAGCTCCTTCGCCTCCTGGAACACCGACGCATAGGTATGCTTTCCGGAGACCATGTGCCGGAACAGCCGCTGCCTGCCGGCAGATCTCGCCTCCTCCGGCGCCTGCTGCTTCTGCTTCCCGCGCTCCTCCTCGATCTTCTGACCGATCTTCTTGAGTGTCCCGATCAGCTGTGCACCCGTGACCGGCTTCACCAGATAATCCGTGATTCCGATGTCGATTGCCTCTTTTGCATACTGGAACTCGTCATACCCGCTCAGGAGTATGATCTTGGTCTCCGGCAGCTCGTGCTTCACGAGACGGCTCAGCTCCAGTCCATCCATGAACGGCATCTTAATGTCCGTGATCAGAATATCCGGTCTCGTCTTCTGGATGATCGGATAGGCGAGCTCCCCGTCGCCCGCGTCACCGACAAATTCAAAGCCTTCCCCCTGCCAGTCGATGTTGTTCTTTATGCCCTCCCGCATAACGATCTCATCTTCCGCTAAAAAAACCTTTAACATATGAAATTCCCCTCAATACATTTTCCTGTAAAAACCATTGTAAATTCATTTTATCACACCTGCGAACAAAAAACACAGAAGATTTTGGCTGTCCGGGATGCCTATCACCGGATTCTGCTCGATGCAGTCGATACCCTCGTGCAGAAATGTCCCCCGCATACGCAGGACTTCCGGCGCTCAGGGAACGCATCTATTTAGGTATCCAGCTTCTGGAAAGCTTTGCGCACACCCAGCTGGAGACTTCCCTCTGCAGTCAGTTTGATATGGAATCCATGCAGACACTCTGCCTCCGGATTGCAGTGGAGCTGCTGACACCGCCGCATCAGACGGGATCCGATACGGCAGTGTCATGTTCACACTAATCTTATGAAAACGCCCTGCGGTCTTAAGCTTCCGTGCTCCAATCCGTTCGCGAACAGGCAGTCCTCCGGCTCCGGCAGTCCCCGCTCCCCTGTCCGCACCGGTTCCTCCCCGGCGTTAATGCAGACCTCCAGCGTTTTTTGTCCTTCTTTTTTCTTATAATAATGTAACAATCTGGAATCCTCTCTGACATCCCATACCACTTTTCCGCTCCTTGTCTGCGGATACTGCCTGCGCATCGCAATCAGCTGCTTTACCTGTCCGGTCAGTTCCGCAAAGCTGCCCGCATCGATCTCCTCCCACGGCATGCACTTCCGGTTCGCCTTTGTTCCGCCTCCGTCCATACCGATCTCGGTGCCGTAGTAGATGCCCGGTGCGCCCTGCATGGTAAACAGAACCGTAAGCTGTGCCAGAAACGTATCCTCATTTCCGTGGCATCTCTCCATCAGACGGTCCGTATCATGGGAATCTAACAGATTAAACAGCACGCGGTTCACCTGCTCGTAGTACATGCTGTAGCACTGGTTGATGCCATGCATAAAATCCGTACCACTCTGTGTCTTATCTGCCCAGAAGTTATTCACGCACGCCAGAAACGGGTAGTTCATCGTCGAATCATACTCGTCGCCGAGCAGCCATGGGAAAGCATCATGCCAGATCTCTCCGAGCAGGAAAAGCTTTGGATTGCACTTTTTCACTTCCAGACGCAGATGTTTTAAAAATGCATGTGAAATCTCGTTGCCGACATCGAAACGGATTCCGTCAACCTTCCAGTCACATACCCAGTGCTTTGCAATGCCGGTCAGATACTCCATCACATCCGGCTCGCTGGTATCAAATTTTGGCATATTGTCGACAAACGCAAACGAGAAATAATCCCCCTGCTTCGTCGCGTGGGTCTGCGCATCGATCGGCCAGCGGTTCACGCAGAACCAGTGGTAGTAGCTGGACTGCGGTCCCTTTTCCAGCACGTCCTGCCAAAGCGCGCACTTCGCTCCGCAATGATTAAATACCGCATCGATCATCACACGAAGTCCGAGCGCATGCGCCTCCGCAATCAACGTCTTCAGTTCTTCCTCCGTGCCGAGATCCGGCTCCACGCTGTGGTAGTCGATCGTGTCGTACCGGTGGTTGGAATCCGACCACAGAATCGGATTTAAGTAAATACCTCCGACGCCGAGGTCTGCAATATAGGCAAGGCGGCTGCGGATTCCCGCCAGATCCCCCCCGTAAAACTCCTTCCAGGTCGGATCCTCCTGGCATGCCCACTCGCGGCAGGAATGACGCTTTTCTCCTGGATTTTTTCTGCAGAAACGATCCGGGAAAATCTGATACCACACGATATTCTCCGCCCATTCCGGCACCTTCATAATGTCCGCCCGGTTCATCCACGGATAGATAAAACGCTGGATCATCCGGTCCGCTGGAAAGCGCTCTGCCGCTTTCACAAATCCATCCTCATACAGGCAGACGCTCTCCCCGCCGCCGGTGATCTCAAAATGGTACTTGACTCTGCGGTACGCCGGTGTGAGGACGGCACTATATACATTTCTGTGCGCCAGTTCCCGCTCCAGTTCCATCGGCACCCGCTCGCCCTGCCAGTTCTGCTCGTTCTCGGCAATCCCGGCGGAATACGGGTCGCCCGCCCAGAGGATCACCTCGTCCACATCTTTTCCTGTCTGAATACTTATTTTTAAATGTCTCTCATCAAGCGGATAGCAGTCTAAAAAATACGCCCGATGTGTAATTTCTGCCAGATTCATAGTTTTCCCCCTGTACAAATCCATTTCGGATATTCTGTCTGTTCTCCGGGAACTCCGGATTTCTATTCTACGCACAGTATATCTCTGCGGAGGGATTTTTTCTCACACTATCAATCACCTAACTTGTACAAAACAATCATTTCTTCTATCACAGCATCCGGCCGGAAAGCAGTTCGCTTCCCTCTTCGTAATCCAGGTTCTCATATGCCGCATGCAGTTCTGTCAACAGTTCCCGTTCCTCCGCTGTCAGATGGGCACGCGCAAACCTGGAAAGTCCCTGCTCAATCCCGTTTAAATCACACGCATCAAAAGCTTCCCTAAGCTGCGCCAGAATCTGCTGCTTTTCCTCCGGTATGTCCTCTGCCGTGGCTGCGCCTTCCCCCTGTATCTCCTGCGGCAGATTCTTTAATTCATCCTCGACACTCTCTAACGTGTGCCGGATCGTCTCTAAAAACTCTGTCATATGCTTTTCCATGTACCGGATATTTTCTGTCTTTGCCGCCATTTCCATGATTTCTGCGCTCTCGCTTAACGCCTGTCTGCCGATCTGCTGGCTGGCGCCCTTGATTCCGTGCACTTTCGTTCCGAAAAGCTCCAGCTGCTCCGGCACATAGCCCGGCAGTTCTGCTGCAAGCGATCCCGTCTCCTGCAAAAACGTCTGCAAGAGACGGCGGTATGCCCCATGGTTCATCTGCGCGTGAAGCAGGAAATCCCTGCGCTCTGCGACAGGCAGATAAGTCTCAATCACTTTCTTTAGCTCTGACACATCGATCGGCTTGTCCAGATACGCCGTAAATTCCGGTCTGCGATTCCGATGCTTTAACTCCGCGGTAATATCAGCAGTCATAAGTACCATTGGGATATCGCAAAACTGGCGGATCTCCTTCGCCGCTTCATCGCCATTTTTTTCCGGCATCCTCTGATCCAGAAAAATCAGCTGATACTCCTTCCGCGCTGCCGCCTCCACAGCCTCCTTTCCGTTGCGCACAACATCCAGTGTAAACCGCCACGGCGCTGCGAGTTCCTGGAAAATCTCCTGATTGATCCGCATATCATCCGCGAGCAGAACATGTGCCCCCGGATAGATCCATGTCGGCTGGATCCGCTCCGTATAGACCACTGACTCGCGCAGCAGACTGTCCGTCGTATAGCACACCGCATCATGCAGGGTGCTTCCGCACACCTTCTGCCGGATTTCCACGGTAATCGTGGTTCCCCTGGTGCCGTTGCTCTCGGCGCGGACACTGCCTCCCATACGGTTTGCAAGTTCCTTTACAATGCTAAGTCCCAGTCCGTTTCCCGACTGTCCGCTCTCTGCCGCATAGCTCACATACGAATCAAATCCCTGCCGCAGCTGTTCGCTTGTCATTCCGGTGCCGGTGTCCGACACCCTGCAGCGGACCATCACATCCGAGGAATCCCGGATTGCCTCACAGGTAATCACACAGCGGATCTCGCCCTCCTCTGTGAACTTGACCGCATTTGCGAGCAGATTCTGCAAAATTTCCCGGACGCGCATGGCATCCCCATACATTTTCTCCGGGAATTCTCCCTGTATACAGGCCTCAAACCACACCCTCTTCGACTGCAGATTGATGACACACATGTGTGCCACCTCCTCGAGCACCTGATCCAGCCGGTAGCACTCCGCCATCAGCTCGAACTTTCCTGCCTCAATTCTGGAATAGTCAAGAATCGCATTCACCTGTTCCACAAGGCTGTTCCCAGCTCCCTTGATGTGAAGCAGGAGTGCACGGTCACTTGCCGTGAGTTCCTTGCGGCTGCTTAAAATATCCGTGATTCCGATGATGGCGTGCAGCGGGCTTTTCAGGTCATGGCTCATCTGCGCGAGGAAATCACTTTTCCGCGCCGTCTGCATCTCTGCTTTTCCCTTTAATGCCTGCATCAGCTGCGTCTCTTTTTTCGGGCTGGTAATATCCCAGGCACCGAGAATATATCCACGAAGCCTCCCTGAATAGTACACCGGCGTACACTGACACTGATAATACTGTCCGTTCTTCTCGATCTCCCGGCTCTTTTTTCCCTCCTGTATGGACTTCGCCAGCTCCTCCGCCTCCTGCATGTATCCGCGGTGCCTGCGGCTGTCTCTCTCATACAACTGCATCGGACCCGCAAACAGACTTCTGCCGCTGCGGTTCGCATCAACGCAATAAAAATTGGTATCCAGCAGTACCACTGCCGTATCCGAGTCATCGTACAGCCGCTCGCGCAGAAGCTCGCCCGTATCCATCAGCTGATCCGTCTGGATCAGATAATGAACCGCACCGCAAACACCGGTTGTAGCTGACAGCATCAGAAGATTGCCCGGAATAGTAAAAAACTTTTCCGCGCACATCGCTGCTGCATTCACGAGCAGCACAATATAGAGCAGATTGGCAATCTGATGCTCATGCATGGTCAGGGAACGGCGCAGATAGGCGTAGGTCCCCATTGCAACGATCGCCGCCGTACATCCGATTAAGTAAATTCTGAAATAAATGTGATAGATTTCCGGCTGCCGGTAGCGCATAAAAACAATCACATTCAGCGCGAGCAGCACACAAAACATAATCCACTGCACCCCGTAGGGGATATGGATTTTCAGAAAATCCATGATATAGATAAGAATCAGATAAAGCACCTGAATTAAGAGCATGTCCTTCAAACGCCCGAACAGTTCTGTCTGTCCGGTGAGCGTAAGGACAACCTGATAGAAATTATATACACCGATCAGTCCGACCAGCAGCGGCAGCAGCCTGTGCTGTCTGGAATATGCACCGGAAGTGGCATATTCCTGCAGTACATACAGCGTATAACAAAGACATATTATCTGAACCAATAATATCATTCAATCTCACTCCGCCCCATCAGAATCCTCTTGATCTCTGTCTTGACAAAGACCGGCTTGTACGGTCTTACAATGTAACCTGCCGCGTCCAGATTCCGGCACAGCGTGACCGTCTGTCTGTCGCAGAGCGCCGTGACGAACAGGATCGGCACCGTGCGATCCGTCATCTCCATAATGCGTTTGGCCGTCTCGATACCGTCCATCTCCGGCATATCGATATCCATCAGCACCAGATCCGGCGCCGGATGTTTTTTCAAATACAGCAATGCCTGGTGACCGGATTTCATCAGGATGACATCATATAACGGCTCTAAAATGCCACGCAGCATCTGCAGATTCGTCTTCATATCGTCCACAACCATGATCCGGCAGCGTACCGGCGGCCGTATCATCTCGTTGCGCTCCTTTTCTGCCTCTTCCGTGGAGAAGCCGGATTCCGTCTTCAGACGCAATGTAATATGGTAGTTCGCTTCGTTGGACAGATCCAACAGTTCCCCGTCCATCAGACGCACTACGGGTCTTAAATTATGTACGCCAAAATTCTCATAGATGATGGCTTCTCTTCCATCGGAAAGCGTAACCATCGTTCCCTTCGGATAGAGCGGCACATACTTTAGAAGTGTCTCCACTACCTCGCGGTCAAACATGATGCCGCAGCCGCCCATCAGATACTCTGTTGCCTCGTACGGTGCGTATGGCTCCTTGTACGGGCGCCTGGACGTAAGTGCATCATAGACATCCGCCACGTGCAGAATCCTGGTAAACATCGTCTGCTGCGCGCCTTCCAGCCCGTCCGGGTATCCGCTTCCGTCCACATTTTCATGGTGATGCAGCACGGCCTCCTTGATATGCGCAGAAATATCCCACCGCTCACTGATCATCTGGTACGACAGTGTTGCGTGGGATTTCATAATCAGATATTCTTCCTGTGTCAGACGTCCCGGCTTGTTTAAGATCTCATCCGGGATCTGCAGCTTTCCGAGGTCATGAAGCAATGCCGCAGTCACAAGATGCCCCAGCTCCACTTCACTCATCCCCATACCCATTCCAATGACGCCGCAGTATACCGCCACGTTCACAGAATGTGCGTAAGTGTAATCGTCGTAGCTTCTTAAGTCCGTAAGATCAAGAGACACATTTCCGCAGGATAAAATCTCCTCCACCATGCGTCTGGCAATCAGCTTACATCCGTCAATGTCGCAGGCACGGATGCGCTCCTGTCCCTCCTGCCTTAACTGCGGCGTAATCACACTCTCAATCGTGATGCCCTCTGAAAGTTTATCTTCTATATATATACCGTCGAATCCGTAAGCTTCCAGTTTTTCCAGATAGCTCTCCGTCAATTCGCAATGGCAGCCAATCAGCGTTCTTCCGACGGAATCATAAAGGTCGGCTGCAAGAACCATGCCCGGTTCTGCCTCCTTGAGTGGTACATAACGCATAACATTCCTCCTACCTTTCACTGTACCAAGCCGACCTCATAAAGTCAATGAAACTTTTGACCTTATTTTCTAGGATTCGACAGAAACCACCTCGTAATCCTGATCCTCAACCGCCTTCTTTAAGACCTCATCCGCCACGTCGCTGCTAAGCGTCACAACCGCGTTTCCTGCCTCGTGGCTGACTACAGCCTCCTGCACGCCTTCTACCGCTTCGAGTGCCTTCTTGACTCTCGCCTCACAGTGTCCACACATCATACCGTTAATCTTCATTGTCTTTTTCATTGTCTCATTCTCCTTTTTTTGATTTGTTTCTGATTTCTTCTCCAAAGCGTCATCCGGCTCCTTCGCCGTAGCTGCGGCGGTCTGCCCTGTCACCGCATTTTTGCTCCTGCGGTCTTTTCCGGCGTCATACATCCGGAACAGATTCAGGCGCAGCGCGTTGGTCACAACACAGAAGCTGGATAAGCTCATGGCTGCCGCACCGAACATCGGGTTTAACTGCCAGCCGGACAGCGGAATCCACACGCCTGCCGCAAGAGGAATGCCGATAATATTGTAGAAAAATGCCCAGAACAGATTTTCATGAATATTGCGCAGGGTTGCGCGGCTCAAGCGGATTGCCGCAGGCACATCCGACAGGCGGCTCTTCATCAGCACGACATCCGCGGCATCAATGGCAATATCCGTTCCGGCGCCGATCGCCATTCCGATATCCGCCCTTGTAAGCGCCGGCGCGTCATTGATTCCATCGCCGACCATGACCACTTTGCCCTTTTTCTGCAGTTCTCTTACCACCTGCTCCTTGCCGTCCGGAAGCACGCCGGCGATCACCTCGTCCACGCCTGCCTCTTTTCCGATCGCCTGCGCCGTCCGCTCATTGTCGCCGGTCAGCATCACCACATAGATTCCCATGTTCTGCAGTTCTGCCACCGCACGCGGGCTGTCCTCCTTGATGACATCCGCCACGGCGATTACGCCGAGCAGCTTCTCATCCTTTGCAAAAAACAGCGGCGTCTTGCCCTGCATGGCGAGCTGCTCTGCCTGCCGCTTCATGGCATCGGACACCTTCACGTGCTGCTCGATAAAGATGAGATTGCCGCCGTAAAGCCGTCTTCCATCCCGCACACCGGTCAGACCGTTGCCCGGAAGCGCCATGAAATCGGTCAGCATATCTTCTAAGCCGTCCGCTCCGCCAGATGCTCCGTCTGCCGCAGACGCCCTCTTCCCGCCGGACTGCTCCTTTACCCCGGCCTGCTCCTTCACGTAGGCAAGAACGGCCTTTGCAAGCGGATGCTCGCTCTTCTGCTCCAGAATCCCTGCCGCATGCAGCAGCTCCTCCGCCGGAACGCCTTCCGCCGGAAGGACATCCGTAACTCGCGGCTCTCCGCTCGTGATGGTTCCGGTCTTATCGAGCGCTACAATCTGCATTTTTCCGGTCTCCTCCAGAGAGACTGCCGTCTTGAACATAATGCCGTTCTTGGCGCCCATGCCGTTTCCGACCATGATGGCTACCGGAGTGGCAAGTCCAAGTGCACACGGGCAGCTGATGACCAGAACAGAGATCGCTCTCGCCAGCGCAAAGCCGATCGGCTTTCCGGCAAGCAGCCACACAATCAGTGTCACGATCGCAATTCCAATGACCGTCGGCACAAATACGCCCGATACCTTATCGGCAATCTTGGCAATCGGCGCCTTGGTCGCCGCGGCATCGCTGACCATCTGGATGATCTGGGATAAGGTTGTATCCTCGCCGACTCGCGCCGCCTCGCATTTTAAAAAGCCGGACTGGTTCACGGTCGCCGCGGAGACTTCATCTCCTGGCGCCTTGTCCACCGGTATGCTCTCGCCGGTCAGCGCCGCCTCATTCACGGCACTGCTACCCTCAAGGATGATACCGTCCACGGGTATGTTCTCCCCCGGGCGCACCACGAAGACGTCTCCCTTTTTGACCTGCGCGACCGGAACCTCCTGTTCCACACCGTCACGCACGATGGTGGCAGTCTTCGGTGCCAGGCTCATCAGGCTCTTGAGCGCATCGGTCGTCTTGCCTTTTGAACGCGCCTCCAGCATTTTTCCGACCGTGATCAGCGTCAAAATCATCGCCGCCGATTCAAAGTAGAACTCGTGCATGTAGCTCATGACCCCGTCCATATCGCCGCGCACCTGTGCATCGGTCATTGCAAAGAGTGCGTAGGTACTGTAGCCGAACGCTGCCGTTGCCCCCAGCGCTACCAGTGTGTCCATATTCGGCGCCCGGTGCCAGAGACTCTTGAATCCGCTGATAAAGAACTTCTGGTTGATGACCATGATCACCACCGTCAGCAAGAGCTGTACCAGCCCCATCGCCACATGGTTTCCTTCAAAGAACGCCGGCAGCGGCCATCCCCACATCATATGTCCCATGGAAAAATACATCAGCACTGCCAGAAAGCCTACCGAAGTCACCAGTCTCTTTTTTAAAAGAGGCGTCTCCCGGTCCTTTAACATATCTTCCTGCGGCATCACCTCCGCCGCTCCCGCGGTTCCCGCGCCGCCCCGCTTCTTCTCGGCAGCGCCGTATCCGGCGTTCTCAACCGCCCGGATGATCTCCTGCGGCGCCGCGGTTCCCTCGACACCCATGGAATTCGTCAGAAGACTCACCGAGCAGGATGTCACACCCGGCACCTTCGACACTGCTTTTTCCACGCGCGCGCTGCACGCCGCACAGCTCATTCCCGTCACTGTATATTGCTTCATCTTCCTCACTCTCCCGTCTATTTCATCAATTTCTGGAGCACCGTCACCAGTTCGTCGACGGTCTCCTCCCTGCCCTCGCGGATATCATTCGTCACGCAGGTCTTGATATGATTGGCGAGAAGCACCTTGTTAAAACTGTTGAGCGCCGCATTCACAGCCGCTACCTGTACCAGAATATCCGTACAGTAAGCATCCCGCTCCACCATTCCCTTAATTCCGCGAATCTGTCCCTCGATGCGGTTTAAGCGGTGAATCATATCCTTGTATTCTTTCTCTGACCGTTCCTTTGTCTTATGGGAACAGCAGCATTCCTTTTCCTCTGCCATACGCTTTGCCCTCTTTCTTACTATTTACCCGCAAGTCTGTTTCTATTCCTCATTTGCAGGCTCATTATATACCCCATCGGGGTATATTGCAAGTGTTTTATTGTGTTATTTTTCTCATCAAAAAAATCCCGGCCTGTCCAACCGGACCAGCCAGGATCTTTTGGGAATCTGCCATCATACGGCAGTCTTTTTTATTTATCCGCAAACCCTCTCCAGAATCTCTGTAAGTGCACTTCCGCTGCTGGTATGGCTTCTCACCACATCCGCATTGCAGCGCTCCGCCTCTGCCACCGCACACCGTACCATCTTATGTGATACGGTGTTGGTGAAGAGAATGATCAGATCCGGTGATCCGATCTGGTTCCCGAGCTTTGCCGGCATCTGTGTAAATACCTTCGCTTTACAGTTATGTTCCTTACAGATCTTTTTGTACTGGCAGACCATGCGGTCATGTCCGCCTACAATCACAACACTCATGACTACACCGCCGCAAGCTGCCTGCCGAGATCGGTGCAGGCAGCCACAGCCTCATCGTCCGGTGCCTCCTTACAGATCACGCCTTCGCCGTTCAATACATTCGCGCCTGCGGATGACATGCGGTCTACCCAGTCACGCATCCACTGTCCGTCTCCCCAGCCATAGGAACCGAACAGACCGACGGTCTTGCCTGCCGCAAATCCTTCCACCTCGGTTACGAAAGGCTCCATCTCGCCCTCCTCAAGAACCTCAGCACCCATTGCCGGGCATCCGAGTGCAAATACCTTTGCGTTCTTTAACTCCGCTGTAGAGACGCTGCTTACATCTACCACTGCGGCTTCCTTACCTGCTGCTGTGATTCCGGCGCCGACTGCCTCTGCCATCGCCTGTGTATTTCCTGACTGTGACCAGTATACTACATAAATCTTATCCAATGCTTTTCCCTCCTGCTATATCTCTGTATTTTGCTATGTAAGTTAGTCTTAACTAACTTTAGCTATACTATACTAAATAAGAAGGGTTTCGTCAAGTGCAGTAAATGAAATATTTTTCTCATTAGAAAAGCTGCTATTCCACCTCATCCGCGAACTTCGTCAGGTAGCGCTGATTCTCCTCAAATTCGCAGGTACTCGCATTGTCAAGCACCTTGCGCCCGTAGAAAACGCGCTTTTCCTCCACAGGGATCGACAGTGTCGCCGTACCGTTCTCCGTCTCGTAGGAGACCTCGTCAATTCCCGTCTCGCCAAGCGCCTGATACGCACTGTATAAGGTGTGATCCCTGTATCCGTTCACCATCTCCCAGTAGAGAGCATACTTTTCACTGGTTAGTCGGTACAAATCCAATGTATCATATAATTCATGATACCCGCGGTCTATGTACTCCCTTTCACACCAGTCCAGATGATAGGCATCGCCGGAATATTTCCCCTCATCCACAGCGGTATCAATCAAAGCCCACAATATCGAGAACACGAAAAACAGTGCAATCACACATCCGGCTGCCTTGACTGCCAGCGTCGACATATTTACCTCGTAGTTTCCAGTCTCATCCGAAAATTTCCAGAGTATTTTTATATTTTTAATCTTCCTCATAATCCCAGCCCTTTCTCTCAAATATCCGGCGTATCAGTTCGTCCATCTCCTCCGAGTCGCGCTCCATCCCCATCAGATCCGCCAGTTCCTCCTCCGTCATTTCCAGAGTACCAAGCAGTGCCGCTGCCACGTCCTGTTTCATGTCATCATAGTATTCCTTGTTTTCTTCATACTCCAGCCCGCGGTAGGAAAAATCCGTCTCCATTTCGAGAATATCCTTCCCATCCAGAAGCACATATTTTACCCAGTTTGAACGCATCTGCTGCCCGGCGGGCCAGTCTAACACCTCCTGGATGCGGAACAGATCTCTCATAAATGCCTGATCGTCGTCATACAGCCGGACGCGCTCCGTATATTTTTCAAATTTCTCCTGCCCATACACCTCATAGGAATGCAGATAATCGTAAAGTCCGGTATAATCCTCTGCCGCAAGCAGTTCTTCCGCCTCCTGTACAGACGCCCGATTCCGCTGGCAGGTAATGTGAATGTCCTCCAGACCAACTCCAATCGCGAGCACCAGAATCGTAATCGCTGTCACTGCCACAACAACCAGCAGAATTACATTCATCACTTTATCCGCCACATACAGCGGCATGGAATGGATGATCTTTGCTTTGGCGAGCAGTGTCTCCTTTCTCGCCAGATTTTCCTCGTTTCTCCACTTTTCTCCAAGCGGGTTTGGCTCCCCGCAGTAGGGACATTTCAGTTCTTTCGCCGGATAATCATATCCGCATTTTTTACATATCATCTTCGCACACGCCCTCGCTTTTATTCCGTAAGATGGGAAAATGCCCTCTCCTGCATCATCCGCTCCAGATTGCTCTGATTATCTTTGTCTAATTGATCATACCCGTCCATCACTTCCTTTATCTCTTCCTCTGTCAGCGCATAATGCTCCTCTAAATAAGTATAACAATATTCCCGGTAATAAGTGACCGCTTCCTGCTCTCCGTACTTGTAATCAGCATCTTCACTCTCCTGACAGATGCAAAGAGCATCCGTGATATACTTCACATCATCCAGCTCTTCCGCTCTTCCCTCCCAGATAAGCTGTTCCAGATACTGCCCGTCCGGGGTTATGACGTAATTCGCGGTATAGTCTTCGAGCTTCTCCACCAGCCGGTATTTGCGAAAAGCCTGATCATATAGTTCATTATGCTTTTCCAGATACGTGCAGATTCCACTGTAGTCCTGCTGCTGATACATCTTCTCCAGTTTTTCCTTCATTGCCTGCTCCCTGCTGCCGGAAGCAGCCGCGTGAATGCGTATGCCAATAAACGCCGCAGCACTGAGCAAAAGTCCTACCACGATCGCAACGATCAAAATCTTCGCGGTCAGGGACATCCCGGTCTTCGCCATCCGCTGCGGCTTCTCCTCCCACTGCCGTTTCTCGCGTTTCAGCTCATTGACGGCATCCTCATGCATCTGTACGGACCTTCCAAAATTATCGCCACCGCAATATGGACAGCGCGGCTCGTCATCTTCGTAAAACGCACCGCAGTTATTACATACGATCATCGTTTCTCCCTCCGGTGCCTCCGCAGAAATCCGCTCCCTGAGGCACCCTGTGTTATTCTTTGTCTATTATATCAGTTTTTTCCTGTATAGGAAGCATTTTCCTATGAACCGACAAATCGGGGCAGTCTCTTGAAACGGGCAGCCCCTTTTGAAGTGAGAAGTAATAGGAAAAGAAGCACATCCTACCGATTTCTGATGGAATACATCTGGAAATTCGGTTCAAAAAATGTGGCATTTCTAACCAGCCGAATGTTTGCATCTTCGATG
>ERZ772855.2484-NODE-2484-length-15465-cov-10.236535_pt1 | contig 15465 bp, 10 predicted proteins | sample MGYA00511900_ERZ772855 | MGnify/ENA primary metagenome ERZ772855 (study PRJEB29015, sample SAMEA2737701) | human gut metagenome | biome: human gut; feature: human-associated habitat; material: faeces | place: China | collected 2012 ...
GCTAATACGCATCTATTTATTCTTTAAAAATTTACGCTGAAACGAAATTATTCCGCGACTTTCAACCGTACCAGCTCTATTTTAGTGGCTGTCACCTTTATTATCTTAAATTGATATTCGTCAATAGTGACCACTTCATGCAGTTTCGGAAAACTTTGGTAACGATTCAGAATCAATCCGCCTATCGTAAGATATTCGTCCGATTCCGGGAGTTCAAGGTTGAAAGTTTCGTTCACTTTTTCTATTTCAAGACGCGCGGACAAGACATATTCATTCTCACCGATCTGTTTACAGATATAAGAGGTGTTATCGTGCTCGTCCTCGATATCTCCGAATATCTCTTCCACCAGATCCTCCAAAGAAACGATGCCGGATGTACCGCCGAATTCGTCCACAACAACGGCAATCGTCTTTTTCTGCTGCATAAAGAGTTTCATCAACTTATGCGCTGCCATCGTTTCGGGCACAATGGGTACTTCCTTCACATTATTTCTCCAGTCCGCCGGATTTCTGAACATCTCGGACGAATGGATATAGCCGATCACATTATCTATGTTTCCGTCATACACGATTATCTTTGAAATGCCCGATTCCACAAACAGGCTTTTCAGCTCTTCAAGCGAAGCGGTCACATCCACCGCCACTATCTCCGTACGGGGAACAATGCAATCGCGTATCTTTATGTTGGAAAAGTCGAGTGCATTCTGAAAGATCTTCACTTCCGCGTCCAGCTCCTCTTCATTCGCAGCATTCTCTATGCCCGACTGTACAAAATAATCCAAATCCACCTTGCCGAAAGCCTTCTCGGACGCTTCCTTATTTATCTTCATGCCAAACAGCCGCAGAAAAACATAAGACAGTCCGGAAGAGAGCTTGGAAATGGGAAACAAGACGACGTAACAAACAAACAGGGGAACTGAAAATACTCGCAGCGCCAAATTCGGATTGATTTTGAACAGGGTCTTGGGAAGAAACTCACCCGTCACAAGGATAACGAGCGTGGACAGGATGGTCTGCACCAGAACCATAATGAAATGATTGTCAATGACACCTGCCAGCAAGTTCACCTCGATAATCTGCGCCATAAGGATACCGTAGATAACCAGCGCGATATTATTCCCCACCAACATGGTGGAAATAAAGTTATTAGGATTACGGAAGAAGCAGGAAAGGATGCTCGACGTAACGCCCGGCTTACGCTCCATTTCAAAGCGCAGCTTATCTACGGAAACAAAAGCAATCTCCATACCCGAAAAGAAGGCCGAGAAAGCCATGGTTATCAACAAATAAATAATAGTATCCATTATATCATCTGATGCTGTCCGTTCTCAACGTATCAGAAGGTGCGGCGCTATCCTCGTCCACATAAAAGATTCCCTCTGTCTTGAAAAAACGATATTTTGTTAATTGTTCATTCGATTCGAAACCAATGGCGTAGATTACCTGGTCGGGCTGTTCTATGCGCACCCTCCTGTCGGAATACACACGTTTTTTATTCTGGTCCCAGTACAGCAACTCCGTATCAAACTTCTCACCTTTCAGATTTTGCACATGTACGTTTCCCATGAGCTTCCACAGTTCTTTCTTATTATAGTAATAAGCCGTATCCGCCTTGATGCTGGCCTCCGTATGAAACACAGAGTCGAACTTTTCCAGATAGATACCCTTCTCGAACGCCCAGTAAGGCGGGTTCTTACGGTCATAGATCAACCACTCCGCCGTATTGACGCGATAGCGGGTGATACCCGAATCGGAAATCAGCGTCGTCACTCCTTTGGTGTCCATAACCGGTAACGAATCACGCTCGGTAATGGCAGCTCCCATATCTTTTTTCCGTCCGGAACAGGAAGAAAATAAAAGAAGCATAACCATTACCCCAAAGGCAATGGTTATGCTCATATTCTTATGTCCGACAACATTGGGTTGTAGCGACATATTCTTATCTGATGGTTGTAGACTCACCGATCCAACCGCCAATCGTGATGCGGTCACCTGCCTTGTAACCCAGCATGAAGAGGTCCTTAGCCTGCGGAGTATGGGCGGCGTATGTTCTGATCAGTTCATTCACTTTATCCGTAACGCTTGGGTCTACGGCTTTGGCACGCTGCAATTTGTCGATGACTACGAAGTAAGTACATCTGTTCAAAGCAGGTTCATCGCTCCAGTTGGGACTTGAACCGTACATTTGCGCCAACAGGATATAGGGTTCGCCATAGTTTTCGTTAAAGCTGATAGCCTTTTGGGCATAAGTTCTTGCCTGAGACAGTTTCTTGGCCTGCCACAAAGCAGCAGCGGTAGCATAAGCCATTTCAGCTTTCTTCGCATTGTCTGTTTCCATGCCCAATGCTTCATCGAAATACTTCACAGCAGTATCATAATCGCCTTTCTTGTAGTACATATATGCCACACCTACCGCAGCATCGGCACTCGGATTGACACGATACAGATAATCGGAAGCCTTGAAGTATGCTTCGCTTTCATTACACTTCATCATCTTCAGGATGGTGATAGTCTTCTTCAAGAAAGCAGAGTCGGATTTGTTTTCTTCGACTTTCGGGCCATAAATATTCTGCAAAGATTCGCAATCGGCCACGCCGCTATTCACGAACATAGCTACCAGATTATCCTTTATGGTTTGCAGGACAGCCTTTTTCTTAGGATTGTTTTCAGCGGCAATTGCATCGTCGGCATATTGTGAAGCATTGATATAATCTTGGAAGAACTGGTCCGTATGGTCAGTGTTGGCTTTCACCTTCTGCATGGACACATCAATGAAATAGTGCAGCACAGCACCGTCCGATTCACCTTTCGCTGTTTCCGCAGACTCTTTCAGCCATGCATAAGCCTGGTTCACATCCGGAGCCGGGGCATATTGCAGATAATCCACCGCTTTCGTACCTAAAGCAGAAGCCACACTCGGCACGCCTTTCATTTTTGTTGCGAACTCAGGAATATACTTCATTTTCTGATCATGCACAGTCATCAACTCATCGAAAAGTTTCTTATACTCTGCAGAGTTACGATCCTTAATCTGGCTCATCAAGCCTACAAGGATTTTTTGCGCATCGGTATAAGTATAATATCTCAGCGTCGGGCAATCTTTCAGGACAGCCATACAAGGAGCATAAGCGTCTTTATAGTTCTTTGCTCTTACCGCTTCATGCGAAATACTACTATTGGCATTACAATCACTTTGTGCGAAAGTACTGGTCACTCCACCCGAAAGGAGCAAAACAGCGACAAGCGTTTTAATTTTCATTGTATTTAATTTTTAGTTGTTATATTGTCTATTCTCATCATCCGGACATTAATCGACTTTCCGTTTGAAGAACCAGCGCTCGTTAAAGGTCACCCCTACACATACACGCAATGTATTTTCATTCAGGAATGCGGCGGTTTTACCTTTGGTTCTTACATACTGAGCCGAAAGACTCAACACTGAACGCGTACGCGGAATAGGAAGCCCGAAGCCGGCAGTCACTCCATATTCGTCGGCGGCACGCACACCGTCTATTTTGTAATAGGGTTGGGAATAATAGGCTCCCAAACGATATTTCACATGCGCCAGATAGCTTCTTCCCATAGGATTCGGAAGGAATTCGGCGCCTAACGCTATCTTCGTACGGTTGCAGAAAGCATTCTTCGTATTCATATATGTAACCGAACTCCATTTCTGGAAAGTGAAGTCCGCCCCTATCGTCAGACGATTGTCGTACACATAGCTAAGACCTACACCCAGACTCATCGGGCTGCCGAAAGTGGCAACCGTATCCCTGCTGTTTATTGTAGCGCCCGTATTGCTGTCTCCCAACTGGTCCTGCACATTCGAGTCGTTGCCCAGATCATGCCCCGGTGAAAACACAACGCCCAGTGTAGCTTCATGCTTCTTGCCGAACGCCTGCGTATATTGCGCACCGATGTCCAGTTTATAGCTTTGTATGGACGTACCCGTCACCGTAGTCAATGGCAAAGTGGACGAATTGCCCGGAAATGTCATCGCTCTTGTGTGTGTTATATCCCCCCAAAGATACGAAATGTTCGCACCGACGGAAAGGTTTTTCAATATTTTAAATCCGGCTCCTAAATATAATTGGTGCAATCCGCCGTCCCCATAATATTGCAACGCGCTGGACTGGGAAGGATAGTCCGGATCTTCCCGGTATTCCGTCATGCTATACCCTACATTTGAATAAGGCAACAATCCCAAACTCATAGCCGCCCACTTACTCAAGCGAAATTGCATTGTAATGTAGTCGAAACTGGAGTTTTTGGCATTTTGCTTCACCGTACCATTGCTGAAATTCGTGTTTTGCAAAGAGATGCCGCCGTCAAAAATAAATGTAAGCGAGTCTATCGCCGTATAGGACGCCGGATTCGCGAAATTCACCTGATATTTATCCCGTAATCCGTATGCAACACCACCCATGGCTTTGCTATTACCCGAACCTTGGTCTGCCAATTGCCCGTATCCGTATCGTGTATAGGGAGAATTCGTATTATTTTGAGCGATTGTCGCTCCGGACAACATCATGAGCAAGAACACCAAGAGTGTTTGTCTATATCCTATCATTATTATAGTTTAAAATTCTATTTAATCCTTTCAACACTAAAAATCTGTCTGCAAAGATGATACTTTTTAAGTTTGTATCAAAAGAAAAATCATCACCGCCCGTTAAAAAAACCAAAAGTTCAGGATATTTATGTTTCATAGTCGTTATGTAACCCGAAATTTCATATTCCATACCTTTCAGTACACCTTCACGCATTGCCGTATCGGTGTCCTTGCCCAACGGCAGCCGGCGCCCTTCCCGAACAACCAGCGGAAGCCGTCCGGTGAACTCATGGAGCGCCTTGAAGCGCATTTGCACGCCCGGCGAAATGTTTCCGCCATGATAGCGTCCGGCAGCATCAATAAACTCGTAAGTGATGCAGGTTCCGGCATCTACCACCAGAATATCTTTTCCGGGAAATTGTTCATTGGCTCCCACAACAGCCGCCATGCGGTCGTACCCAAGTGTTTGGGGCGTCTCGTAAAGGTTCTCCACCGGAAGCGGTGTTTTTTCGTCCAGCCACAACAGCGGAACAGGCAGGTGTGCCAACTGCGCCAGCACCCGTTCGCCCAAATCAATAACAGTGGCGACAATCGCTTTATCAATCGGATATTTTGCACAGATATCCGGCAGTTGCTCAAGGGTTTGATTGGAGTCGTAGAATATCTCTACAATACTTCCGTCCCGAAACACCGCTATCTTTGCTATGGTATTGCCTATATCAATTACAAGATTCATTCCATGTTTTTTTAAGCGGTGCAAAGGTAGCACTTTAATTTCGCATAATCCAAGATAACACAAGGTATTTTAATCATAAATAATTACATAAAAGTGAAACAGTTTATGAAACAGCAAATGAAACAGTTTACATTCTATCAGTCAGCGCATTACAAGCACAGCTGAAACAGCAGGTGAAACAGTTTGTGAAACCAATATAAAAAGATATACCAAAATAGAGACAGGTCTATTTCCTTTGTTTTTTTGTTTTTTCGGGAATGCCGGGATTCTAAAATAACAACAGTTTTATTCCTCCACCGGAAGAAAACCGCATAAGTTCCGAGCATATCCGCTGATCCTCCGAAGAAAAAAAACATTCCGCCTTTTTCCGCGCTTCAACCGCTTATTCCGAAGATTTTCCGTAAATTTGCATCCATGAAACAGTATTTAGTCTTTTTATTATCCCTATTGACCTGCCTGCCTTGCTCCTCCACCGCCACCGCACATACGGAACGGGCGGCAAAGGCCTCCCCTACGGCGGATTCCATACGCATCAGCCTGCTGACATGCGCTTCGGGAGAGGAGATATATTCCCTTTTCGGACATACCGCCATACGATACGAGAACTACACACGCGGCATCGACGCCGTATTCAATTACGGCATATTCAATTTCAATGCACCAAACTTCATCCTCCGTTTCGCTTTAGGTGAAACGGACTACCAACTGGGAGCCGGCGATTATGAACGCTTCGCGGCGGAATATTATTATTTGGAGCGCGATGTCTGGCAGCAAGAACTGAACCTCACCCCGGCGGAAAAAAAGAAGCTGGTCGCCCTGCTTGAAGAAAACTACCGTCCCGAAAACCGGGTGTACCGCTACAACTTCTTCTACGACAACTGCGCCACACGTCCGCGCGACTTAATAGAAAAATCCATTGACGGCACACTGCAATATGCCGACAACATGACCGACACAAACACCGGAACCTCTTTCCGCGACCTATTGCACAAATACAGCAAAGGCCATCCATGGTCACGTTTCGGCATGGATTTGTGCATGGGCAGCCAAGCCGACAAGCCCATCAGCCGCAGACTGATGATGTTCGTCCCGTTCTACGTGCAGGATTACTTCAACACAGCCCGGATCATCGGCAGCGACAAGCAAGTGCGCCCCCTGGTACTGAACGAAGAGAAAATCATAACAACCGGAATGGAAGAGACGGGACAGCCGTCCGAAGGATTCACCCCGTTGCAGGCCGCCTTGTTGCTGTTTATACTGACCGCAGCCGCCACCCTTTACGGCATACGCCGAAAGAAAACGCTTTGGGGAATAGACCTCGTGCTGTTCTTTGCCGCAGGAATGGCGGGATGCATCCTGACATTCCTCGTCCTGTTCTCCCAGCACCCGGCCGTCAGCCCCAACTATCTGCTGTTTGTGTTCCATCCTCTCCACCTCCTCTGCCTGCCATGCATGCTGAACAGGGTGCGAAAAAGGAGAAGAAGCCGTTATATGCTGGCGAACTTCCTGGTTTTAACACTTTTTATATTGCTTTGGCTCATAATACCGCAAAGATTTCCGTCAGCTGTATTACCTTTGGCACTTTGTTTGCTGATACGTTCTGCGAGCAACCTAATTCTCACATACGATAAGAAATAATGAAGAAAGGACTGATAACTTCCATACTCGCACTGACATTCGGCAGCCTGCAAGCCCAGCCGATGCCACCTTCACCCAAGCTGGTGGTGACACTGACAATCGATCAACTGCGTACGGACTATATGGAAGCGTTCTCTTCGCTCTATGGGGAAAGAGGATTTAAACGGCTGCTACGGGAAGGGAAAGTATTCCGACAGATGGAATATTCATTCAACGTCACCGACCGCGCCTCAGCCATAGCCGCCCTCTATACAGGCACCACACCGTCCATGAACGGCATCATAGCCGAACGCTGGTTTGATCCGAAAACCTTGCGCCCGAAAAACTGTGTGGATGATTCGGCCTTTATGGGCAACTACACCGACCAGAACACAGCCCCTACGCAACTTCTGACCTCCACCTTTGCCGATGAGCTTAAAATAGCCACTAAAAATGCCGCACTGGTCTATGCCATCGCCCCTTTCCGCGATGCTGCCGTCCTTTCAGCAGGACACAGCGGGAACGGCGCCTTCTGGCTGAACCATGCAACCGGAAAATGGTGCGGAACAACTTACTACGGTGAGTATCCCTGGTGGCTGAGCCAATACAACGAACAGCAGTCACCCGACTTCCGCATCAAAGAAATGGAGTGGAATCCTCTCCACCCCATCACAAGCTATACCTTCCTGCCTGAATGGCGCACTATCCCTTTCAAGTACAAGTTTGAGATAGAGAAGGATAACAAATTCCGCCGGCTGATCACCAGCCCGCTCATCAACGACGAAGTAAACCGCGTGACAGAAGATCTGCTGGACAAAAGCAACATCGGCAAGGATGAGATAACCGACCTGCTTGCGGTGACCTATTATGCCGGCAACTACAACCACCGCAGCACACAAGAGTGTGCTATGGAAATGCAAGACACCTACGCCCGCTTAGACCGGAGCATTGCCAACCTGCTGGACATACTGGAGCGTAAAGTAGGCCTGCAAAACGTACTGCTGTGCATCGCATCCACCGGATATACCGACCCGGACGGAGCCGACATAGGCATCTACCGTATTCCCGGCGGAGAATTTCACCTGAACCGTTGCGCCACTTTGCTGAACATGTATCTAATGGCTACTTATGGCGAAGGGCAATACGTGGAAGGATTTTATAGCCAACAGATATATCTCAATCATAAATTAATAGAGGAGAAGCAGTTAAGCCTTTCCGAGGTACAGGAAAAGTCAGCGGAATTTCTGGTGCAATTCAGCGGGGTGAACAAAGTATATTCCGCTTACCACCTGCTTTTGGGCTCCTGGTCACCGCAAATAGACCGCATACGCAACGGCTTCCACCGCCACCGTTCCGGCGACCTGATCATTGAAGTGCTGCCGGGCTGGACCGTCATGCAGGAAAACAGCAATGACAACCGCGTGGTGCGCGCTGCCGCCATACCTGCTCCCCTCATCCTACTCGGCAAAGGAGTAAAACCGGAAATCATCCGTACACCGGTCGCAACAGACCGCATTGCTCCCACCCTGTCAAATGCGATGCGCATCCGCGCTCCCAATGCGTGCACAGCCACACCACTCACTTACTGATAACTGATAAAGATTCGTTGCAAAGCGCACATAAAAACGAAGAACTCCATGAGCCCCTGCGCCCTCTGTGGAGATTCCTTAAAATAATCAGTGTAACGTTACGTTATCTGTTGCAAAATCAGTAACTTTGCGCACCATAATAAACTTAGATAATAATAATAAAAACAAATACATAATGGGATTTAATGAATTTTTAAGCTCGATTTTCGGAAATAAGGCTACTCGCGACATGAAGGAAATAAAGCCATGGGTAGACAAAGTAAAAGCCGCCTATCCGGAAATAGCCGCATTGGACAATGACGCCCTGCGCGCTAAAACCGAAGAACTGAAGGCATACATCCGCAACTCGGCAGCAGAACAACGCGCCAAAGTGAAAGAGCTGAAAGCAAGCGTTGAAAACACAGAGCTGGAAGAACGTGAGGAACTCTTTGCTCAAATAGACAAAATAGAAAAAGAGATTCTGGATACTTACGAAAAGGCACTGGACGAGGTTTTGCCCGTTGCCTTCTCCATCGTAAAAGAGACGGCCAGACGCTTCTCCGAAAATGAGGAGATCGTAGTGACCGCTACGGAGTTCGACCGCCATCTCGCCGCTACCAAAGACTTTGTACGCATCGAAGGCGACAAAGCCATTTACCAGAACCACTGGGTGGCCGGCGGCAACGACACGCTATGGAACATGGTGCACTACGATGTGCAGCTGTTTGGCGGTGTGGTATTGCACAAAGGCAAGATTGCCGAAATGGCAACCGGTGAAGGTAAGACATTGGTTGCCACCCTGCCGGTATTCCTCAACGCACTGACCGGAAACGGCGTACATGTGGTAACCGTCAACGACTATCTGGCAAAACGTGACTCCGAATGGATGGGCCCGCTCTATATGTTCCATGGTTTGAGCGTGGACTGCATCGACAGGCATCAACCCAACTCCGACGCACGCCGCCAAGCCTATCTTGCGGACATCACTTTCGGTACGAACAATGAATTTGGTTTCGACTACCTGCGCGACAACATGGCCATCAGCCCGAAAGACCTCGTACAGCGCCAGCACAATTACGCAATCGTCGATGAGGTGGACTCTGTATTGATTGACGATGCCCGTACCCCGCTGATTATCTCCGGCCCGGTTCCCAAAGGCGACGACCAGCTCTTCGAGCAGCTCCGCCCGCAAGTGGAACGTCTGGTGGAAGCGCAGAAGAAACTGGCCACGCAATATCTTGCCGACGCCAAGCGCCTGATAGCATCGAACGACAAGAAAGAACAGGAAGAAGGTTTCCTTGCCCTCTACCGCAGCCACAAGTGCTTGCCGAAGAACAAGGCATTGATTAAGTTCCTCAGCGAGCAGGGCATCAAAGCCGGTATGCTCAAGACCGAGGAGATCTACATGGAACAGAACAACAAACGCATGCACGAGGTCACCGACCCGCTGTATTTCGTGATTGATGAAAAACTGAACAGCGTAGACCTGACCGACAAAGGCGTAGACCTGATCAGCGGTAACTCCGAAGACCCCACATTCTTCGTACTCCCCGACATCACCGCCCAACTCTCCGAACTGGAGAACGAAAAGGAACTGACGGACGAAGAACGCCTTGCCAAGAAAGATGCCCTGATGACGAACTTCGCCATCAAGAGCGAGCGTGTACACACCATCAACCAGTTGCTGAAGGCCTACACCATGTTCGAGAAAGACGACGAATATGTGGTAATCGACGGACAGGTGAAGATTGTAGACGAGCAGACGGGACGTATCATGGAAGGCCGCCGCTATTCCGACGGTCTGCACCAGGCTATTGAAGCCAAAGAAGGCGTGAAAGTGGAAGCCGCCACACAGACTTTTGCAACAATTACTTTGCAGAACTACTTCCGTATGTATCACAAGCTGTCCGGTATGACCGGTACTGCCGAAACGGAAGCAGGTGAACTTTGGGACATCTACAAGCTGGACGTAGTCGTTATCCCGACAAACCGCCCCATTGCCCGCAATGACATGAATGACCGCGTTTACAAGACCAAACGCGAAAAGTATAAAGCCGTCATCGAAGAAATCGAGAAAATGGTAGAAGCCGGCCGCCCTGTGCTGGTAGGTACCACCTCCGTAGAGATCTCCGAAATGCTGAGCAAGATGCTGACCATGCGTAAGATTGAGCACAACGTTTTGAACGCAAAGCTGCACCAGAAGGAAGCCGACATCGTGGCCAAAGCCGGTTTGAGCTGCGCCGTAACCATTGCCACCAACATGGCAGGTCGTGGTACGGACATCAAGCTGAGCCCGGAAGTGAAAGCTGCGGGCGGTCTTGCCATTATCGGTACGGAACGCCACGAATCGCGTCGCGTAGACCGCCAGTTGCGTGGTCGTGCCGGACGTCAGGGCGACCCCGGTTCATCCGTATTCTTCGTATCTCTGGAAGACGACCTGATGCGTCTGTTCTCCTCCGACCGTATCGCCGGCGTAATGGACAGGCTCGGCTTCAAGGAAGGTGAGATGATTGAGCACAGCATGATCTCCAAATCCATCGAACGCGCACAGAAGAAAGTGGAAGAAAACAACTTCGGTATCCGTAAACGTTTGTTGGAATATGACGACGTGATGAACAAGCAGCGTACCGTAGTCTACACCAAACGCCGCCACGCTTTAATGGGCGAACGTATCGGCATGGATATTGTGAACATGATTTGGGACCGTTGCGCCAATGCCATCGAGGCTCCTACTTATGAAGACTGCAAAATGGACCTGCTCCAGACCCTTGCCATGGAAACTCCGTTCACTGAAGAGGAATTCCGCAACGAGAAAAAAGAGAAACTTGCCGACAAGGCCTTCGACGCCGCTATGGAGCTCTTCAAGCGCAAGACCGAACGTATGGCGCAAATCGCTTATCCGGTCATCAAGCAGGTCTACGAAAATCAGGGACATATGTACGAAAACATTCTGATACCTATCACCGACGGCAAGCGCATGTATAACATCTCCTGCAACCTGAAAGCGGCCTATGAAAGCGAATGTAAGGAAGTGGTGAAATCATTTGAGAAGTCGATCCTGCTGCACGTCATCGACGAGGCATGGAAAGAAAACCTGCGCGAGCTGGACGATCTGAAACATTCCGTACAGAATGCCAGCTATGAACAGAAAGACCCGCTGCTGATTTACAAGCTGGAGTCTGTGAACCTGTTCGACACGATGGTAGACAAGATAAACAACCAGACAGTCTCCATCCTGATGCGCGGACAAATCCCGGTACAGGAACCGCAGGAGGTTCGTCAGGCCGCCCCCGAACAACGTCAGGACCTCAGCAAGTATCGCGAACAAAAGCAAGACCTGAGCGATCCCAACCAACAGGCTGCCGCCCAGCATGACACACGCGAACAGCAGAAACGTGAACCTATCCGCGCAGAAAAGACAGTGGGACGCAACGATCCCTGTCCTTGCGGAAGCGGCAAGAAGTATAAGAATTGCCATGGGAAAAATGCGTAAATAGCGGAATAGTGATTAGCGGTTCACTAATCACTTCACTAATCACTAACAAAAGCCTCGAACGGTTAAAAACTGTTCGGGGCTTTTATTTATTCAAGTAAAAGATTACTTTTGTTTTCAGAACAAAGAATAAAGGCTATGGCTAAATACTATCATTATCTGTTATTGTCTTGTTTGCTACTTTTGGCAGGCTGCCAAAGCGTTGAATATCTCGCTATCGACTATATGCTACCGGCGGATGTCAGTTTCCCGCCAAGCCTGAAGCGGGTGGGCGTCGTCAACAACATGCCCGAAGTTCCGGAAAACAAACCTATCCTCGCCAAAGAGAAGAAGAAAGACGACTTTGAAATAGCCCGGAAGGTGGACTATTACAACGGCAATGCCACCATTGCCACCGAAACACTTGCCGAAGCGCTTGCTGATGAGAACTACTTCAACGAAGTGATAATCTGCGACTCTGCCCTGCGCACCGGCGACATCACTCCGCGAGAGGCAATGCTATCACAGGAAGAAGTGAACCGGCTGGTGGATAATCTGGACGTAGATTTCCTCATCGCACTGGAAAACGTGCAGATACACACCACCCGCAAAATAAAGTATATGCGCGACTGGGGTGTCTACTACGGAACGGTGGACGCCAAAGTCTATCCCACCGTCAGTGTCTATCTGCCCAATCGCGGCACACCTATGGTGACCGTCAACAGTAAAGACAGCATCTTCTGGGAGGAAGCCGGAAACGGGCCTTTCGTACAGTCCCACCTCATCAGCGAAGAAGACGTGATAAAACAAGCCTCTGAATTTGCCGGAACCATCCCCGTAAAAAAGCTGTTGCCCTATTGGAAAACAGCAAGCCGATACCTCTTCTGCGGCGGTTCGGTGAATATGCGCGATGCCGCCGTATATGTCAGGGAGAAGCAATGGGAAACCGCCATCGACTTGTGGAAGCAGACCTACGCCACCAAAAAAGGGAAGAAAAAGATGCAGGCTGCCTATAATCTGGCTGTCGGCTACGAGATGCTGGACAGCATCACCACTGCTGTCGGCTGGGCTTTGAAAGCACAAACCGAAGCACGCATTGTGGACGGCATAGACAAAAAAGATTTAACTCACCTGACCCAGGCAGACCTCCCCAACTACGTCCTCACAACCCTTTACGTCACCGAATTAAAAGAACGTGAAGAAGGCTTGGCACGCCTAAACATGCAAATGCAACGATTTAATAATGATTTTTAGTCAAATACAGTAAATGTAACTGTTTTTTTTATACCTTTGAACATCCATTTAGTAAAGAAAAGCAATTATGAAACTCAGTCAACCGGCATTATCTCTCCTCGAAGAAACCATTAAACAGGCAATCGGCAAGTACACTTGCGGTTGCGAACAAACAATCGTTACGGATATTCATCTGCAAGCAAACCAAAGTTCGGGCGAATTCTGCATTTTCGATGATGACGACAGGGAGCTTTCCAGCACCGTTATCGAAGAATGGATGACTTATGAAGGCGATGACTTCTATGAGAACATAGAACGCATCCTGAGCAACCTGCTCTGCAATATGAAGAGCAAGGATACCTTTGACAAGCTGACTATCATGAAGCCTTTCTCCTTCGTGCTGGTGGATGATGACAAAGAGACCATAGCCGAACTCCTGCTGCTGGACGACGACACCCTGCTGGTAAACGAAGAATTGCTGAAAGGGCTGGATGAAGAGTTGGACGCTTTTCTGAAAGACTTATTGGAGAAATAGGCAGTCGGAGTTGCCAAAGGCCATAATCGGAAGGTAACTATATATTGCCTTACAATGTGAATCCTTGTTAAACAATAGAGTATATCAAACTATAATCCCCCTATAAACAATTAAAGATTTATAGGGGGATTTGCTGTAAGATAATATAGTCACCTATCGGAAATACCGCTTACGCCTTTTTCAAAGCGGCAATGCTTTCTTTCAATGAGTTGATGATGCTCTCTGCATCCGCCTGTTTCTTGCGTTCCATTTCAATAACGGCAGCCGGAGCATTGTTCACGAACTTCTCGTTGCTCAGCTTCTTCAAGACTCCCTGCAAGAAACCCTCCTTATGTTTCAGTTCGGCTTCCATACGGGCTATTTCGGCTTCCACATCAATCATGTTACCCAAAGGAACGGCATATTCCGTTGTACCCACCATGAAGGCGGCAGCACCGTCGGCTTTCGCCTCAACCACGCTTATGGCAGAGAGGTTACACATCTTCACGATGACGGCATCGAAAGCAGCCACCGGATTTTCGCTGACAACCTGCAACTCCAATGCCTCCTTCTGGGCAATGTTCTTCTGCAGACGGATAGAGCGTACATTACCGATGACCTCTTTCACCACCTCGAACTGCTGCACAAAGGCTTCATCAACTTCCGTTGACATGGAAATAGGACTCACCATAAGGCTCTCCCCGTCTTTACGGTCGAAGATATGCTGCCACAGTTCCTCGGTGATGAACGGCATGAACGGATGCAGCAGATGCAACAGGTTATCGAAGAAGCCGATAGTCGTTTCGTACACCTTTTTGTTGATGGGCTGGCCATAAGCAGGCTTGATCATCTCCAGATACCAGGAAGAGAACTCGTCCCAGAAGAGCTTGTACACTGCCATTAACGCTTCACTCAAACGATACTTGCCAAACAAGTCCGCCACTTCGGCAGCTACGGCATTCTGTTTGGACTCAAACCAGCGCATTGCCAGTCCGGCAGCTTCCGGCATGGGCACTTCGGCACTTACTTCCCAACCCTTGATCAGACGGAAAGCATTCCATATTTTGTTGTTGAAGTTACGTCCCTGTTCACAAAGCGCATCGTCAAAGAGGATGTCGTTGCCGGCGGGAGCCGAAAGCATCATACCCATACGCACACCGTCGGCGCCGTAACGGTCTATCAGATCCAGCGGGTCGGGTGAATTGCCGAGCGACTTGGACATCTTGCGTCCCAGTTTGTCGCGTACGATACCGGTGAAGTAAACATTCTTGAACGGCATCTTGCCTTCGTATTCATAGCCCGCCATAATCATGCGCGCCACCCAGAAGAAGATAATGTCCGGCCCGGTCACAAGGTCGCTGGTGGGATAATAATAGTTGATTTCCTCGTTGCCCGGATTCAGGATGCCGTCGAACAGAGAGATGGGCCACAGCCAGGAAGAAAACCATGTGTCGAGGCAGTCCTCGTCCTGACGCAGATCTTCCGCTTTAAGAGCAGGATTTCCCGTCTTCTCCTGTGCCAGCTTCAATGCCTCTTCGGGAGTGGCTGCCACCACATATCCACCTTCCGGCAGGAAATAGGCAGGAATACGGTGTCCCCACCACAACTGGCGGCTGATGCACCAGTCCTTGATGTTCTCCAGCCAGTTCTTATAGGTATTCTTGTATTTGGCAGGGTAGAATTTCAGGTCATCGTTCATCACCGGCGGCAAAGCCATGTCGGCAAAGTGCTGCATCTTGAGGAACCACTGCATGGAGAGCTTCGGCTCGATTG
>ERZ772855.2516-NODE-2516-length-15337-cov-11.734328_pt1 | contig 15337 bp, 17 predicted proteins | sample MGYA00511900_ERZ772855 | MGnify/ENA primary metagenome ERZ772855 (study PRJEB29015, sample SAMEA2737701) | human gut metagenome | biome: human gut; feature: human-associated habitat; material: faeces | place: China | collected 2012 ...
AGCGGCTGGAAAACGACATTTTCACCGTGAACGGCATCGCGCAGAAATATAACTGCGCCGTCAAGCGGCTGGACTGGCAGCAGGAGCAGGGCTAGCCTCCCAAGCATTTGGGCTTTTGTGTTGTCAACATATTGATCAAGCAGAACTATAACACGTCCAAGCTCACGCTCAGCAGTTTTCTCGTTTAACAGCTTCTTTTTATATGCTTGAACCTTTTTATCATCAATCTTTTGAGAATTTACGGCATCAAGAAATAATGCGGTGTTTTTCAAAAGATTCCGTTCGTGGATAGCTTTGAATGTACGGGATGCATTAAGCAAAAGATTTACAATGGGGATATCCTTAAGCAAGCCGTCTGACATTATTGAGTCGATACCAACTTCTGCGATATTGGCGACGCCGTCTGCCAGACTGTCATTGAAAATTGATTGCCGAAAGGCGGGAATTAATTCGTCCATAGCTTTAACATACCTCCGCTATGAGCAGCAATAGAGATAGAAAAAGGTTTCAATTGTCTTCTTCCGTAACAGGAAGCGAATCGAAGTAGACTCTGAGCTGCTCGTATTCAGGGTGATCCAATAAATCAAGACCATTAACGGCTCCTAATTTTATTAAATCCCGACATTTTTTCAGCCGCGCTAGCATTGGAATCACAATCTTGGCATCATGGTTGATGAAGTCATACAACTCGGATTGTTTAGACGGAATTTTATACCCTTTTTGGGAACTGGCAATTACTACACCTTTATCGCGAAGTTTTCCAATGATGCGCATTCGAAATGCTTGATCAGAGAGATTGCGCAGATCTGTATTGCTGAGTTGTTGTTTAAGTTCGTACGTATAGATATAGCCCCGGGTATCATTGTTCATGAAACGAAATAAGAGGTATTGCAAGACAACAACTTGGGCTTGAATTTCTGGATCAGGACTATCGGCATTATGCTCAACAAACTTCACGGCTTGGGCAAAACACAACTGCGCAATGTCTTCGTCGTAGTCATCTGCAATGGCACTGTTTTCAAGGGTGTAGGTTTTATATGTTTTAGGGTAAAGTTCAACTCTGATTATTTTGTTGTGTAATATCTTGAGATAATCTGGCACATCGGCAGAACGCTTGTGACTATCATAAACATAGGCCAAGGTGCCGCTGATTACATCGGCAATTTGAATACGGACATCATATTTACTATTTTGAAAGCTAAATTGTGCATCGCCAAATAGACTGGGAATATCTTGGTGATTACTAACATATTCGCAGAAACTCTGCATATATTCATCACTTCCAATTTCATCAGCAACAACGACTATTTGCTTAAAGGCTCGACGGAGTTCCCGGTGAACGATGTTATTCATAAATTTATAAAAACTTTTTTTATACTGGAGCCCTCGAGCACTCATGTTTTCGAGACATAACTTCTTATCGATGCACACAGAAAAAATACTGAAGGGAATGTCCTGAAGGTCAGCAAGAATACGTAGACGTCGGGAGTGCTCTTTTCCAATTTTGCTGGATTTGATTTCGCCTGTTTGGAAGTGCTTCTTTCTAAGAATCTCCGATTTTTGCGTAAAGTCAACCAGATCGGATTCTTTGACGATGATAGCTGTGATAATAAAGTGTGTTGAAACGGAAGGATTGTCGATTTCCCACCCGAATGCACCATACTCATCGGTAAAAGCGTATACTTTTTCCATATTTTGAGCCTCCTCTCTTATGTTTCCCATACAAATTATATCACAAATACGGATTTTTTCAATATAAGTCAATGTGCCATACATAAAAGAGAAAATCTGGCTTGTAATAATCACCCAACCAACAATAGAAATCGGGAGCGCCGGGATTGGAATGAAACCGGCGCTCCTTCTGTTTATTTGATTTCTTGCTCGATGTTGTCAAAGAGGTCGTCATTAAAGAATTCTCTGAGGGAAATTCCCAGCCCATCGCAGAGCTTTTGCAGGGAAACCACGCCGGGATTCTGACTCTTGGCGTTGAGCATGCTGTAAACGGTGGAGGGAGCTACCCCGGAACTGCTGGCAAGGGCATTGATGGCGATACCTCTTTCGTCGCACAAGGCCAGAATTCTGGCTGCGACAGCTTCTTTCGCATTCATAAAACATCATCCTTCTGTACGATATATCGTTGATTATATTTTATAAAAAGTCGGGATATATCGTGTGGGATATATCGCAATTCTGCGGCATGTGTGGTAGAATATGCGATATATCGCAAAACGGAAGGAAGAAAGATATGGATATGAGAGCGAAAACCTGCTGTTTCACCGGGCATAGAAGCCTGAACGGGGCAGAAAAGTTAAAAGTGGCTGTTCGTCTACGAAAAGCTATTAAGGAGCTTGTAAAGCAGGGCATTGTGTTTTATGGTGCGGGAGGCGCACTGGGATTTGACACTCTGGCGGCGCAGACGGTGCTGGATATGAAAAAAGAATATCCCCAGCTTCGCCTGATTCTGGTGCTGCCTTGTGAAGATCAGACCAGAGGATGGCGAAGTGAGGATATTGCAGTTTATGAGGATATTAAGCGTAGGAGTGATAAGGTCGTGTATGTGTCCAGAGAATATACCCCGAACTGTATGCACAGGCGGAACCGCCATTTGGTGGATCACAGCGGAACCTGCATCTGTTATTTGACAAGAGATTCAGGTGGAACAGCTTATACCGTTGATTATGCCCGGAGAAAAGGACTTCATGTTATCAATATTGCAAGATCAATTTGAACAAGGAGGGAACCCAATGAATATCCGTAAGAATATAGACTACAGCGAAATGTATGCAGAGCTTGACAAGGCCATGGCAGCAGATATACCCCCAATGGAGCTATACCGCAAGATTGGCAAGGCTGTATGCCGGAGAACGGAAAAGGGAGCGGCGGTTGCGGCAGCTGCATATCTGAGCAGACAATACCCGGATGTTCAGGGCTTTTCCCCTCGGAACCTTCGTCGGATGAGGGATTCCTATCGGAGTTATCAGGATCATCCTGCGCTGCTTTCTTTGGCGATGGAGCTCGGTTGGACACAGAATGTTGTGATTCTGGAATCGGGGCTATCCATGGAACTGCGGGAATGGTATTTGAAGGCCGCCATGCAGTTTGGCTGGTCTAAGGTGGAGCTGACACAGAAAATTGCGGACAATGCTTATGAAATAATCACACTCACCGTTTGTGAAGCAGATTTACAGTCTGCAGTGGAGAAAGAAACAATAAGTCATCCGGGTATTATTGATTATTGCTACGTGGCAGATGAAATTCGATTTTTAATTCCAAAGGTCATGTATAGGGTGAGGACACTGAGAGAGGGGAGACGACGATGCCGAATATTCACGATGATCTGAGGCCGGAGGAAGTCATGTATATCAACGCGTTCAAATACACCCCCAAGATGCGTCTCAACGCCGCCGAGCTGGAGCAGGCAGTATTCCTGACGCTGAAAAAGCAGATGGAAGCCGCCGCGCCGCTTGCCCCTGACGGTACGCTTCGGGTGGATGCTTCTGTACCGAACACGCCGAGTATGAGCAGTGGATTGCGGCGCTGCAAGACGGCAAGCGAACCTTGTACGAACGCTATCTCATGGGCGAGGTCGACCTGAACACTTATAAGGCAGAAAAGGCCGTGTGTGACGAATTACTTTTGAAAACGAAAAACGCCTATGCTGCGGTATTGGCACAGGCGAAGCAGAAGCAGGACGAACAGGCACGGCAGGACAGTCGCAAGGAAGTGTCCAAGGCGATTTCCGATGCGGACACGCTGACCACCGAGCTGGCTGAGTTGCTGATCGACCGGGTGTTGCTGTACCCCGATAAGCGTATTGAGATCACATATAAAATCCAAGACATTTTTGATTGAGTGAATTATGTCGAACTGTTAACGTTATGCAAAGAGTCTATCATTTTGATATTTATAGGTTGTATCAATGTGAAAAATGTGGTAAAATAATTATGCGCAGGGTAGTTGCCTTGCAAAAAGCGATTATTAAAGATAAGCACTTAGAAAGGAGAGAAACATGAGCAAGAGGGTTTATATCAGCGCAGATTATTCCAAACTAAATGGAGATCGTGAGGTTGTGGATGAACTCCACAAATGGGGAAATGACGCACTTCACAAAGTTGATTACGTTGATACAGCTGAAGTCGTTTCAGGTAGTGTTTCGGCAGATCCAGATTGCAGGCCTTGTGATTTGAAAAAAGAATTCAATTCTCAAATCAATGCGTCTTCAGCGGTGATTATCATTATTGGAGATAAGACCGCATCTCGAACTGCTGGAAGCGTATGTAAACGTAACAGCGATGGGGCTGGTTGTGATTGTACTCCTTATAAGCAAAACTCAAAGGGAGCTAAAACTTGTAAATGGAGTACCACTTCAACTCCCGGCCCAGAAGATGATTTAGGCAATATTAATACATACTCTTACCTTGAGCATGAGTTTCTTCAAGCTAAGCGGAAAGGTAAAGCAATCATCATAGTCTACAATTCTCTAAATAAGCAGTCGGGTTGGCTTCCTTCTTATATGAACGGTTACGAATCAGAAGCCTACCCTTTCTGGACGCGAAACGCTTTCGGAACTAAGGTCGGGAATTATGCGCATATCAAGAAAGCATTGGGATATGATTAATCAGGTAAGAGTCTTGCTTAAATCAGTTACTGGAGAAGTAGACACGCCAAAAGCTTTATGGAAGTTAGTCTATACTGCTATTGGCTATGTTTCATCTTTTTTCGCATCAGCCGTTTTGCTTAAGGATCTCACGGGATTTGACAAGCTGGAACTTTTAATAAAAGGAAACTGGGAAATTGTAGTAATCGCCGGCCTTTTTATTTCATGTTTGCATAATCGTAAGAAAGTTAATTGTTGCAAAAAGGTATCTAACCGCGATATGCAAATTGCAATTAGTGTTAGGGACATTTTCCAAAATCGAACTGCCAACAGTTACATCATACCTACAAATACTTTCTTCCGTACTAAGATGGATAACGAGTATATCAGTCCAAACAGTGTTCAAGGGCGGTTCCAGCTCAAGTATTTTAAGGGGAAATTACACGACCTTGACAAGTTGATAAGTGAGAGCCTTAGCTGTCAGGGAATTAATGGACTCCCAGTTTCTGATTGTTTCGGCCCAATTACAAAATATCCAATCGGTACAGTAGCAAAAATCGACCACAAGGGAAAGCACTTCTATTTTGTTGCAATAAATGATGTTAATGAATATGGCAAACCCATAGGGCAGTCGATTGAAAATGTTGGTATTGCACTAACTGCTGTAGCTGATGCGATTAAGCGGATGGGACACTATGACAATCTATGTATTCCACTCCTTGGTTCGGGACGTGCTGCAATCCAAGAGGCAACCAAGGAAAATGTGTTCCAACAGACAGTTGACTTTTTTGTCCGGTCCGATGAAAAATTAGCAAGCAAGTTGATTATCTCCGTAAATCCCAAAGATTATCTTGATGAGAAAATTGACTTGACCCGGATGGAAAAATATCTTGATTACCGATGCGAGTTTGGGAAGATGGTGCCATCGGTACCATGTAAATAGGCATAATAAAGCAATTTATCCCAACTTCATCAATATTGTAAAAACAGGAATCCCAAATCATCAGTCTTGGTGGTCTGGGATTTCTGCTTTTGCGGAGACTTATTTTTTGTCGTGTGCTTGACATACGGGTGACAAACATCATGGAAGGCAAAATCTTTAAGAGGTTGCAATAGAGGCAGGTGTCGAAACTTGCGATCGAAATCTGCTTAGTTTCCGGGGATTTTTAAGCTGAAAAGACTTTCGATTATGAACCATTTGTGTTCGGTCGAAAGTTTTTTTGTTTTGTAAAAGTGTTGCGCTGCAACGCCTTTTTTGATTTCGGAGTTGCAAGTTCAGAAACTGTTTTTCCTCCCAGGTATAAGAGGACGATCCGTTTTTTCAGGCGGGTACATAGTACTTTTTCATTGGTGTATTCCTTTCAGGTGAGTATTTATCAAAACAAGATTATTTTGATATCTGCATTAATGTATAATTCAAAATGGGCCGCATGGCAAGATATATACTTACATGGAAAATACTTGTAGCAACCACATTTCTATTCCCGGTTTGGTTCCTGCAATAAATTGGAAAAGTAAATAAGCTGTAGAGAATTCTGAAAAATTGTACGTTTGTATGCAACAAAAGTTAACTTTTGAATTGTTTATGAAGGATTTCTTTTACAATATGTGTTCGGATATCAGACAGTTGCGAATAATCTATATAGGTTTGTAAAGTAACGTTTAAAGGGTAAACAACTAATTGAAAACACTGGAAGGATGTGGTATATTTGGTCGGGGTGATATTCGACATGAAAAATCAGAATTCTTTAATTTCGTTAGCCTATATTAAGGTAAGCGATAATCCCTTACGTGTTTTCTGTAATTATATTTTATATCTACTGATGAAAGAATCTGAAAAGGAACTGCGTGCAGATGTCCTGAGGGATAGGCTTCTTCAGGAATTCGGCTTAAGTATACCGCAGCAGCTGATCAATAACTGTATCAGAATTCTTGAAAAGCAGGGTGAGGTAATCCGCTTGGCACATGGTGCGGGATACCGTGTTGGTAATACTGACTTCGATATCGATGCATTTGAAAGAATTCGTATGCAGCTGCATGAACATGAAGAAGTGTTGTTGCAGTCGCTGATAGATTTTGTAGCCGAGCGGTATAAGAAAAAATGGAGCAAGGAGGAAGCAAGGCAGCATTTGTCCTATTTCCTTGATAAAGAAGGCTATGGTGCGCAGATATTTCTCCAAAAGCGCCTTGAAATCGAAGGGAGGAGAGTATCTCCGTCACTGTATATTGGACGGTATATCGATTTTATCCAAATACAGCCAGATGCGATTGAGAAGGCTTACCTTGAGGAAGTCGTAAATGGAATGATGGTGCTTCAGGGTATCCGACAGACGGACGACTATCAACAGAGCAAGCAGCAAAAATTTAAAGGAACCGTGTTCTATCTGGATACCAAGCTGGTTCTTCGTGCGTTAGGTTTTTCTTGGAAAGCGCAAGTGGACTCTGTTCGTGAAATGGTGCGGCTGTTACGAGAAAAATATGAAGCACGAATTGGTATTTTCCCGCAAACATATACGGAAGTTGAAAAAGCACTGTCTGTTGCGGGGAATGCAATCAAGAATCATAGACCGGTTTATGATCTTGAACTGAAACTTTATAGCGAACTATATCCAGAAGAAGCATCGATGATGCTGGACTATCTTCCTAGTCTTAAGAGTTTGCTGAAACGTGATCTTGGTATTGAGGAAATTACAACGATTGACTGGAACAGTGGTGACGCACAGTGGTATAACATTGAGACTAAGGGAATTGCTGACTACATTGAAGAAAAATGTGGTTGGAGACGTGGTGCTGTAGATTACGATGTGCAAATTATCAACCAGATAAATATTCTTCGCAAAGGAGATTACACCCATCCGTATGGCAGTAAAAGCAAACTCCCGGTGTTTGTGACATCAAACAGTAAGCTTGCCTATACTTTCCGTGATTACATTACGGAGAGTGAGGAAAACGGGAAAGGCTGGAGTGCACATGCATTGCCGGTTATATCCGACAATATGTTGCTGTACCGTATTTGGCTGCCTTTCGCAACGGAATTCAGCGACTTGCCGGCGCTGACACTTTCAAGGTTTGCTTATTCTGCTCAGAGTGACGGCGTTGTATTCTTTGAGGAATTCCGCAAAGTGGCTGCCGGATTGGATCGGACACGAAATGTTGACTTGATTAGCACGACTGAAGCAGCACGCAGAAAACTGGAAGATATCCTCATCAGGGAGACTGACGGTGAACTGGATCAAATGACCTCCGAAGTAGCTGCAACTTCCTTCGACGAATGTGTTCGTATGGAGCATATTGACTTGGTCAAAGAAAACAGAGGGTTGAGCGAAAGAGCTGAGACAAGAGAGTCACAGGTAATTCAGTTGTTGGCGAGAGACCATGTTAATAAACTGAGATGGATGCGACTATTATTACTTGCGGCAAGATATTGGTGGTTGTTGGGATTCGGTATTCTGTTTGCTGTAGCATCTGCAATTAGTGATAGTGTTATTCTAAGGGGTTTCTCAACAGTGCCAATCCTGATTCAACTGGGACAATTTGCCGCTGACAAATTTGTCGATGACAGAGGGCTTCGCTTCCGTGTATATGACAAAGCACTGGCCTATGTTAAGTGTAGATATGCTAATAAGATATCAGCAAAGGTCGAGGCAGCAGGATACGCTTCTGACAAGGATGCGGTTGTTGATTACTGCGTGGCCCATACTCCAGTCTTTGATAGGCTGAAAAGGTAAAACTCTTTCATCAAATGAAAGAATGTGGAGGAAGCGTCCCGCTGCTGGGACGCTTTTTCTTGTGGAATTACGATTTGGGTGAGGGTGACATCTCTTAATATCTGATACAATACTATCATTGAATACAAGGGATGAACGCTATGTTGGATCTGAAAAACATGCCAGACGAAGAATTCAGTATTCTGGTCACCCCGTCCGCTCCACAGGCCGCCATGTATGTAAAAGTAGAGGAAACAGGAAGCGTATTGCTCAGCAGTAAAGTGGCAGAAAAATTGGCAAAGATGCCTGTCCAGATACCGTCATTACCGTTATGATCTCGGTATTTGTTTCGACGCTCTCCGCCTACGGCTTCGCCTGCATCCGTTTTCCCGGGCGCGACAAGCTGTTTGCGGTCTACCTGTTTACGCTGATGATGCCGGGTTTCTTGAATATTATTCCTCAGTTTCTGGTGCTTAAGCAGCTTACGCTTCCCGGCCTGCCCAACGGCCTGATCGGCACCCGGGCGGGACTGATTCTGATCTACGTTGCCACCAATGTCTGCGGGCACACCTTCTTCCTGCGCAACTTTTTCCGCAGCCTGCCAAGCTCGCTGGCGGAGTCGGTGCTGCTGGACGGCGGCGGTCACAAGGACATTTTCTTCCGGGTAATGCTGCCCCTCTCTGCCCCGGCGGTGGGCACCATGACCATTTTTGCCTTCCAGGGCTTCTGGGAGGAATACTTTACGGCGAAGGTTCTGGTGGGCGCGAATGAGAAAATGATCACCTTCCCGCTGCTGCTCCAGCGGCTGAACGGACAGTATGCGACACGGTGGGAGTGGGTGTTTGCTGCGTCGATCATGGCGTTGATCCCTGTGATCGTTCTGTTTGTGGTTTTCCAGCGGAAAACGGTCGTGGGCGGACTGACTCAGGGAGCAGTGAAAGGATAAGCCAATGCAGAAAATCACCTGTCATTTTGACAAAGCACAATATCTGCCCGGCGAGCCGGTTTGGCTGATCCTGCCGGCGCATTCGGCGCTTCTTTCAGCGACGTTCTTCCGTATGGAGCGTCCGGTCACGCTGCAAGCCGTCCGGGAGGGCGACACACTGGTCTTGACGGATGTGCCGGTGGGCGGCTACGGTGTGCGCATCAGCACAGAAGACGGCGTCTGGGAAGGCGCGTTTGATGTGGTTTCCGACCGCAGAACCGAAATTCGCTACGGCTTCCTGTCGGATTTTTCCTCCGGCGACGGGGACAGGCTGGATGTGGAGTGGATGCGGGATCTGCATCTGAACGCGGTGCAGTTTTACGACTGGATGTACCGGCATGACCGGCTTCTGCCCCCCACCGAGCAATACGACGACCCGATGGGGCGTCAGACGGACTTAAGCGTCATCTCGAAGAAGATCGAACACTGCAAAGCCTGCGGCATCCGCCCGCTGGCCTACGGCGCGGTTTACGCGGCAACAAAGGACACCTTTGCAGCGCACCCAATGTGGGGAATGTACACGATGGACGGTCAGCCGATGACCTTTGCCGGGTGGCTGTACTATATGAATGTGGCGTCCTCCTGCGGCTGGGCGAAGCATATTGTGGAGGAATTCCGCAGTGCCGTGCGCTTCGGCTTTTCCGGCATCCACATGGATACCTACGGCTTTCCCAAACGGATCTGGGACGCGGAACACCGCCCCGTGGAGCTGGCGGACGAGTTCCCGCACCTGATCAATGCGGCGGCGCAGGCCGTCCGCGAGGAAGCGGCCGACGGCGGCGTGATCTTCAACGCCGTCAATAACTGGCCAACGGAAACCGTCGCCGCGGCGGCACAGGATGCAGTGTATATCGAGGTCTGGCCGCCCCACGATACCTATTTTGACCTTTACCGCCTGATTCGGGAAGCGCGGCTGCTGTCCCACCGGAATGTCATCCTTGCCGCCTATCTGAAGGCGTTTCAGGGAGAGGATATGGACGCGGCAGAGCGCTCATTCCGTCTTGCGTGGGCGGTGATCTCTGCCTCCGGCGGTACGCAGCTCGTTCTGGGCGAGAACCGCAGCCTGCTGCGGGACAGTTATTATGTCAACTACGCCCACCTGCGGGAAAGCTTTCTTCCAATCGTACAGCGCAATTGCGATTTTCTTGTCAGATACAAGGATTTGTTATATAATGATCCCGGTATGGATATTGGCAAGACGGCCTCCGGCGGCATTAACGAGGACGTCCGCTTCTTCTCCGATGCCTGCACCTTCTCCACGGACGGACAGGCGGACACGGTCTGGACGCTCCTCCGTGAATCCCGTGACCGGCTGACCCTCCACCTGATCAACCTGACCGGCAACAACGCCATGTGGAATGAGGGAAAGCGGGAACCAACCCCGGCAGTAGGCATTTCGGCGGCCATCCGCCTTGACCGGCCGGTGCGCGGCATCTACTGTGCCTCGCCGGACAGCGAGTGTCTGGCGGCGCAAAAGCTTCCCTACACGGCGGAGCAAACGGAGAACGGCTGCATCTATACCGTAAAGCTGCCCGACGTGCGCTGCTGGACTGCCGTGTGGGTGCAACTGGAGGAATGACGATGCTTCTGTCTTACAATGCAGATCTGCTTCCCCGTGTACGGATGCTGGGGCGGATCAACTACACCGAGCCGTGGATCCACTTTTCCCGGACGATCGACGAGTATGTCCTGTATGTGATCCGTGACGGGAATATGTATCTGCAGGAGGACGGAATTTTCCATCACCTCAAGGCGGGGGATTTCTTCCTGCTTGAGCCGGGGCTGTGCCACGAGGGCTATCAGCGCGCGGCCTGCAATTATTACTATGCCCATTTCACCCACCCGGAAATGGCGCGGATGAAGGATGAGGACGCGGCCATGGCGCTGCTTGCGGAAAAGCGCAGGCTGAGCCTTGTGAGCTACAATCTGGACGAAGCCGACCCCATCACCTATCTTCCAAAGCAGTTTCACCTGCCGGGCAGTGAGTTCAATACGATACTCCGCACCGCGCTGGACTGCTACAATGCCCGGGAGGAGCACTACAAGCGCCGCACCGCCGCGCTGCTGCATTCGTTCTTTCTGGAAGTGGCACATGAGCACCTGCTGGCGCGGGGCGCTGCTCAGGGGAAGAAACTGAAAAAGTCGGAAGTCGTGGCCGAGCGGCTGCTCCATTACCTCAACGAAAATTATACGCGGCCGCTGTCGAGCCAGGAGATCGAAGACGTCTTCGAGATGAATTTCGACTACATGAACCGCGCCTTTTCCAAGCTGACCGACGCGCCGATCTTTACATATCTCAACACGCTGCGCATTTATAACGCCCAGCAGCTGATTGCGACCACGGATCTGCCGTTTCAGGAGATCGCGTACCTGGTGGGGATCGACGACCGGTATTATTTCTCAAAGCTGTTCCGGAAGAAAACGGGCATGAGTCCCTCGGAGTATTACAAGGAAGTGAGGAACCGCGGCGATGCAGAGAGACTATAGAACCGCCGGCTTCGTGCGGCTGTGCTTTGAAAAGCTGCTGCCGCTGATGGTGCTGAATCTGCTTTTTCTGCTGACCTGCCTGCCGGTGCTGACGGCTCCCGCAGGATGGACGGCATTATGCCGCGCCTGCCAGAGTCTGCTGCTGGAGGAAAAACAGCCGTACCGCCGCTTTCTGCGCAGCTTCCGCGCCAATTTTCTCCCGTCGCTCCCTCTTGGGCTGCTCTTTTTCGCCGGTCCGGCGGCAATTCTTTACGGCGGCTGGTTCTATTTCCGGCTTACAGAGGCGGCGGGAGTCGGGGCGGTGCTGGCCTGCTTCTGCCTGATTGGCAGCTATCTGCTGTGGTGCATCGGCGCTCTGGCCTTTCAGATGCAGGCGCGGGTGGAGCTGAAACTCCCGGCGCTGCTGAAAAACACGGTCTGCCTGACCTTTCGCTGCCCCGCTCTGGTGCTTGGCTGGCTGCTGCTTTCCATTGCGCTGACGGCGGTAATGGCGCTTCTGCTGCCCTACAGCCTGCCCTGGCTGGTACTGCTGGGTGGGTCGCTGCCCTGTTTCACGGCGGCGCGGGGCGCGCTGCCGGTTATTGACGATCTCATTGTGAAGGAGTGAACGATTCCATGAAAAACCCATGGTGGAAGGAACGTGTGTTCTATCAGATTTATCCCCGCAGCTTTCAGGATTCCAACGGCGACGGCATCGGGGACATCCCCGGTCTGATCTCCCGGCTGGATTACCTGCAATGGCTGGGCATCGGTGCGGTATGGCTCTGCCCGGTCTACGACTCGCCCAACGACGATATGGGCTACGACATCCGCGACTACCGGAAGATCATGCCCGAATTCGGCACGATGGAGGACTTCGACCGACTGCTGGAGGAAATGCACCGGCGGGACATCAGGCTGGTCATGGATCTGGTCGTCAACCATTCCTCGGACGAGAACGCATGGTTTGTCGAATCGAGAAAATCCAAAGACAATCCCTACCGCGACTATTACATCTGGCGCGACGGACGCGGCGGGAAGGAGCCGAACAACTGGTCATCCTTCTTCACGCCGTCGGCATGGAGCTATGATGCGGCGACAGAGCAGTGGTATCTGCATCTTTTCGGGGAGAAGCAGCCTGACCTCAACTGGGAAAATCCGAAGCTTCGGGAAGAAGTCTACGCCATGATCAACTGGTGGTTCGACAAGGGCGTGGACGGATTCCGCATGGATGTGATCAGCCTGATCGCCAAAGCCCCCGGCCTGCCCGACGCCGGCGGCTCAGGCTACGCTTTCCCGGGCGAGCATACGGCCTTCCAGCCGGCGCTGCATTCCCATCTGCGCGAGATGCGCAAACGCTGCTTTGACGGTCGGGATTGCATGTGCGTGGGAGAAACGACCTGCGTCACTCTGGATAATGCGAACAGTGTCGTCGGGGACGGGAGAGAACTGGACCTGCTGTTCCAGTTTGACATCATGGACATCGACGGCGAGAACGGGAAGTGGAACGTGATCCCCTTTTCTCTGAAAAAGTTCAAGGCGCTGACCGCCGCATGGCAAAGCACACTGGACTGGAACACGCTGTTCTGGAGCAACCATGACCAGCCCCGCATCGTATCCCGCTGGGGCTGCACCGCGTCGGAGACGCTCCGGCAGCGGAGCGCCAGAATGCTGGCTGTGGCCATGTATTTGCAGCGTGGGACGCCCTTCATTTATCAGGGCGAGGAGATCGGCATGACGAATTATCCCTTTGCCGATGCCTCGCAGCTGCGGGACATTGAAAGCCTGAATCTTCTGAAAGAGGCAAAGACGGATGCGCAAAAGGCGTGGGCGTGGAACGGCATCCGGCACAAGGGGCGCGACAACGCCAGAACGCCGATGCAGTGGGATGGCACGGCAAATGGAGGCTTCACCACAGGAACGCCCTGGATCGCCGTAAATCCCAACGCTGTCGAGATCAATGTACAGCGCGCCCGGGAGGACGAAAACTCCATCCTGCACTTTTACCGTCGCCTGATTGCCCTGCGCAAAGGAAGTGACATCCTCAAATGGGGCGATTTCCAGCTGCTTGTCCCCGATGACCCGCAGCTTTTTGCCTACCGCAGAAGCCTTGATGGGGCAGATATCACCGTCTGGTGCAATTTCAGCCCCGATCCCTGCCAGCTTCCCCAGCCGGTCACCGGAACGCCCCTGCTCTCGGAAGCCCTGACCCACACCACACTTGCCCCCTACGGCTTCGTGGTCATTTCCGGGCAATGACAATCCCGGCGTGATAACAGATTTGGGGTGAATTTCTCTGTTATACTAATTCTTAATTAAATGCTTTAATTAAGAATTAGTATGACTCGTCGGTAAAATAAAAATTGACCGAGCGATGATGTCGTGTGACGGCTCTGACACGACGGTAAAATAAAAATTGGCCGGAAGAAGTTATCCAAGAAATACCTGAAAAGCATTATGGCGGCCCTGATTCGTGCAAATCAGGTTGAGAGTGCATTGGGAAAATCAGGGGGCTACCGCCTGACGCCAATGTCACTAAGTTAGCAACATTGTTATCAAATGTAACGCCATAACGAATGAGTGCATTCCGCAAGGGATGCACTTTTTCTGCAAAATGGGCATAACAATAAAGCGGAATAAAAAATCCGCTTAAAAAGCTATTCAAAAACATAAAATTATGCTACTCTATAGAGGAAGCTGACGGCGTGTTTAACAACCATATTGCGAGGATTATTTCTGCCGGGGCGAATGACAGAAAGATTCCTGCCTATGGTAGCTTCAACATCTGGTGGAGAAACATTACCAAGAAGAAATTGTCTGCAAACCTGTACAGCAACAGAGAAATTCGCCTTGCAAGGGTGTTTTGTTTTGAATTTCTGAATGACTACGTGTGAGGTAATCAATTCAGAGAAGTTGTACATGATAAGCCTGACATAAATCTCCTGCGTAATGTTCTCCACCTTTTTTGCGTGGAAATCAAGGTATGTATGCTGGCGCAAGTCTTAGATAGCATGTACAACCAGAACACCAAGCGCGCGCTGGTGGAGGAAGGCGGCACCATCGAGTGGATCTCCGGCTCCTTCGGTTCCCATGTGGGCTGCCTGTACCCCATGAGCATCCTCAAGGGTGACAACTCCCGCATGGAGTTTACCGGCGTCACCTTCGCCGGTGTGGGGCAGAATCTGGATACCGGTGCAAAGGTCGTTCATGTGGGCAGGAACACAAGCTCCTATATGAACACCCGCTCCATCAGCAAGAGCGGCGGTATCAGCACCTTCCGCAGCAGCGTGGTGGTGGAAAAGAGCGCGAAGGGAGCCAAATCCTCCGTGTCCTGCCAGTCGCTGATGCTGGATCCCGAGTCCCGCTCCGACACCATCCCGGCCATGGACATCCGCACGAAGGACGCGGCCATCGGCCACGAGGCCAAGATCGGCGCCATCAGCAATGAGGCGGTGTTCTATCTCATGAGCCGGGGCATGAGCGAGGAAGACGCCCGGGCTCTGATCGTCAGCGGCTTTGCCGACAATGTTTTCAACGACTCATGAAAGATTTTCACAGCTGTGAATGAAAATAAAGCAGGTG